>Ga0160453_100123_pt1 | contig 78292 bp, 63 predicted proteins | sample HID1971K_E6MG_FD_108228 | JGI IMG/M metagenome (GOLD analysis project Ga0160453, IMG submission 108228) | Enriched millipede-associated microbial communities from UW Madison campus, WI, USA - HID1971K_E6 MG | ecosystem: Host-associated > Arthropoda: Insects > Digestive system > Unclassified ...
AGAAGCAGAAGCAGAAGCAGAAGCAGAAGCAGAAGCAGAAGCAGAAGCAGAAGCAGAAGCAGAAGCAGAAGCAGAAGCAGAAGCAGAAGCAGAAGCAGAAGCAGAAGCAGAAGCAGAAGCAGAGCAGTCGCTGCACAAAATATGGCATAAGCATTATCCTGAAGATATTCGAACTACGCTCGATTACCCTGAAGTTAATATTGCACAGTTTTTGATAGATTCAGCTACAAATTATCCGAATAAGTTAGCAGTCCATTTTCTAGGTAAGACGTTGACGTATCAGCAACTCTATGTTGCAGCGGATCAACTAGCTAGAGGATTAGGCAGACTTGGTACCCAAAAAGGTGACCGAGTAGCTATTATGTTACCTAACTGTCCTCAGGCTGTCATTGCTTATTACGGAGTGCTTTTGGCAGGTGCAGTCGTTGTTCAGACGAATCCCTTATATGTAGAGCGCGAACTGACCCATCAATTGCAAGATAGTGGTGCAGTAGCATTAATTACTGTGGATTTACTATATCCAAGAGTTGAGAGAGTTCGTGGCAAAAATCCAGAGAGCGGTCCATTATCAAAATTAAAAAATGTAATAGTCACTTCGATTAAGGACGGATTACCGTTTCCCAAAAATTTATTATATCCGATTAAGCAACGTAAGGAAGGATTTAAGTCGGTTATTCCATATGGTCAGGATGGATACGTCGCTTGGACTACTCTACAAACTAAAAAAGCTTTATCATTCGAGAGGCCTACATTAGCGGAGCATCATGAACTGGCTGCATTGCAGTATACAGGTGGTACAACAGGTACTCCGAAAGGGGTTATGCTTACTCATCGTAATCTCGTTACGAATACATTACAAACGATGGAATGGTGTAGCCGAGTTAAAATTGGGGAAGAAAGATATTTAGCGGCGCTACCTCTATTTCATGTGTTTGGGCTAACTGTACTGATGAACATGTCGGTAAAAACAGCAGGATGCCTAGTTTTACTACCGAAGTTTGATGTGAGTGAAGTATTGAAAACAATAGATAAGATGAAGCCGACGATTTTTCCAGGTGCACCAACGATGTATGTTGCGTTAATACAAGCGGCAAGTAAACAATCATCTCCATTAGATCTTTCATCAATTGAAGTATGTATAAGTGGTTCTGCTGCACTGCCGCTAGAAGTTCAAGAGCAGTTTGAAAGCTTAACAGGAGGTAGACTGATCGAAGGTTATGGCTTAACAGAGACAGCCCCAGTTACTCATGCTAATCCTATCTGGGGAAATCGCAAGATCGGAACGATAGGTTTGCCATTTCCAGATACGGATGCTGCAATTATCTCTATTGAGACAGGTGAACGACTACCATGGGGTCAATTAGGTGAACTCATTGTTAAAGGTCCTCAAGTTATGAAAGGTTATTGGAATAGAAAAGAAGCAACCGATCAGGTACTTAATGATGGTTGGTTAAAAACAGGAGATTTGGCTATGATGGATGAAGATGGTTACTTTATCATTATGGATCGGATTAAAGATATTATTATCGCAAGTGGTTTTAACATATATCCTCGTGAAATTGAAGAAGTGCTTTTCGAACACCCTGCAATTGCTGAAGCGTCTGTGGTAGGAATTAAAGATGCTTACCGTGGAGAAACAGTGAAAGCATATATTGTGTTGAAGGATAACTATATGGTTTCCGAGGAGCAACTAGATGCATGGTGCAGAGAGCGTTTAGCTGCTTTCAAGGTACCCCATCTATATGCATTTAGAGATAGCTTGCCAAAGACAATGGTCGGGAAAGTGCTCAGGCGCAAGTTAGCTGAAGAGGAGCAACAACATGAATGAACAAACAAGATATGAACAATTACAAGAGCTTGCTAAGTCGACTTTTTGGGGATATCTAGGTTGTGAATTAGTTGAAGCTAACGACGAGCACGTCATTATTTCACTTGAACTTGCCGATCATCATAAAAATATAATGGGCATTGTACATGGTGGAGTCATGATGTCTATGTTGGATAATGCTATGGGGTTAATTATTATGCTTGGAACAGGAGAAAATACGGTTACAGCAACAATGAACACACATTTTTTATCTAATGTCGCAACTGGTAAAATTTACTGCAAAGCGGAACTTTTACATTCAACAAAGCGTACTAATACTATGACAGCTTCTTTATATGATGAACATAATGAACTACTCGCTTGGGCAAGTGGTGCTTATAGACTCATGAAGTAATTGAGAAAATATTGTAAAATAATAATAGGAAAAGGAGGAGGTTGAGTTGTGGCAAAATGTAGCTGCGCTAGTATTATTAACTTTTGGTGTAGTCGTAGCAATTATCATTGTAATTATCTATTTGCGAATGTATAGAAAGCAAAGGCATTCGCAAGAAACAGGTCATGATTCAACCTCTTTCGAACGTTCTAGTAATGATGAACAAGTATTATGATGAGAAAACATTAATTTTCAAATATCAATAAAATTTTCTAATCATTGAACTACTTCTATATTGTTATCTGAAATGTTATAATAGTAAGAAAATTGAAACATTTGACCTAATAGCCGTGGAATGCATTACACCTAAGGGGGAACAAGAGCCGGAACGATGGCGACAACTTCCTGTTGTTGTTCTCGAGTAGTACTATAGGACCGACCATCCATTGTATAAGGGAGGAGATTTCATGGCAAAGCACAGCCAAAATGAAGTCAAGGAAAGCCTGAAGGAATTGACGAGAATTTTCCAACCTAAGGACCCAAGGAAATTTGTTAAAGAGTATGTCCGTAAGTATCGTATTACTGGCGGCTATGAAGATGAATTAACCTCACTAGTTGAGGATGAACTTGGAAGAATGAACTCTTCGGCAGTGTAGGTCAAATATATGGGAAAGAGTCTGATGAGCTTAATGCTCGCTTCAGGCTCTTTTTTTGCTTTTTTAACATACATTGATTTGAAGTCCTATCGTTGCTTCGTTATCGGACATGCTTCGACACGAAATGAGAATGAACCGAAGATACGAGGAATATATTTAAGGGAGAAGACGTTGCGTTGGTGCTACGCTCCGAGAACAAAACGCTGTTCCAATCGCCGTTGTCCTCGGATTTATTGTAATGGTACTAGTAGTATAAATCCGAGGACAAAAACGATCGCTATCGCTTTTCCACTAGCGATTAGTTCTCTCCACTGCGAAGCATTGTCTATGGTGGTGGGATGTGAGAATAAAAAGCTATTTCAATCTGGGTGGTTGTGCTACGCTCCGAGAACAAAACGCTGTTCCAATCGCCGTTGTCCTCGGATTTATTGTAATGGTACTAGTGGTATAAATCCGAGGACAAAAACGATCGCTATCGCTTTTCCACTAGCGATTAGTTCTCTCCACTGCGAAGCAGCGTCTATGGTGGTGGGATGTGAGAATAAAAAGCTGTTTCAATCTGGGTGGTTTTGCTACGCTCCGAGAACAAATCGCTGTTCCAATCGCCGTTGTCCTCGGATTTATTGTAATGGTACTAGTAGTATAAATCTGAGGACGAAAACGATCGCTATCGCTTTTCCACTAGCGATTAGTTCTCTCCGCTGTGAAGCAGCGTCTATGGTGGTGGGATGTGAGAATAAAAAGCTATTTCAATCTGGGTGGTTGTGCTACGCTCCGAGAACAAAACGCTGTTCCAATCGCCGTTGTCCTCGGATTTATTGTAATGGTACTAGTAGTATAAATCCGAGGACAAAAACGATCGCTATCGCTTTTCCACTAGCTTACGAAGTAACTTTTCATACAGAAAAGTTTTAGGAGGTATTAATGATGCAGTCGATTGTACCAAAGACGGAGGCGGAGATTAGACGAATTGCAAGAGCAGGTAAAATTGTTGCTGGGTGTCATAAAGCATTAGCTGTTAAGTGTGTTCCAGGAGTAACAACAGAGTCAATTGATCGATTCGTTGATTGGTATATGGTTGAACATGGCGCATATCCTGCACAAAAAGGTCACAAAGGATACCCATTCGCGAGTTGTACCTCAGTAAATGAAGTAGCATGTCATGGATTTCCTAGTTCTTATAAGCTGAAAAAAGGAGATGTCATTACTGTTGATATCGTTGCTGATTATAAAGGTTGGAAGGCAGATTCTGCATGGACGTATATGGTTGGAGAAGTTTCACCCCAAGTACGACAGTTAGTAAAAGCATCAAAGGCTGCTTTTCGAGCTGGTCTTGCTAAAGCAGTAGTTGGCAATGATCTTTCTGATATAGGTTCTGCAATAGAGCAACGAGCAGAAAAAGATGGATTTCATGTCATTGGTTCATTTATCGGGCATGGTATTGGTAAGGAGTTACATGAACCTCCACATGTTCATCATGTACGAACTAGAGCATCGGGAATAAAGCTTGAAGAGGGCATGGTTATTACGATCGAGCCTATTCTATCTATAGGATCACCACAAATTTATATTGCACATGATGGATGGACAGCAAGAACAGTAGATCATTCGTTAACCGCACAATTTGAGCATACGATCGCCATTACGAAAACTGGGCCGAAAATATTAACGCAATTGTCGCCAATCAAGAAAAAGAGATAGTCAAACGTAATAACTAGATAACTGTTTCAAATAGGGGGCTGTCTCACTGAGATACCCCCTCTTTTCTGTCTAATGGATTAATATACAAATTATTGGAATATTTACTTAATGATGTTAATATTAATCTTGATCCTGTTACATACTATAAATGTATTATTAGTATTGATATGGAATATTAGTTCATGTACAAAGATAAATGCCATAGTGGAGGTAGGTAATATTGTTAATGCGTAGTGTTTGTTTAGTTAGTATTGCATTTAGTATTTTATTAGCTGGCTGTAATTTAGAAGGTAATGAACGTACTACTAACACACAACGACCAGAGGTAATTGAAGAAACTCGGACACTATTAGAGGTTGAACAACCACTTATAATTGATTCGATAATAGAGTCTGATGAGACATACGAAGCGATTCCAATGACATATTCAAAATATGTAACTGCTACAGAACTTTCATTAATAGAATTAAACAAAGAGATAATGCCAATGATTAAGCAACCAATTGAAGATGCTGTTGTCGTAATATATTCATTAGGAGAACAGTTACAATTATATGCTTATCTCGAGTATAACCATCAGAAGTATGATCTAGGTCCTATAGGGTACGGGAAAGCTAAAAATAGTGACTTTCAATATGTTGTTGTGAAAGCGCTATCTAACTCGTGGATAAAAGTGAGTGGGTCATTAGGAGTTAATGCCCCTCATACAATATATATTGATATTACAAAGGAAAGGCCAGCTGCACTGATTATTAGCGCACACACGAAAGAGTTTGATGTGAATGGAGATGGATACAATGAGATTGTAGCTTCAGTTGGTAGTCCTACTTATTCATCTCTCTACATGTTGAATGATCAACAGATTAGAGTATTAGATTTTAACGAATTGTTATCTGCTTTTTTAGTTCGCTATGATGATATTCAAAATAATTTTGTTGTTCAATTTGAAACTGATCAACCTATTACACGTTGGAAATTAGATAATGAGTCTTTTATACAAATTAAAGAAGAATGAGAAGATTAATCATGATCGTTATAGTACAAACATACAATATAAAAGCTAGTACACCATTAATTAATGGAGTACACTTAATGCATTAAAGTTATCTAACAAAAAGTTTTAGCTTATGCTTTCGATGTAACTTTTTGTTACAGGAAGTATTTCAAGTAGTATTACAAAAAGTTTTAGGAGGAGCTATATGTCATATTTTATTAGTCAGCAAGAATTGCAACAACAGTTAGAAGCTCAAGCTGCAGGTGATGCAAAGCTTGTTATTGTAGATGTTAGATATGATCTATCTGATGAAGACGCAGGAGAATTCGCTTATCGTGAAAGTCATATTTCTGGAGCTTATTATGCTAATCTTAGCCATGATCTATCTAGCGGGAAACGTCCAGATGGAGTAGGTGGGAGACATCCACTACCTAACCCACAAACGGTCGGACAATTTTTTGAATCCATTGGAATTACAACTAGTTCAGTAGTTGTGGCTTATGATGATCAAGGCGGTGCAATGGCTTCACGTCTTCGATGGTTACTGCAATGGATTGGTTTTGGTGGGGAAGTATATGTGCTAGAAGGTGGGTTCAAGTCTTGGAAAGAAGCCGGACATGCAGTTAGTACGGAAATTCCTGATCGAGTAGAAGGATGCCACCTGCCTGTAATACTGAATGATAATATACTTGTCGATCAACAATATGTTCACAGTAAAATTGGTGTTGCAGGAACAGTAATCATTGATTCTCGAGATGGTGCGAGATATCGTGGCGAAGTAGAGCCAATCGATAAAGCCGCTGGACATGTTCCATCAGCGGTCAATTATTTCTGGCAAGAAGGTAAAAATGTCGATGGATCATGGAAAAATGCTGAAGAACAAGCGGAACGTTTTGCAGGTATAGATAAGGATGCTGAAGTAATCGTCTATTGTGGTTCAGGTGTTACGGCTACACCGAATTTCTTCGCATTACAAGAAGCAGGATATAACAATGTGAAGCTTTATGCTGGATCATGGAGTGATTGGAGCGCTAATGCAGAAAATCCAGTTGCGGTGGGGGAAGAAGAAGGACAAAAAGACGTATAATAGTGGTTCATCAATGATACATCGCCATGTAGGCTCCGTGCCTTAGGCGATGTATTTCTTATGCCTGAAGGTAACAAGGAGTCAACGCTCGCATTCTGAAAATACTTACAGGAAACTTCAGACCGAGCGCTTGTTTGTGTGCTTTTTGACACTCCGTGCGGACCACCGAGCATGAGCATCCTTGAGGCTGTACGCACGCAAAGAAGGCCGGTCAGCCCCCTCCGATTAGTTTCCGGCCCTTGTGTGCGATTACTACATGGAATTAAATAAGTGAAATCAACAACTCAACAGCCCAATGTGCTCATTCAACACGGAGTCAACATGTGCGTATTGCCAACGAAAGACCATGGAAGTTTTCCGGTTCAAACAATTTTTTTCATGGTTTGCAGTTTATTCCTCGTTGTGCATTCGGGTTCACTTCGTTCTGTGGCGAGGGGCTAGAAGATCTTGGCGCGATGCACTTGCCAGTACTTATTGTAGCGGAACCGAAGAATCGGGCTGACGAGTTGGATAGTCTAGGATCGCTTCAGAGTGGTCAAGTAGCATGGACACCCTATGAGGTTGCCAAAAATACGCATGACAGGTGGCTATATTCAGGGGGGATCTCCTACTCTGAACTAGCGAGGAAGTTAGGGATAACTAGCCATCAGGTGAGTACCAGGATCAGCGTATATAAATATTATCTCAAAGATGAGATAGCCGAAAAACTCGCAAATGGAATGTACTCGATCACAATGCCTTACTATATTGCTCAATGGATTAAACGCCTTATAAACTATCACCCCCTATTGGTAGAAGGTTTAACAGAAGAATATGTACGTCGACAAATGCTGAAGAAGTTTGAGAACAAGTGCTTCAAGTAACTTGGTCAATGACAAAACCTTTGTCAGAGTTGCTACCGAGAAACAGCTACTTGCATTTATAAGCGATGCCAAAAAAACAATTAAGCAGTATCAGATCGAGGTGGCATTTAATGAACGACATAAACACGATTTCTCTCCTCAGGTTAACATTCTAATTAAAGACTCCAGTTCTTCTCTAAAGGGATTGCTGTGAATTATCACAAAGAAGTCATTCATTTAATGAATGACTTAAATCATCTACTGCAGTATTTGGAGGGGAAAACTAAAACCCTGGAGGAGGACGTATAATATGAATTCAATCTCTAAACTTATATATGCAAATATACACGATGTTCTACCTAGTTCTTTTAATCCGCGTGAGGACTGGGCGGTTAAATCCGAGGACATGCAACGGATTCTTAAAGAAAAAAGGTTTTGAGTCTCCAATAACTTGTTATCAAAAAGATTCTAAATATATCATATTATCAGGCCATCGAAGATGGTACGCAGCTCAGAAATTTTCATATAAAAAAATACCCGTCTTTTTAGTAGAAGCCCCGCTGCTTTCTAGAGGCGAGGAACTAGAACGCTTGGGCTCTGTACAGGGTGGTAAAGTAGACTGGAGCGTCTACGAATGGGCAAAGTACACATATGAAATGTGGATATTTTGGGAGCAATGTTCTTATTCGGAACTGGCTCGCAAGTTGAATAAAAGTAGTGGTTTCGAAAGGACACGATTGGATATATTCAGATACTATGATCATAATCAAATCGAAGATAAGTTGATTAAAGTGTATTTACTATATCAGCGCTCCACTTTTTGTTGAAATGGAAGGATAACCCAAAAGAGTTGCGACCAGATCTCACCAAGAACTTGCCGCTAGACTGGAGTCGGAGGCCAAGGAGATCTGCTCAAGGAAGGTATGGTCATTACGGTGGAACCGATTCTGACGACCGGCCAAGCGAATGTCCACATCGCCCAAGACGGCTGGACGGCAAGGACGAATGATGGATGCGTGACAGCGCTGTTCGAGCATACCATTGTCATCGGAGATAACGTTCCCGTCATTCTTACTGTATAGGCAGCAGCATTGTAAGACGAACATATAGCGTGTGTGCCCTGCCGATTAGGCAGGGTTTTTCGTACGCTGCACCGCCAGAGGACTGTGAAAGCCGTTTCACCTTGGTATGAAGAGGGAAGGGTTGCTGGAACGGTTAGCTTTTTTTCGATTTATTATGTTCATAATTGAGAGGTATAGTATAGCTAAACGCAAGTAGGAATAACGGCGGTGCCAGCACGTTCTGGCTCATGGTACTGCCATTATAACTCTTTAGGAGGTGAGGGAAGGATGTAATGGCTCGCAGGCTGGTTTTTATCCGGCGTGGTGCTGTGGCAGATCGTCGCATTGAAGCGGCAAGTACAGGTGAGTGATTTTCGCTGTGTAACGGGGTGGTCCGTCTATGGCAACACATGGGAGGGTATCTCGCCGAAGCGGTTCCTTAAGGAAGTGGGTGTGCAGTCCAAGGCACAGACCGTGAAGTTCTATTCCGGTGATGGTGTATCTACCGATACGTTAACGCTTGAGCAGGAAGATATGGATGGTGTGATGATTGCCGTCATGCATGATGGCAAAGCAATTCCAAGCGATCTCGGTGGCCCTGTGAAACTGATTGTGTCGAAGATGTATGCTTACAAATCCGTGTGAAGTGGCTCAACCGTATCGAGCTTATTGAAGGCGAGCATGTCGGTTATTGAGAGCAGCGCGGCTATTCGAATGTTGCTTGGGTGTGAGAGGAGGCAGTGCGAGATGGGGGTGAGCCTTGCGCTGCTTTTTTATAGGTCGTTGGGTGTGAATATGCTGGAACTGATCATAGTGACTCTCTGGAGTGAGAGTCACTATGAAGTGTGTTATTTTGATGAAGGTATGAAGGATTGCTAGCCATTAAGCTGTGTCATCAGCGCTGACATATAACGGGTTCCGTGAACCTCATTCTTGGGGCTTACACTCTCGATGCGAGCCAAGTCCTCAGGAGTCAGCTCAACGTTCGAGGAGTTTGCATTCTCCTCCAAATAGTTGATTCGTTTCGTTCCTGGAATCGGAAGCGCGTTATTAGCGATCGTCCATGCGATAGCGAGCTGGGAAGGCGTGCAATTCTTTTCTACAGCAATTTCTTTGATTTTATCGACGATTTCAATATTCTTCTGGAAGTTATTACCTTGGAATCGAGGCATATATCTGCGCAGATCATTCGCATCCAGATCCTCGAACTGCCGGATTTCGCCGGAGATAAAGCCTCTGCTTAACGGACTGTAGGCAACATGAGTAATGCCCAGCTCTCTAACCGTCGGGAGAATCTCATCCTCGATGTCGCGGCTCCAAAGGGAATATTCACTCTGCAGAGCAGAAATCGGATGTACAGCATGAGCACGGCGAAGCGTAGAGGCAGATGCTTCCGATAGGCCGAGACTGCGTACCTTTCCTTCTCTAACCAAGTCAGCCATCGCCCCAACCGTTTCTTCGATCGGAATATTCGGATCAACCCTGTGCTGGTAGTAGAGATCAATATACTCAGTGCCTAATCGGCGAAGACTGTCTTCCACGGCTTTTTTCACATAATCGGGATGGCCGTTCAGGCTCTCATAGTTAGGGGTATATGTGAATTTGGTAGCGATAACCGCCTGATCTCGGCGCCCCTTGATAGCTCTTCCAAGCAGCTCCTCGTTGTGCCCGTTCCCGTACACATCGGCTGTGTCAAGCAGCGTAACGCCGATCTCTAGTGCGCGGTGAATGGTCTTGATGGACTCCTCGTCGTTTGTTTCCCCATACATGCCAGGCGACATGCCCATAATTCCCAATCCAATTGAAGAAACGACTATGTCACTGTTCCCTAGTGTTCTTTGTTTCATATCTCCATTCCTCTCCATCCGTTAACTATTATTTTTACTAATGCTCTTCATTTGGTCTAACAGCTGACTCTCAGAAGGAAGTCTCCCTTTTTCTATCTCATCGTAGATGACAAGCTTGTTATTCACTGCTTCAAGCGCTTCTGCAAGCTCGAGCTGGCGTCGCTGCAATTCTTCTTTATACTCGTTTAGAATCGATTTTCGCTGCGGAATAGTTGAATCGCCGTTCAGAGCAAGGTGGACCATATGCTTCAACGTAGACACCTTCATCCCTGTCGCTCGGAAGCAGGACATTAGTCTCATCCAATCCAGATGCTCTTGCTCAAAAAGACGGTTTCCATGCTCATCTCTTTGAATATATGGGAGCAGTCCTTCCTTCTCGTAATAACGAATCTTGTGTGCAGGGCAACCAAGCCGCTCAGAAGCCTCTTTTATGGAAAAAGTCATGATGCTGATACCTCCTTTATGCTTTTTTATAGGATATAATCGGCCGGTTCTTTATTAGCTTAAGGATTAATGTGCACTTTAAGGCAAGCCCTATTTTATAAAAAATCGTAAATCATTTAATTCGACATATAGGGCAGTAACAAAAACTAATAGAAGATGGATGATGATGAGGAATAGACCAGAGAAAATGGTTGAAAAAAATTTATGTTGAATTATTGAAAGATGATAGCGGAAAATAATGATAGAGGCAAGCGCTAAGAACATTATTCATTTCATTACAGGAGGGCTTGATATGAAGTCGCATTCCACTAAAGGTATCAAATTCCCTGCTGGTTTTTGGTTAGGAGTAGAACGATTAGGGATTGCTCCCCGGGACGTAGCTCGACAAGGACAGTTGCCGTTCACTGTCATTACGGAGCCTAGAGTTACTGCCGCTGAGTATTTTGCGATCTGGCAGGCTTTTTCAGATCTCACAGTTGACATAGCCACAGGCATCATCGGACTTGTCACTACTTTTGAAACGGCACAATACCCGCCATCTGTTTTGGCGACTTATCATGCTCGCGATTACCGCGACGCGCTATATCGAATGGCTAGGTATAAACAAATGTGTCCCCCAGAGAGCTTGATTATTAAGGAGGAAGATGATAGATGTACCATTGATCTGGAATGGCAGCATTCCGAGGCGGAGTCTGGTCCTGAGTTATTGGTCGGTCTAACGCTGGCGTACCTTCTAGAGTTGGGGCGCCGGGGAACAGGACAGTTTCTGAAAGCTGTAGGCGTCGAATTATCGCATCCCATGGGCGATGTGCAGGTGCTGGAAAATTATTTTGGCTGTCCGATCCGAATCGGCAGAACAAGGAATCGGCTTGTCCTGCGGCGTGGAGATCTGGATATTCCTTTCGCGACCTATAACGAGGAGCTGCTGGAAATTCTGACACCCGTCTTGGATCAGACGCTGGAGGAAGAGCGGCGCAGCCGCTCGGTTACGAAGACAGTGAAATGGATCATGAAGCGGAGTCTAATGGGGGGGCATCCGGACATACAGGCTGTTGCCAAGGAGCTTAATATGAGTGGTCGAACGCTGCAACGACGGCTCACAGAAGAAGGTACGAGCTTCAAGCATCTGTTAACGCAGGCTAGGCATGAGCAGGCAAGGGAGTATTTGGCCGACCCATCGCTCGATATTAAAGAGGTCGCTTGCCTTGTGGGATATGAAGACCAGAATTCGTTCTACCGCGCATTCCGGTTATGGGAAGGAGATACGCCAGCTCATTGGCGCTCGGGGCTTAAAAGGCAGTAGTTCCAGAAGGGCAGCATTAAAAGTCGAAAAAATTGAGGATGGCGTGTTATGCAAGAATGTTGGCATCATGGGCTAGTTACGAAGTAGGTTTGTTGAGGTAAGATAGTCCTTATCAGGAACGCAGAAGGAGACATACATCATGGATATGGGATTAACGAACAAGACAGCATTAGTTACAGGATCAACCAAGGGTATAGGTAAAGCAATTGCTATCGAGCTGGCCAGAGAAGGCGTTAATGTACTCATAAATGGAAGAAATTACGAAGAGGTAGAACAAACCGTTAACGAAATTCGCACACAGTTCCCAGCTACTTCTCCTCAGAATGCTACAGCCGATATTGTAGATACTAAGCAGAGAGAAGTTTTGTTTGAGAAATATCCTAAGGTGGATATTCTGGTTAACAATATGGGCATTTACGAAATTATGAACTACGATGACGTCACAGATGCCGTATGGGAGAAATACTTCCGCACGAATGTGCTCGCGGCGAACGGGTTATCTAAATTTTATTTGCCAACCATGCTAGAGCAAAATGATGGCCGCATTATTTTTATCGCAAGTGAGGAGGCAGTGATGCCTTCAGGCCAAATGCCGCAGTATTGCATGACCAAGTCGATGCTGTTATCTCTGTCTAAGAGCTTATCTTTATTGACCAAAGGGAAGGAAGTATCGGTCAATACGATTATGCCGGGACCTACACTTTCTGAGAATGTACATCAGATCATTGAAGGAATCTACGCTGATGAGAATATGACATTCGCGGACAAAGAGAAGAAATTCATGGCGGCGAACCTGCCCCAATCCGAGATTCAGCGATTTATTAGACCGAGTGAAATCGGGAGATTGGCGACTTTTGTATGCAGTCCTTACGCTTCCGCGTTCAAAGGTTCTCCGATCCGTATGGATGGGGGAATGGTGCCAACGATTTATTAATAGAGAATAAAAGCTAGAAACGAGCAGCCGATCGGAATGATCGGCTGTTTTTCGTTGAGTCTAAGAGAAGGAGAACTAGTAGACTTTTTTCTATCAGTATTGTCTCTCACGTATCATTCCCTAAAACAACTCCCAATGCTTGGATTGTAATACATGTACGTAAGTGTAAGTCACGAATGGATTCATTTTTGAATACACGACAAATGCTGACCGTGTATTAATCGGTCGGCATTTGTCGTTGGAGCTATGTTAATGCAAGAATCCAACGTTAGTTTTATAGTAGATCTGTCGCTTTTAGCATATGTATAGTTAGCATGGTCTGAATGGAGTGTTATCATTAACCAATAACTAATGATCTCCAATACAATATTAGCGATTCCAAGTAAGAGTGCTGCCCTCGTATAATGACTATAAAATAATCTATTACATATAGACGACAGGAAAATTCAACTATTTTTTCGGGAGATACTAAGGACGACCTAAAATATCATATGCAAGAGAAATAAGCCCTTGTTTATAATCTTCGTGGAAATTATCCGAAACTTCTATCTGAGGCATTGCTTGTGCTGGAAGATAGGTCGCACATTCTTTACGAATGGCGTCAGCCTTACCTGCAATAAAGTCGTTTTAATAAAGGACGACGCGTTCGGGATTCAAAAGCGCAGCATAGGAACGGATAATTTTCCCGTAGTAAATGACCATATCTACACCTTTAAAAAGTATTACTGCATATTCCAGATTTTCATTGATAGGAAGATAGTGCAATTCCCCTGCAAATTCAGAGGCTCCTTGCCATACATTTACTCCGATAGAAATGCCTGCACCAATGCCTGAGCGCCCAAGGTAGATACAAACCGTCGATTGCGGAAGTTCCTTGCAACGAGCGCAATAGCCTTTAGATGCGACAATCATATCCCCTTCTACAACAGTAGGGAGAGAAGTAATATTTTCAATGTGCTTTAACAGGCTTACGCCCCGCAGCTCCTCCTAAACAAAGCAAAAGAACAGCACTTGATATGATCTTCTCTAAACCCTCAAATTATTACGGTTCTATTTCTAGAATCTGTTCAGGCTATAATCCGACCGGACGTCTGGTCGAAACATGGATTCGCCCTGGATGATTTATGGGAGACATTATTCTCTGTTTATTTTCACGGCATTACAAATGAGGAGGAGTATCTATGAAAATTGTTAATGGTCATATGCAATATCCTAAAGCGAGCCTTGTTGACTGTAACGACTATGGTTATTTTCACATCGCAGCAGAACTAGAGAAGCCAATTGGTCCGTTTCCTCGAAACACTGAACGAAAAAGCAAGATTGTTCTCCAATGCAAAGAAATCTCTAAGCATCTTCGAGAAATTTCTGGTGTTCGCCATGTGAATGTCTTTGAAGCAATTATCATCCCGCCTGGACGCGGCAAGCTTCTTGAGAGACGAACGGGAAAGGTTCATGTTGCACAATTTGATGTAGTTGTGTTGATAGAGACAATTGGAATGCAAGTAACAAAAAAGATCCAAGAACACCCACTGTTTCTAGAACTGATTCAATTGCTCTCCTCAAGTTCCAACTACACTCATAAAGTAGCGGCTTCGAATGTTTGTAGAATTGCTGAAGTTAATAAGTCACAGCAAGTAGTGTTTCTATTCAATTATTTTTATGCAGATGACGCCAAGGAGCTGTTACCAGTTTGGGATTATACTGCTGGATGGTTAGAGGTAAAGACTAAGCTTGACAATTCTACCTTGCTTTTGCCCGATACAGGAGAACATTCTCAATATGGATTAATCAACCGTTGTAGATGGAATCGATTATCAGATATTATTCCGGACCTGCTGTTTCGACCCTCATTCCGCAAATATGTACTAAAAAACTTCGAAATCAACGGGATTGCTGCGATTCCCATACTATATAGGCTTGCTGACAGCATGTAAGGCAGTTTGCTTCGTTGATTCCAAATAAACAAGAATTCTTGTACGAACATAAGATGTAGTGCACACAAGACCTCCCTAGTAAGTTCTCAATTAAACTCTCAATTTCTGTTGCCACCGATTTCTCTAATTGCTGCAGTCACTAGTTCACTCTCCGGAAAGGTTAGCAATTCATCTCCAGATGCGAGCGCCATGTAAGTTAAGATCGAAAAATTAACAGGACCAACACCAACCTCAAATGATTGCACCTAGTCAGAAAAGTTGAATATTGAATGGATAAAAGTTTGGATTTTAAAAGAATGAATCACTGTTTTTCGTACTAAATATATTATGGTGTTTACTGTATCATATATAAAGTGATGATGGAGTGAGGGATTGCTATGTGGGATCGAAAATAGTTGAAACAAAGATCCAAAGATGTGTTACGGAGATTAAATTGGTAGGCATTTCTAGTAAGTATTATACTTATATTTGTCGGTGGAGGCAGTAGTGCTCCAAGCTTACCTTCGGAACATCCCTTTCTTCCGACACGGATGTGGATTGGGGGATGGTAGCACCTTTTTAACACTGGCAATGAATGATACTCATTGTGCTCTTGTTAAGTTTGTTTTGCCCTCATAGCCTTTAATTGTAGCTGAACTAACGCCACTTGTAAGACCTGTAGCCAACATGAACGGGATTGCATCATTACCAAAGTAATTGTAACCTTGGATACCCACGATAATTTCAGCCACACGTGTACGGTTGATTTTGCCATCACGATTTGTTGCTGTTGGATAATTCATTTTTTTTAAAACTTTGTAATACGGGTCAAACCACTTATTTGCACCAGAAGTTGATACTGTAGTAGTGGATGAACGCACTAGCAGAGCGTAGAATTCTACCTCCGTAACGAAGTTGTTTAGTTTGAATGTACCATCCCATCAGAGTAACCTGTAACTACTCCATCTTTGACACCTTGCGTAACTGGAGAATATGCCCAATGTGTGCTAGGAACGTCACTGAATGAACTAGTACTAGCATAGGCAAGGGTACCTCCTACAAGTGAAGATATAACAGATAACGTTAATAGCAATTTGAATAGTTTGTACACGATCATCTCCCTTTCTTATGTTGTTCTTCTAAAACTATTAAAACATGGTATATTATGTTTTGGTAATGATTTACAAGTGCATAGCGAAAGCCATCTAGCCTCCGAGGAGGATAGGTGGCTTTCTGTGTTTTATGAGGGAGACTACTATCATGGGTAACGCAACAACGTTCCCACAGTCTCCGTTGGGCAAACCAATAGATAAAACTCAAGTGTGAACCATGTCCTTTTATTTTATGGGCAGATTTTACCGTACAAGATTAGTAGACGTCAAGATGGGTATCATCAGCCACCTCACCGAGCGAATAGGCATTGGAACCACAGCCAGCTCTAGTTCACCCCCAGTTGTTAAACCGTACACTTTCGTAAGGCTTGGTATCGCAAGTTAAACCCTCACACTTTGAGAAGGGTGCAGTTGCTACTATGTGCTGGCATTGGTTTTTGAGGCATCTTTGGAGGGTGGCTTAGCATGGTACTTTTCGAGCTTCTAGCATACCAAGAAGATATATTCGCATAGGGATGAGTAGCTGGAGTGATTGGAGCGCTAATGCAGAAAATCCAGTTGCGGTGGGTGTGGAATAATCTCCGATAGGACGTTTGGGACGAGGGTTTGGGGGCTGTGACAGGTTGTCTGTGGGCAGTCGTTGCGGCCCTCTTTGGGTTATTATGAAAACAGCTTGCAAACAATGACGGGAAATATCCTTAGCCACCATGCTCTCAGTTATGCTGCTTGCCGTCTATACCTTCCTCATTTTATACAATTTGGGTTATGAGATTCGCGTTGGACGTTTTATTACAGTTGATTATGAATCGCGGCTTACTTTTGATCACGACGTTTTTTTACGTAATTTGACATCATCCCCCCGTTCTTAAGAACCATTGACGACGCTTACATAATATCCTTATAATTGAAAATGATGTTAAATTAATCCAGAAACAGGAGGGTGTAAAATGTCCAAACGCGTACTTATTCTGACCGGAGACGGTGCAGAGGTTTTGGAGGTTTATTATCCATTTTATCGGGTGAAGGAAGAGGGCTACGAGGCGGTGATCGCTTCGCCAAGCAAGAAGATGTTGAATACCGTATGTCACGACTTCATCGAGGGATGGGATACTTATTCGGAGAAGCCAGCTCATCTGCTACCGTCTGATATAGCCTTTGCGGACGTAGAGCCTGCTGACTACGATGCCTTGATCATCCCAGGCGGACGAGCTCCTGAGTTCATCCGCAATGATAAAGACCTTCCGCGAATTATCCAGCACTTTCTGGAAGCGGATAAGCCTATAGGCGCGATTTGTCATGGTGCTCAGGTATTCTTAGCACTGCCCGATCGTTCTTACTTCAAAGGCAGGACGTTAACGGCATACAATGCGTGTAAGCTGGAAGTCGAATCACTCGGCGCAGAATATGCAAGTGAGACACTCCATGTAGATGGAAATTTAGTATCGGGTCACGCATGGCCTGATTTACCTGGATTTATGCGTGAATTTCTAAAGCTGCTTGGACGGACGTCGAACAAGGAACTAACCCCAACCACGCAATAATTGTTAATATAGCGAAAATACCAGTATTCTTCAAGCACTGGTATTGCACACGAATAGTAGTAAAAAAGACACCGCGGGGGTGTCTTTTTTTTGTATATGTGCACTACCCGAAAGCCCTCCCTAAAATCCGGCGAATCCAATAAGCGATTATCGTCTCTGGGGACCAATTGCTGGCTTTCTTCTCCATGTATTGATCGTTGATGATATATGTCCTAGTGGAAGGAGGGTTCTTCAATCCAAGCTTTTCCCACATCACGGGATCATTCGAGCCTCCGAGCCTTGCGAGCATATTCGCCGACTCTTGATTTATTTGAGCCGAAATATGCTCGTATGCCTCGATGATTTGCGTATGAAATTCATCGATCGGATTACGATTAGCAAGGCTCTCCAAATGAATGCCTTCGCGAATGTAAGAAGCGTATGCCAGATGCTCAGCCCAGAACTTATCGATATAAAAAAGCCGTACCCGTTGCTCCGAAGGGCTCATCGGTGTCTCACCATTCAGAATTTTAAGCCGCTCTTTATATAGAATACGCCTCTGATCCTCCACCATATCTGAATAACCGTTCAGTTCTTGACGGATATGGAAATTTTGGCCCATAATAACCCGCTGAATATGTACGATTTTACTTCGGAGCACTGACTCTTTGATAACCTCATCCTGCCTAAGATTGCGAATCGCTTTATTAATGCCGAACCGAAGGATCAACTCGTCCTCCAAGCTTACGAAAAATACGGAAGCTCCTGGGTCGCCTTGACGGCCAGCACGCCCGCGTAGTTGGTCGTCGATCCGCACACTTTCGTTCACATACGTACCGATGACGTACAACCCGCCAAGCTTAGCGATAACGTCTGCTTGCGTGGGGTTACCGCCACCGAGCCGAATGTCGACGCCACGTCCCGCCATATTCGTAGACACCGTTACCGCGCCGAATTCTCCCGCTTTTGCAATGATCTCGGCTTCTTTTATATCGTTTTTCGCATTTAGAACATGGCAAGGTATGTCTGCAACCGTTAGCGCCTCCGCTAGCATATCAGACTCCCCGACGCTTGACGTACCAATGAGAATCGGACGCCCCGTTGCATGGACGGACGAGATTTCTTGTACTAACGCCTTAAGTTTGGCTTCTTTATGGGTATAAATGCGGTGCGGATGGTCGATCCGTATGTTTGGTCGGTTCGGCGGAATTTGCAGGACCTGTAGCTCATAACCATCTTTGAATTCCATTGCAGAAACATGCGCAGTAGCCGTCATTCCGCAAATCTTCGGATATAGGCTAAGGAAATGCTGAAGGGTGATTGTACCGAGAATTTCCCCGCCGCCTTTCGATTGAAGCCCTTCTTTGGCCGCAAGCGCGGCTTGCAGTCCTTCAGGCAAATGCCTGTTCTCCGCCACGCGGCCAGTATATTCGTCGATCAGCTCGATTTTACCGTCCCGGACGATATAATCGACGTCTTTTTTCAATAACGATTCCGCATGCAGTGCGCAGTTCAACGACATTAACAAATGACTATTATGACTTTCGTACAAGTTACCGCATCCTAGCAGCGATTCGGCTTTCGCAGAGCCCACTTCATTTAAATAAACGTTGCGTTTGAACTCATCGAAGTCGTAATCCTCATCTTGCTCGAACTGCCTAGCCACTTCTGCGAAACGAATGTCGACGTTACCGGTAGATCCCGGCTCGCCAGCGATGACTAGCGGCACCCGCGCCTCATCGATTAGCAGTGAATCTGCTTCGTCGACAATAACGTAGTGGAAAGGACGTTGTACAGTATCGGCTTCGTTTAGTGCGATCGTGTCGCGCAAATAATCGAATCCCGCCTCTTTGGCCGTAACATAGGTTATATCAGCGGCATATGCTTCCCGTTTCTCGGACAAACTCATGCCCGCTTGAACCGAGTTTACCGTTAACCCGAGGAAATGATAAATCGGGCCCATCCACTGGGCATCTCGATGTGCCAAATAATCGTTAAAAGTCAGCACATGAACGCCTTCGCCGGTTAGCGCATTTAGATAAGCAGGCATAACAGCAGATAGCGTTTTTCCTTCGCCTGTATGTTGTTCGATCAAAAATAACTCATGCAATGCGATGGCAGCCATGATCTGGACATCATAAGGCTGTAATCCGAGAGTTCTCTTCGCTGTCTCGCAAACTAGTGCATAGGCATCGACAAGCAGCTCGTCCAAAGGCGTACCCGATTTTGCTTCCTTTTTCAGTCGGAGAGATTCAGCTTGCAGCTGCTTGTCGTCCCATGTTTCCAAATTTCTTTGTCGGATGAGTTTAACTTTGTCCCGATAGCCCTTCAGCCTAAGCTGGGCATCACGGGCTTTGAAATTTCGAATCAACTTGACCGCTACATTCATCGGAATTTATTCCCTCCTTAAAGAAATACGCAAGTTTTAAATAATATTAACGTTGATCCATCATCTATCAAGTTTAAATATACTGTTATTAATTTGAATTTATTGTAATTTATGAATTGCAAAATGTATACTGTATATTACATTAGGAAAGCTGCATATTCATTAATAAGCAAAATAAACGGCAACAATTTCGTCAAAGTCTATCTTCATCTGAGGATTAATTTTGAGATACTAGAATAAGGCTTCCAGCTCAAGGTGCTTTTTTGTCTGCTAAAGATGACTGGTACTAATCGAACCTACGAACCGATGAAGGATTTGGAGGAGCAGTCTCGGCCTTAAATTCAAAATGAGTGCAACAGAAACCCTCCCATATTAACACTTACTTCAAGCTCACCTGACGTTGGGCTTTTGCTTTTCACAAGTATGTGGATGGGATATCAAACATAGGTATAATTCTAACTGATCATAATGGAACATAATAAAAGGATGAGCAAATGAACACTCTAGGAGGATGAAAGGATGATAGCGTGCCCGTTTATCGTAGTAGATAACTGTAAAGAAGAGATTAGGTACTATCAGAGCGTATTTGGCGGCGAAATTGTGATTCTACGCAAGCAAGGAGAAGAGGTACTAAATGCGGACTTGAATGTAGAGAATGCAGTTCTTAAGTTTGCTGATACCCAAGCGGCGAAACCTGCATTGAAGGGTGATTATGTAAGAGTTTTTCTGAAAATTGAGAAGGAGGAAGTATTTCGCAAGATTTACGGTGAATTCACAGCAAGCGGCACAATAAATACGGAGATGTACGAAGCACCGTTTAATGGTTTACTTGCCATCGTTACCGACCGGAATGCGGTGTGCTGGGTGTTGTCCTTTTATCGGAACTAACTAAACATTGGAACTAACTAAACTTTGAATCCATCGCCATGCAGTTTACATGCATAAGCGATGGATTTTTATGTTCAAAAATTAACATAGAATATCCAGCTTTGGTTAACATATGATTGTTATTATTTTCTTTTACAATGAAGCTAATAAGCTGCGGTCTCACGAATTCATCTGCATTATTATTGTGCACATGCACAGAAATATTCGTTGGTTTATCAATTGTTACAATTGCAGTTCACAACTATAATGAAAACGTATTCATAATGTTAATTAACAAAACACAATAAGTAATGAAAACGGATTCTTACATCTAGGGGAGGACATCATATGACAGCAGGAATGGATATTAGCTGGCTTGGTGCATTAGCTGGCTTAGCTCTTGCAATCGCTTTAATTTTACTTAGACTAGCACCCACTTATGCACTAATTTTAGGAGCAATTGTTGGGGGATTTATAGGTGGAGCAGATTTCTCAGAGGTTCTAAGCATTCTTATTTCAGGTACACAAAGTGTTCAAGGAACAGTTATTCGTATTATAGCAGCAGGTGTTTTTGCAGGTGTTATGATGGAATCTGGAGCAGCGGAGACGATCGCCAAAGTTATTGTAGATAAACTTGGTGGTACAAAGGCAATGTTATCACTTGCCTTAGCTACAATGGTTATTACTGCGGTAGGTGTTTTCATTCCAGTAGCCGTTCTAATTGTTGCACCAATTGCACTTACTGTCGGTCATAAAATGGGTTATTCAAAAATTGCAATTCTTGTTGCACTATCTGGTGGCGGTAAAGCAGGTAACATTATTTCACCCAATCCAAATACCATTGCTGCAGCAGGTGGGTTTGATCTAGATGTGAATCAGGTGATGCTTGGAGGTATTGTCCCTGCAATATTCGGGTTACTAGTAGCTGTACTTCTAGCATCTGCTCTAAAATATAAGGGAACGAAGATAACAGATGAAGAAACAAAGGAATTGGAAAAGAATAGTGTTGATAATTTGCCTACATTATCTAAAGCATTAATAGCTCCAGTCATTGCAATTGTTCTACTAATGGTTAGTCCAGTTGGTGCAATCCTTGGTATAGATATGCTTGAAGCGATCAAGATAGACTCCTTATTTATATTGCCATTTGCCGGAATTATTGGTTCTGTGGCTCTAGGAAAGTCAAGACATATTATGAATTATTGTTCAGCGGGATTAAATCGTATGACACCAACGATTCTTATTATTATTGGTGCGGGTGCAATTGGAGGTCTGATCACAGCATCTACCTTACCTACTGCGGTAGTTAATCTTGTAGAAGCATCAGGTATTTCTGGTACATTCCTAGCTCCAATTGCAGGTATGTTAATGGCAGCAGCAACTGCATCAACATCTACAGGTGTTATTCTTGCAACAGGTTCATTCTCAAGTTCAATCTTGAATACGGGTGTATCGCCATTATCAGCTGCTGTTATGACACATGCGAGTGCTACTGTGATTGATCATCTGCCACATGGTACGTACTTCCACGTAACACGTAATGCGATGGGCATGAGTATGAAGGATCGTATGAAAGTTGTATTTTATGAATGTTTAGTCGGTTTGACGATGACGATAGTAGCGATCATATTATTTGGATTTATGTTATAGAAGCGGAGGTATTTAAATTATGGGGAAATTATACATGTTGGCACCTGACTCCTTTAAAGAAAGTATGACAGCTAAAGAAGTATGTGAAGCAATGGAGATAGGTATTAGAAAAGCTATACCTGATGCAACATTTATTCATGTACCGATGGCTGATGGTGGAGAAGGTACGGTTCAATCTCTAATCGATGCAACAGGTGGAGTGCTGATTCAAAAGGAAGTGACAGGTCCGCTTGGTGTAACTGTACAAGCTCATTATGGTATTTTGGGAGATGGTAAAACTGCTGTCATTGAAATGGCATCAGCTAGTGGTATACACCATGTTACCAAGGAAACCAAAAATCCATTGGTAACGACTACTTTAGGGACAGGAGAATTGATTAAGGCGTGTATTGAAAAGGGTATTACAGATATTATCCTTGGTATTGGCGGTAGTGCCACGAACGATGCTGGTACAGGCATGGCTAAAGCTCTTGGCTATAAATTTTTAGATAAGCAAGGAAATGAGCTTCAGCTTGGTGGTGGATTTTTGGGAGAGCTAGATATAATCGATACGTCAAACGTTATTCCACAACTAAAAGAGGTAAATATTATTATTGCATCGGACGTCACAAATCCTTTATGTGGAGAACGTGGAGCTTCTGTAGTGTTTGGACCGCAAAAGGGCGCAACACTTGAAATGGTCGACATACTGGATGCCAATTTACAACACTTCAGTCAAATTGTAAAGCAGCAACTTGGGATCGAAGTCGCAAATGTACCAGGCGCAGGTGGTGCAGGTGGATTGGGTGCAGGATTAATGGCCTTTACAAACTCTCGAATGAAGAGAGGGGTAGAAATCGTTATTGAATACACCAAACTGGAAGAACAAATGAAAAATGTAGACTACTGCTTTACAGGTGAAGGTGGTATAGATTTTCAAACTAAATTTGGAAAAACACCATATGGTGTCGCGCAAGTCGCGAAACGTGTGAATGAGCAGATTAAGGTCATTGCTCTAGCTGGTCATATAGGTAAGGATGTGGACAGTTTATATGAACATGGGTTTGATGCTATATTTGGAATAGTTCCAGGTGCAGCGGAATTAGAAACCTTATTAGCGAGTGGTAAGGATAATGTGTCACGTACAGCAGAGAGTGTTGCTCGTTTGTTGACATAGAACAAAAGGATGTTCCCTTAAGTAAGGGGACATCCTTTTTATTTTATACGTTGGATGAGCATGAAAATTAGCTCGATGCGATCTAATAGTTTTTTTGGATCTTTACCTGTAATGGAATGTATTTTATTTAAACGGTAACTCAAAGTATTGCGATGAATCATAAGTTGACTAGCAGTCTCATTCAAGTTTAGATTACAGTTTAGATAGATCTGTAGTGTATGAATCATTTCTTCATCAAGTTTTAATAATTGTAAGGAATGATCAAGTTGATTGTTACTTTTAAGTGATGTCAACATATCTGCGATAAGCTCACAATTGGAGTAGTAGATGAGTCTTTCATCCATATTTAGTCCTCTTAATATACGAATGGCAGATTTGGCTTGCAAGAAGCCCTCAGCAATGGTGTTATTCCATTTACTAACGGAAAGTAAAGTATTTGAATTTTTTATTCTAATCGCTTGTATGATATTATTCAGTTGATTATCATCCTGAATGACGACACATAGCGAATTTGTTGATATTGTAAAAGTTGAAATATAGTTAGTTATTTGCTCAGAAATTTTAGTGTATGATTCTACATAGAGCACTTGTGACGGTTTGGTAAGCTCAATTTCGTATCGCAGAGCACGTTGAATAAATTCGTTCGTATAATGGGTGTCGGTGTTGATCATAAGATGAAAAAATTCCTGTTTTAGACTATTCTTCGAAGTTTCCTTTTCTAAAGCAATGCTCTGATTAATTAATAAAATAACCGCAGATTTTAAGAGGTTGCCGAAGGGTCTAGTTTCAGCTACCTCGCCACTAATTCCAACTACTCCAACAATTTCACCATTCAAATCAATGGGCACATTAATACCCTTTTTGGCAAACTCTTCATCTTCATTTATTTCTACGGTATGCCCCTGCTCAATTGCCTTTACGGCACCGTGGTGGACTGAACCAATTCTATTTGAATTTCCACTACCGATGATGATGCCGGTATGATTCATAATATTAATATTATAAGGGATGTCCTTCATCATTCTATCCACGATAGTTTGAGCTTGGGTTTTTGATAATGTATACATGTCAGTTCTCCTAAATAAAGTATTAATAATCTCTCCAAAATCTTCTAACTACAAACCACAGTATGACATTACATTATACTCATTTTATTCTATATCAATTGTAAACAATCGTTAAAATTTGACTTATTAATCGATAATAACTAAAGGATCAATAACACGCATATAAATAACTACACATTGATCGCATAAACTTAAGCTACTGAAGTGACTACAGCTCCATAGAGAGATCAACTTTAAAATTAATGGTGGGGTGATTATTTCTATGCTATTCTAAATTAGAATCGTTAATATTGGAAAAAAATTGAAATATTAAATGATAAAGGAGAGATGGATGGTTATGTGGGATCGCAAAGAACTGAAACAAAGAGCTAAAGATGTGTTACGGAGATCGTACTGGCAGGCATTTTTAGTAAGTATTATACTTGTATTTGTGGGAGGAGGAAGCAGTTCTCCAAGTTTTAACTTTGGACAATCACGTTCATCTGACACGAATGTGGATTGGGGGATAGTAGCACCTTTCTTGGCTATCATTATAATCATTTTTATTGTTATCTTTTTGTTTGCACTAGCGTTTCGTATTTTCCTCGGCTTTCCCCTTGAGGTCGGTTCGATGCGTTACTTCAAGCAAGCTGCAGAACATGAAGTGAATTTGAATCATTTAGGATATGGATTTAACAAGAACAGATATTTGGATATTGTGAAAGCGATGACTTGGAGAGGTCTTCTACTTTTCTTATGGACGCTGCTACTTTTCATACCTGGAATTATTAAATCATACGCATATAGTCAAGTGCCATTTATTTTGGCTGACAACCCGAACATTGGATATAGAAGAGCAGTGGATCTAAGCAATAAAATGACACGAGGACATAAATTTCGTATATTCGTGCTTGATCTAAGTTTTATGGGATGGATACTTCTAGGTATGTTGGCATTATTCGTCGGTGTACTGTTTGTATTGCCCTATATCAATGCGACGAAGGCTGAACTATACCTATCATTACGACAACTAGCACTACAGGATGGTTTGACAACAGAGGAAGAGCTGAGGCTGAATCAGACACTTTGATTCTAATACATATACAAAACAATGCGCGATGGCAGTTTACAATTAGGATTAGAAATATCGGGTTTGGTTATTACTGAAATAAGAAAGTCGGTAATCCATGCTGATATTTTATTTAAATGGAGGAATAAGTTAAAGTGCTACCAATTAAGGACAGTAATAAAAAAAATTGGAAACGAGATATAATTATCTTTCTGAGTAGTCAAACATTTTCGCTATTTGGCTCTGCATTAGTTCAATATGCGATTATGTGGCATGTTACACTTACAACACAATCGGGTTTAATGATGACGTTATTTATTATTTGCGGGTTCATTCCTACATTTCTATTATCACCTTTTGCAGGTGTATGGGCGGACCGTTTCAACAGAAAATATCTTATTATTATAGCAGATGCCATGATTGCTATTGTCACACTAATTTTAGCAATTACATTTTTAATGGGGTACGACGAGATATGGTTGTTGTTTGTCATTGCAGCAGTTCGAGCACTCGGAGCTGGGATTCAAACGCCCGCAGTTGGGGCGATATTACCCCAAATTGTACCAGAAGATAAGTTGACGAAGGTCAATGGGATAAATGGCAGTCTTCAAGCGCTCATGATGTTTGTTGCACCTATCGTAAGTGCGTCGTTGCTCACATTCGCAACAATCGAAGTTATTTTATTTATCGATGTTATCACAGCGGCTTTAGCGATCTTTACAATATCTATCTTCTTAAAGATACCGTTGCATAAAAAAGCGGCTGATGTACAAACGACCAGTTACTTGGATGATTTTAAGCAGGGTTTAAACTACATTAAAAACCACAGCTTTCTCAAAACATTTTTTGTTTTCTTCGCCTTTTTCTTTGTGCTGATGGCGCCTGCTGCATTTTTAACGCCGCTGCAAGTGACACGTAGCTTCGGCGATGACTATTGGCGATTGACAGCTATTGAAATTGCTTTCTCTATCGGTATGATGGCGGGCGGTGCGATTATTGCATCATGGGGCGGCTTCCGCAACAAAGTGTATACGATGACTTTTGCTAGTATTATTATGGGCGTTTGTACGTTTGCTTTAGGTATTATACCTGTATTTTGGGTCTACTTAGTCATGATGGCTGTATTTGGTGTTGCTATGCCTGTCTTTAATACACCGACAATGGTAATGCTGCAAGAGAAGGTAGACCCTGATTATATGGGTCGCATATTTGGCGTATTCGGTATGATATCAACTTCCATGATGCCAATCGGGATGTTAATATTCGGTCCGCTTGCGGATGTAATCGAAATTGAATGGCTACTTGTTGGAACAGGGTTGTTTACTGTAATATTGTCCATTTTCTTCATTCGTAACAAACGTTTGGTGGAAGCTGGTATGCCGTTAATTAAGGAAGTATCACAAGAGTAGAGTAAGGATACGTTGAGACATCCTGACCGAGTTAGATGCGAAGTAAGGGCTGTGACATGACGATGCCTGTTGGCATGCTGTCACGGCCCTTTTCTGTCTGTTCATTTTACTAATACATGGACATGTACAAAAGTTGGGATTGATTTCAATTCTATTATGAACTGCTCATAACACTTAAGTTAAGCGCAATGATTTCCAATTTCGTAACGAATTTATGTTATTATTTTATTTAGGATTGTGAAAAATGCAGAAAAATACTATAATAGTTTTTGGTTTCAGACAAGTTAATGATCTTTAAACAACTTGTAAGCGTTGTTGATTTTCAGCTAAAGTAATGTAAGATGGTAGTACATGTTTTTTTGATCTGTTTGAAATCGATTTCAAACCTCATTGAAACAAATAATCCTCTATAGATCTTAGTCATTGACAACACAGAACCAAATAAAAAAAAAGTGGAGGATGTAATGATGTCTACACAGTCAGAACAAATTAGTAGTGTAAACACAAAAAGACAATTACCTAAGCTTCCAATTAGTATGATTTGGATGATAAGTTTTGGCTTTTTGGGTGTACAAATGGCGTTTGCTTTACAAAGCTCAAACATGGGGCGTATCTTTCAAACGATTGGTGCTGATCCTCACTCTTTAGGGTTTTTCTTTATATTGCCGCCACTTGCAGGGTTAATTGTACAACCTATAGTAGGTTATCTATCCGATAGAACATGGATGCCTAAATTAGGAAGACGTATTCCTTATCTTATCGTTGGTGCTATAGTCGCCATTATCGTTATGTGTCTACTACCTAACTCAGGTAGCTTTGGTTTTTCCTCAGTAGTTGCATTAACTTTTGCAGCAGTTACCATTTTGTTCATGGACGTTGCTTCTAACGTAGCGATGCAACCGTTTAAAATGATGGTTGGTGATATGGTAAATGAGGAACAAAAAGGTTTTGCTTATTCAATTCAAAGCTTCCTTTCTAATACTGGTGCTGTATTAGCTAGTATTTTCCCATTTGTGCTCACGATTCTAGGTGTTTCAAACACAGCACCTGAGGGAGTTGTACCACAATCAGTAGTTGTTTCATTCTATGTTGGCGCGATTATTTTAATCATTTGCAGCTTATTTACAGTATTAAAAGTTAAGGAGTATCCACCTGCTGAATATGCAGCATATCATGGAATTGAGCTAAAAGAGAAAAAAGAAAAAGTAAACATGATTACTTTACTTCGTAAAGCTCCAAAAATTTTCTGGACGATTTCATTAGTTCAACTATTTTGTTGGATGGGCTTCCAGTACTTGTGGACGTATGGTACAGGAGCAATTGCAGACAATGTTTGGAATACAACTAACGCAGCTAGTGCTGACTACCAAACAGCTGGTAACTGGTTTGGTATTCTTTCAGCAATGCAAGCCATTGCTGCAGTAATCTGGTCACTTGTTTTATCGCGTATTTCCAATAACCGTCGTAAAATTTGGTATGCAGTAAGTCTATTGATTGGTGCAATCGGATTTGGTTCTATATTCTTTATCGAGAGTCAAAGTGCATTGCTTGTTTCATTCTTCTTTATCGGAATTGCTTGGGCAGGTATGATGATGTTCCCATTCACAATGTTAACTAATGCATTGTCAGGCGAAAATATGGGTACGTATTTAGGTCTGTTTAATAGTAGTATTTGTATTCCACAGATTATTGCTTCTTGTCTAAGTTTTGCATTGTTCCCATTATTGGGTGCTTCAATGCCAGCTATGCTATTAATTTCAGGTATTTTACTTGTATTGGGAGCTTTATCTGTTACGGTTGTTAAAGAAACGTATGTACAATAATTAGTATTATAAGCGTCAGAGACAATTCCACGTCTTGACGCTTCTTATTTATCCATTAGGTTAGAATAACTACGCATCCATCCCTCAAGTAACCTTTTTCTCAGTAATATGTTAAACTAAACTTTGATTATTGCTGGGATTGATTTCAGATGAGTTTAAATTGTGCTACAGCTTTAGCTGACTCTATGAAATGAAAAGAATGTCTGAGCTCGGGAAAAAAGTAATAGTAAATTAGTATGACCTTATGTAAACTTAGGCTATAGTTCTGTTGTCTTTTTCAGCTATGTAATTTAATTCGATATACAAATACGGGATCGTTTTCTGAAAAATTACTAAAAGCGTGTAGTATGGAGTGAAACATATGCCTAATATTAACGATGTTGTTCGACTATCGGGAGTTTCAAAATCAACGGTGTCTAGGGTAATTAATAACTATCCTCATATTGCACCAGAAAAAAGAGAACGTGTATTAAAGGTCATGAAGGAAATAGGCTATACACCGAACGTATCAGCTCAAAAATTAAGGGGGCTGGCTGGCACCACGATCGGAGTCATTGTCCCGAGAATTGTGAATCCGTTCTTTTCTTACTTAGTGGAATCGATTGAAAAAGAAGGTTATAAACGAGGATATCAGACGATTATTTTTCAAAGCCATGAAGATAGTGAGCGTGAATTAGATTTTCTGAATTTATTAAAAGATAAACAAGTTGATGGCGTAATTATGACGGCATATGAAAATGATTGGAATACAATACAAAAATATATGAAATACGGTCCAATTGTTATGTGCAACGAATATTTGTCTGAACCGGTCGTTCCGATGGTAAGAATTGATCAACTTACGGCATCTTACGAAGGTGTTAAACATTTAGTTAATCAGGGATATCGAAAAATAGCCTATTGTACAGGTGGATTATTTAGTGATTTTGGAAAAGATAAAGATAGAAATCAAGGGTATCAAAAAGCATTAACAGAAGCTGGAATCGAAATTAATCCGAATTGGATTTTTATAAAGCGACATGCTATAGAAGATGGAAGGAAAGTTTTACATCAAATTTATGGTATGCAGGATAGACCAACAGCAATTTTTACCGGTAGTGATGAAGTTGCTGCGGGGATAATTATGGAAGCTAGAAATAAAGGTTTACGTGTCCCTGAAGAACTTGCGGTTATTGGATTCGACGATCAACCGTTAGCGGAAATGCTAACACCAGAACTGACAACGATTAAACAACCTGTAAGTGAAATAGGTTATACTGCAATGGATCTAATTATTAATCGATTGGAAGGTAAGTTTGTTGAAAATAAAATGTACACATTACAGTTTCAATTAGTTATCAGAAAATCGACTTAAATGAACAATCTGAGGCATTCGTTGTCTATATACGATCTTCGATTTCGATATGATTAGGTATTATAATTGTGGCATCCTATTGAAATCGTTCCCATAAAATCGATACCATTTCTTAGTACCCTATAGGACGGTTTAAAAAGGCAGTATATAACTATTTAATACATGAAAAAGTGAGGTCATAAGCATGAAACAAACTTGGTGGAAAGAATCTGTAGCATATCAAATATATCCTCGTAGCTTCGTTGATACGAACGGCGATGGTATTGGTGATTTAAAGGGGATAATCACAAAACTTGATTATCTAAAGGATTTAGGAATAGATGTTATTTGGATTTGTCCAATGTATAAATCTCCAAATGATGATAATGGTTATGATATTTCTGACTACAAAGATATTATGGATGATTTCGGAACAATGGCTGATTTCGACGAATTGCTAGAGCAAGTACATGCCCGTGGGATGAAGTTGATTTTGGATCTTGTTATTAACCATACATCTGACGAACATGCTTGGTTTATTGAGTCAAGAAAAAGCAAGGATAATCCTTACCGTGACTATTACATCTGGAGCGATGGTAAAGACGGTAAAGAACCAAATAACTGGGAAAGTATTTTCCACGGTTCAGCATGGAAATATGATGAGTTAACCGATCAGTATTTCATGCATATCTTCTCTTCCAAACAACCAGATCTTAACTGGGAGAACCCTGTTGTACGAAAAGAATTAATTGAAACTGTAAATTGGTGGTTAGATAAAGGTGTTGATGGTTATCGTGTAGATGCGATTTCACATATTAAAAAAGCAACTGGTTTCCCTGATTTACCGAACCCAGATGGCCTTGATTATGTATCTTCATTCCCATATCATCTTAATCAACCAGGTATTCAGACATTCTTAGAAGAACTTCATCGTGAGACGTTTGCAAAGTATGATATTATGACAGTTGGTGAAGCAAACGGCGTATCAATCTCCGATGCTGATGAGTGGGTTGGCGAGAAAAACGGTAAGTTTAATATGATATTCCAGTTTGAAGCAAACGGACTTTGGGGTCAAGAAACAGACGGTAAATTAGATTTATTGACTCTGAAAAGCGTGTACACACGTTGGCAAAATGCATTAGAGGGTTCAGGATGGAATGCATTATTTCTAGAAAATCATGACTTACCACGTTCTGTTTCAGTATGGGGTGATGATAAAAACTATTGGTTAGAATCATCTAAAGCACTAGCTACATTATTCTTCTTCATGCAAGGAACACCGTTTATTTATCAAGGTCAAGAAATTGGTATGACGAATACGAAATTTGACTCGATTGATGATTATAACGATGTATCTGCTAAAAATGCATACCGTATCGGAATAGCTGCTGGCAAAACACATGAAGAAATTATGGCACCGATCTGGATTAATGGCCGAGATAACTCTCGTACACCAATGCAATGGAATGCTGAACAAGGTGCAGGCTTTACATCAGGTACTCCTTGGTTGAAGTTAAACCCGAATTATAAAACAATTAATGTTGCTGCATCGGAACAAGATGAAAACTCCATCTTAAATTATTACAAGAAGATGATTAAGTTACGTAAAGCTGATGAACTACTCGTATATGGTAAATACGACTTGATCCTGCCTGAGGATGAGCAAGTATATACGTATACACGTGAATGGAATGACGAAAAAGCAGTAGTAATTGTAAATATGTTCGGTAAAGAAGCACAGATCACATTACCTGAGCAGTTAAACAACTACAATTATGACTTAGTGTTAAGCAATATTAATGCGTCAAATCCATATGAACAAAATATGACGTTAGCACCATATGAAGCGCGTATTTATCGTTCGAAACGTTAGAACTGCTCCTGTTTGGGGGCTGGAATTATGACAAGTTCAATGCGAGGCTGAGACCAAACTCGCCTCTAGAACAGAACAAAAGGTGAAATCCGCGTTTGGATTTCACCTTTTGTTCATTTTAGCCCCTCTTTTCAGAACAAGTAGAATGAGTAGGTGCGTTAATAGTAAAGTTGAGATTGACCCTAATTTTTACATATGAGAAAATAATGAAAACTGTAAAATGAAGGGAAAATAATGTATGAGCGACCTTTTTCAATTCATCCCGATTAGTCAACTTGCAGACAAATTTCCGGAAGAATCTTGGTGGGCGAAGTTTTACCAGGATTTCAGTGACGAGCAACTTGCTGCTTATTATAAAGGAGATTTGACGCTACCTTTTCTCAATCTGGATTGGGAACAGCCCTTTCCGCAACAAAAAGAGGTACTTATTATTTTTATAGATGGAAATTGCACTATAGACAATCTCTATAATAAAGAAACAGATGGTGCCATAGGACTTATGGTAATCGGTAATTTGAGTGCAAAAAATATAGCTGTAGGCGGTCAGGAGATTTATGTCTCGGGCAATCTGAGGATTGAGGAAATATTGTGTGGCTCCTACAATCATGGGGAAACAATTGTTAAAGGTGATCTCAGCACTGCGGTTTTAGTTCAGGATGACGAGTACAGATTCAACGTAGACGGGCAGAAATCGATCAGATGCTTAGTAAATGTGTGGGAGGGGGACGGCGTATTTCAGGAACTTCCGGTGGACATTCATGAGGTGTTGATCGATGATGTTTTTCTGGATTTGGATGAGGAGGGGCTAGAATTTTCCTTCTGCACACTAGTGAATGTTATTGTAGAAGGGCGTTCCGTTTTAAAAGAATTAAATGAATCTCTCACGAGAAAGAAACCTGATCATATATATTTTACCCATAACCTGATCAATGAGGAAACTATATTGAAATTGACTCAGTGTGTTTTAATGCCGAATGACAAACCATCTTTTGATTTTCAGGAGCAAGGCGTACTTTTCAGAGTTCAATTGGAGCATATTGATGCTGACGGGGATCAGCGGGATCTCAGCGTTTATATGAAAGATAACCGACATCACTATTATATTTGGCTAGAGCAAGATCATTCCCTCGGTTTGTTGAGGAGAACCATAGATGAGGGGTCTGAGTGGGAGGACATTAGAGAACAGTCTCAAGAACATCTAGCGGAGATTAGCGATTGCTGGACTATGTTGCTGACCTGTGCTAATATGGCTGAACTTTATTTACGAAATATTGAGGTCCAGTATGTAGAAGATGTTATGCAAAACACTGTAATTCAGGAATTATGTTCGGAAGAAGCGGAGAATGACGGATTCTGGGACGGCTCAAAATATTACAGCTTCCTTGAAGCTCATACGGACGAGGATGGAGACTACTTACATGCTCGGATTGAAATCAAGACTCCGGATGAAGCATATTATTTCTATACATTAGACAATGGAACTTATGTTTCCCGGCATTATCAACCGCCCAATCAATATGGCAGACAGGACATGTCCTTTTTGGACCTTAGACGCTGGGAGGCATCAGAGCAGTATTTTGCTAGATTCAAACAATTTATTTCTCAGAAGATAGAGGCAGGTACGAATAGCTAGATTTACGTTTAGTAGAAAGGATGATAGCAGTGCCCAATGATAACCAAGCTAATTCTTCTGCTGGTTCTGTTAGTAAAGTTGGTCGTTATTCTATCGACCTGACAGGTCCTCGCAGTCACACTCTTGTCATTCAACCCGGTGTGGGCAGTCTATCTATTGGACCGTCGCAATTGGGGAAGAAAGCAGACCTTCATGTCGCGCCTGATGCGCTCATTGATTGGAGTGTATTTGATGTCTTTGCCACGCCGGCGGGCTCTCCCTGGCCGCGATTTCTGCGTTATACGGGTAGCGACGTAACATTCTTTGAGTGGGCACAGAAACGCCCCATTGAAGAGATGACGTGGACTCCTATCCTGAATGTAGATACGCTAGTGGATGCTAGTCAGTCCAATTTGTATAGTTTGCATATCGAATTGGACCAGTCAATGAGCCCCTTGAGCATGAAGCTTCCTAAGCGGCACTTCCGCTTGAGTGTGTCTGGCGATCTAGCACGATTTTCGGCTACTGGCGATCTGCCATATTCTCTGACTCTAGCACCCCGAACAAGCAGACGTAAAAATGATACTCCTTTCTTACTACCCGATCTGGGTGAGTTACATCAGGTAACGAGTTTAACGTTACATAACGCGCCGCTGGGACAGCCCATCTCGTTGGAGTGTCTAAACCGGTTTCCAAACCTTAACTCATTGAGTTTATGGGGGAACTTCTGCGACGTCGAATTATTGGCTCATCATGCCGGGTTAACGAATCTGGAGCTGCGATTCATGCCGGATCTAGGGGACTTGCCGACATTGAACGCGTGGCCGTTACTTGATAGATTTATTGCCTACAATGTGGAAGAGATCGCAGGCAAGCGTCTAAAACAGCAAATGAAAACCCGCGCTAATACTCGCCCGTGGACTGACCATGCTTCAGTGAGTCAATTGCGAAAACCTGAGTGGTGGATGACCGAGTTCGGCCGCCCGTTCTCGTCCTGGCCAAAGCGTCTGTCCAAGCTGGCTAATGAAGCTTATAATGATGCACAGGCAACCTTGGCCGAGGCTCGCAGCTTTGCCGAGGCCGAGGCAGCTATTACCGCTTTCACCGTAAGGTTCAACACCTTCAAAGGCATCGAAACAACCGAACGAGAAGACCTTGCTGAAGCAGTATGGCAACTCAGCCAGTCTGACCATCTGATTAGTCAGCCTATTACAGAGGAGTTGGCTCAATGCTGGTTTGATGCGGCGCGCGATTACTGAATGTAATGAGATCATGAAGGTAAAGGGGAATAACTTATGAAAGATGTGTTAATGGAGAGATTAAAGATTTTTCTTCATCGGGAAGATAATCACACACTAGTAGGCATTCCGACGAGCCAAGATGAGATTGTTAAGGCTCAGCAGCGGTTGGAAGTAAACTTTCACGAGGACTATTTACACTTTATCAGAACGTTTGGGGGAGCATATGCAGGTCTTGCGGTATATGCATTCTCTAATGGCTCAAGTCTCGGAAATGAAACGGTTGTCGATTTAACGCTGGGGTTTCGTGAGCAATTCAAGGAGCTTCTCTTTGCAGAAGTTTTACGGACCAGTTATGTCATTTCCATGGATGGGTCAGGCGATCCGATCATCATCAATCAGACAGGAAAGGTTTTCATCTGTTATCACGATACCGGCGAGATGAAGTTATTAGCGGATTCATTCGAGGAACTGATCGAGGAAAATTTTTTTGAATGGTGATTAGTCTGTATTAGTAGAACCACTATTTGTCACACTCGTAGAGGATCAAGTGTACAATAGTGGTTTTTTTGCATGTTTAGATCATTATTGGTGTGAAAGCAGATCTTAAGATTTTTCGCCGGTAGAACTAGGGAGATATATTTTTCTGTCCCACGCAAGTCTGATAAGCAGAAGATGAAAACTGTATTAAGATTCCCTTTAAAAAAGTGTTAGAAAGTTTTCGAATTACTTCACAATACTTCTTAGAAATTATAGAAAACCATTAAGAATTCATTAAGATTTCTCGAGTTAAATGATGGTAATATCGTTACATATGCATTAAGAAAAAAATAGAAAGTAGGTTGAATAATAATTATGAAAAAGATATCTTTTATTAGTTCTATCTTATTGTCACTTTGTTTAATTTTAGCGATGTCCCTAGGCGGCAATATAATCACCGCAAAATCGTCGAGTGATTTCACGGACCTAAAGGACCTGGACGCAGCGACGAAAGCTAAGTTTGATGCGTTGATATCAGCAGGCGTCTTCAACGGTGTATCTGATGACACTTTCGGAATAAAAGATGAGATGAATCGTGCCCAATTTGCGAAGGTAGCAGCGTTAATTTTCGGTCTTCAGGTTAACCCAGATCTCAAGACATCATCTTTCTCAGACGTGAATTCTGACACTCCCGGTTTCGGATATGCGTTACCTTATATCGAAGCGATAAAGGCAGCAGGAATAACAGAAGGCTACGGTAATGGTGCCTATAATCCTGCTGGTAATGTGACCCTAGAGCAATTGGCTACATTTCTAGTTCGTGGATTGGGTAAAGATAAGGAAGCAAAGGCAGCGACTGGTAATGATCCGACAGTTTCCAATTGGGCTCAAGGTTACGTAGATATGGCGCTCCAACTTGGATTATTTACAAACTCACCAGACGGCACGTTCAATGGAAAAGCACCAGCAGACAGAGAAGAACTAGCTGGAGGAGCCTTCGAAACTGCTAAGAAGATCGAAGAGATTCAACCTCCGTTTTTTACAGGAGTGCACTTTGAATCTGGAAGCATTTTTCATATGGAGTTATCAGCAAAGGTTGATCCAAATTCCATTGATCTATCCAAGCTCAAAATCGGTGGCGTGCTTTTCAATCCAGCATTAGATAGCTTTGAGCTGTCTGAAGATTTGAAGACGATCATTGTTAAGTTGCATAACGCTTTACCTTTCGATCCCGATAACATGCCGTTAATAGATATTAGCGAACTTAGCTTGAAGACGCTATATGGTACCTCTGTAAAGAATGAGGACCCGAACCCTAAGCCAAATCCTAGTCCAAGCCCAAGCCCAAGCTCGAGCCCTAAGCCCAACCCAAGTCAAAATCCGAATCCAAACGAAGGTCCGAATCCAAATGAAAGCCCTAACCCGAACGAAAGTCCGAATCCAAATCAAAGCCCGGACCCGAACGAAAGTCCGAATCCAAATCAAAGCCCAGACCCGAACGAAAGTCCGAATCCAAATCAAAGCCCGAACCCGAACGAAAGTCCGAATCCAAATCAAAGCCCGAACCCGAACGAAAGCCCGAATCCGAACGAAATCTCAAATCCCTAACCAAACACTGACATCTAAAATTACGAACGATGTCGTGAATTCATATCGCAGAAAGCCTTCCTTTCTTCTCATAGATCGGTTGGCTTTCTATTTGTTTGCCAAACTAATCGTTTACATGGTTTAATATTTTTGTTAATTACATGAATAGAGGGTTAGATTCATATAAATGAGGATCATCTTAAGAAAAAGATTTTTATGCTATGCCACTTGGTTCAGTTAGAATGTACATAGATTAATTTTTTGGACACGGCCTATTGAGGTTTGTGTCTTTTTTATATTATTAGGGAGAATTAATTAGACAGACTAATTATTGATGGTGTATTTTACACCTTATTGTCGATCTTTAGCACATTAGAGTATACTGTTAATTTTTCGAAAATAATTCACCCTTTAGTGGCAATTTGTCTCCCTCTGCCAGCCAGCAGAATCATGCTACGATGGACTAGAAATCACGCTATTATGACAGATCCCATTGTAAAGCAGGTGATAAATAATAAATAAGAGTAGCTTCATACCCTCTGTAATCAATCAACAACCTCATTGAAAGCGTGTACATAATGCATCCAGATATATCCTAAGAGGACGCATATACAAAATGACATTTATGATTCCTCATCGCAAGCCGTCCTCGAAGATTTTTCCCATCCTAGACACAGCACATCATCATTAGAGCATCGTACAGGAACGACTAAAATGATAGAGGTGATCGCGTGTATTCTATTTCTCGAAAAAATGTATGTATGATCTTTTTAACTTTTATATTACTTATAGGTATGTCTTCTAACACAGTTGCTGTTTATGCTAATGAACTGGCTGATGAGCCTGCTGTACCAACCGCTGTTGTTCCTGAATCTCCGCAAAATCTTAGAATAGTAGAAGGTTCTGTTACCCACAATACTGTCACAATAGATTGGGATTTAGTTGGTGATGAAGAAGCTCCGAACCATATTCAAATCTTTCATGAAGCTGCGGACAAATATTTAACTTACGGAAATCGCTGGAATAAAATTGTGGGTGGTCTGCAACCAGAGACGACTTATCGCTTATACATTACTTGGGATAGTCAGAAAGGTAAAAGTAATGTCATTGAATTTACAACTCTAGCAGATGAATCGGAGTACAAGGAAGCACCTTTACCCGCGCCACTTCATTTTCAGGTTACTGATGTAACAGCATCTACGGTATCTTTTAAATGGATAGGCAGCCCTGGTGCAAATGGTTATGATTTTTATGCGAATGGCAAGTGGATTACAGGCATATGGGATGGTTCAAATACGTACACGTATACATTGACAGAAGAGCAGGCAATTGCTAGCACGGAATTAGCTTTTCATGTTGGTGCTCAAAGTGCAGTAGAGGGTCAACCTACAATAACGTCCGTGCCTAGCAATACGATAACGTTCAATTGGGGCGAGCTCTCTGCACCTCAAGATGTGCAAGCTGTTACAGCGAACCTTACTACAGCTGCCTTAGGCTGGGCGCCAGTGGCAGGAGCGACCAACTATAAGATTTATAAAAATGATGAATTAATCGGAACTTCTTCCGAAAATAGATACACAGCAACTGGACTTCAAGAGGGGGAATCTTATTCCTTTACAGTCGAAGCTAGCAATCCATTATGGCAGTCGGCAAAAAGTAATGCTGCTGTAGTTGTGCCTGGCGCCAACTATACGAACGTAACGTATTTTGCAGCGTGGTCGGTGTATGCACGTGATTTCCAACCAGAGGACATGGATGTTTCCAAGATTACACATATTAACTATTCCTTCGCAGATATATGCTGGAAAAAGTTTGGCACAGGAACCACTGCTTGTCAGGTTGAAATTGACGATGAGGACGATAGTACAATCATTCCTTTACAAAACCGGTATGTGTATGATGGTGAAATCGTGTTAGGTGATCAAAAAAAGGATATTGAAAGTTTAAGTGCCTTCACAGATTTGAAATCAGTTAACCCGGATTTTAAGCTACTAGTATCAGTTGGTGGTTGGTCTTGGTCCAAACACTTTTCAGATATGGCAGCTAGTGAGCTTACGCGCAGAACATTCGCTAAGTCGACTGTAGATTTTGTACGTGAGTATAATCTTGATGGATTGGATATTGACTGGGAATACCCGGTAGAGGGCGGCGAAACCCATAACATTCATTCGCCAAAAGATAAAGAAAACTTTACGCTACTTATGCAAACGGTAAGAGCAGCGCTAGATGCCGCAGGCTCTGAAGATAACAGATATTATTTACTGACGATAGCTTCGGGTCAAGGGGATAACTTTGTTGTTAACGCTGACTTGGCAAACTCTAGCGATTACTTGGATTTTATTAATATTATGACTTACGATTATGGTGGCACATGGGAGAACATTGCTAACCATAATGCCCCGCTTTACTATGATCCTAACCTGCCAAAGCCAACTGCAGTACGGAATAATGTACTAGGTGGTGTTAATGGTCATCTTGCTGGGGGTGTTCCTGAGCATAAGCTAGTATTGGGACTACCATTCTATGGTAAGGCTTGGAGCGGTTGTGAGACACCAGGACAATATGTGGAATGTACTAGTTTTCCTGAAGGTTCTTGGGAAAGAGGGATATATGACTATAGCGATATAATATCATTCATAGGTAAAGAGGGTTATGTGCGATATTGGAATGATGCCGCTAAGGTAGCTTATCTATATAGTCCAGAAACAAAAACTTTTATTACGTATAATGACCTTACCTCAATGCTTTATAGTTCATCGCTAGTTAAATCCAAAAATTTAGCAGGTGTAATGAGCTGGGAGGTTACCGGTGACCGCACTGAAGAATTGCTTACTCAATTGAACAAAGATTTACCGATTAACGGTATAGTGAATGAAAACGCGCTTGCTGCACCTGAAGGTATTGCATTAACAGCTGCTAACTATACTACGCTTACAATTAAGTGGGATAGTGTTGCAGAAGCAACAGGTTACGAGGCTTATATTGATGGTCGTTATGTTGGTTCTACGGATAAGACAGAATTCGCATTCGACAAGCTAAAATCTTCTACCGCATACAAAGTTCATGTGCTTGCGGTAAGCAAGGTAGATGATAATATTACAGCAGTTTCCGCAAATAGTGACGGGTTGAATGCTCTGACAAGGACAGTAAGTGGCGGTAATGCTGGTGGTGGGGATGTTGTGAATCCACCATCTAATCAGCAAGAACTTACGAGTACCGTTGTTAAGCAAGAAGATGTATGGACAGTCACTATAGATAAGGATGCAGCAGTATCTGCAATTAAGGCGAGTACTAGTCCTTCTTTTACTTTGACGGTAGATAAAGCGGCCCCTTCTGTTAGTGTGAATATACCTAAAGAGGTAGCGGCAGCTTTGGTAGCAGCAGGAGCAAATGCCGAGCTGATCATAAATTGGAACGGGGTTTCTTATGTGTTCCCTGCGAAAGATTTGGATCAGAATGCAGATATTCGTATTTTGCTAAATGTACAGGATCAACAAACTGCTGGGACTGCACTTAAGCCTGGCATGAGCGCGCAAACTGGAGCTATTGAGCTTACTGTTGAAGCTTTGGGAGTGGATGGGGCTTACCATGCCGCAACACAAATTGACGGGGCAAAACTTCTTATAACCTTGCCTGCCAATAACATAGCTGAGACACAGTTAAGAGGAATTGTGTATGTACCAAAGTCTAATTCTTTCCGTCCTGTAGCGACTAAAGTGGTTAAACAAGCAGATGGTAGCTTGAAAGTTGAGTTAGATGCACCAGTAGGCGGGATTTATATGGTCGTGGCGAGTTCATTTAATTATACGGATACGAACCTATCATGGGCAAATGATGCCATTAATCGTGCATCTAACCGATTAATTGTGTTTGGCGAAAGTACAGAGATTTTTGGTGCATCATCACAAATTACGCGTGCAGAATTTGTTTCCATTATAGTACGTGGATTAGGTCTTCTGCCTAATAATACAGTACAGACTTTTGATGATGTAGATAATCAATCGTTGTATGCAGAGGATATTGCGATCGCTTCAGCGTTAGGTCTTGTGAACGGCAAACAAACAGGGAAGTTTGATCCAGACGGTACGATTAGCCGTCAGGAAATGGCTGTCGTCCTGTATCGCGCTCTAGTGCTCAGAAACCAAGCTGGCAACGCACAAGATAATGTTCTTGCTCGTTTCAATGACAATGAGCAATTCTCAAAATATGCCATCGATGCGATCGAACAGATCGTATCACAAAACATTATGAATGGCGTATCTGCTACTAGCTTTAATCCGAAAGGGACGGTAACAAAGGCGCAGGCTGTCGTGGCGATAATGCGCTTGATCGATAAGATAGAATCATAATCAAATTAAAAACTCTGTTTCACGATTGATATGCTCCCCTTATAGTAGACAGGTTAATTACTTTAATCTGCTACTTTAAGGGGAGTTTTTGCATATCCAAATTTCAAATTCTGTAGACGAATAGACATCATCTATAGATATTAGTGTGTAATAGTCAAAGAGCTTGCTTAAGTATACAAATTGTTTTCTTTTTGCCATTACCTAATATTTTATCAATTGGTATAGTGATGTGTGAGAACTTATAAGTATAGGACAGAAAGGTGATTAGAACATGAGAATTAAAGCGAAGGTTATATCTGTATTTCTAGTAATATCGTTATTGTTAAGTTCATTTACATTCAATATGGGAACTACTTTGGCTGTAGAATTGAACAGTTCGTATATTGTGAATGGTGGTTTCGAAACCGATTTTTTTGTTGATAAATCATGGGATGTAGAAACTGCAGACTGGAGTCAAGTGGATATTCAGCATTATGTCTATGCTAAAGATGAATGGCTTACCCCAGATGAAGGACTTCACGGATTCAAGTATTGGATTAAGGATTCAGCTCCTGGCAACCAGACTATTACGGTAAAGCAGACAATTCCGCAACTAACGGCGGGAAGTTATGAACTATCCGTTCAATCAATGGGTGGCTTTGGAGAAGAAGCGGGCAAGGTTGAATTGTTTGCGGGAGGCGAGAAGGCCTCAGCTGCTGCAACCACGGGCTATAATGCTTGGGGGATGGTCGGTTTGAAATTTGATTTAGAGCAGGATACATCTGATTTTGTCATTGGGGCGAACATAAGCGGTGCTCCAGCTGCATGGGGATATTTAGATAGTTTTGAGTTGAAACAAGTGAACGCGGAAACAAATCCACCAGTGGAAGCGGATATTTTCGTGAAAAAGGTTGATGGTCTTGCACCTGATTTTATTAAGGGTGCGGATATCTCAAGCATCATTGCATTAGAAAATAGCGGTGTCAAATTCTATAGTGAGAACGGAATAGAGCAAGATATTTTTACGACTGTACAAGAAGCCGGAGTGAATTATGTTCGGGTACGTATATGGAACGATCCATATGATACCGCTGGTAATGGCTATGGTGGCGGTAATAATGATCTAGCAACCGCAATTGAAATCGGTCAAAGAGCAACTGCCAATGGAATGAAGGTACTGGTAGACTTCCATTATTCCGACTTTTGGGCTGATCCTGGTAAACAGCATACACCGAAGGCTTGGGAAGATTTAAATTTTGAAGATAAGGAGACTGCACTGTATAACTTTACTAAAGAAAGCCTGCAAGAAATGCTAGATGCAGGTGTAGACGTTGGTATGGTTCAAGTAGGTAATGAAACGAATGGGCAATTTGTCGGTGAATCTAAGTGGCCGGAGATCAGTGCATTATTTAATGCGGGAAGTAAAGCGATTCGAGAGATTGATTCCGAAATTCTTGTTGCACTGCATTTCACGAATCCAGAATCCGCTGGAAGATATAGTGGTTATGCTAAAAACTTGCAGGATAATAATGTCGATTATGATGTATTCGCGAGTTCTTATTATCCCTTCTGGCATGGGACATTAAGTAATTTAACTTCCGTGTTGAAGCATGTTGCAGATACTTATGGGAAAAAAGTAATGGTAGCCGAAACTTCTTACGCTTTTACCGCTGAAGACGGCGATGGACACGAAAATACAGCACCTAAGAGCTCTGGTCAAACGTTAAACTATCCAATCAGTGTTCAAGGTCAAGCTAGCTCAGTTAGAGACGTAATTGAAGCGGTTGCTAATGTGGGTGAAGCGGGAATTGGCGTGTTTTATTGGGAAGCTGCTTGGCTTCCAGTAGGTCCAAAAGAAAATCTAGAGCAGAATAAGATGATTTGGGAAGAACACGGTTCCGGTTGGGCCTCCAGCTATGCGAAGGAATATGATCCTAAAGATGCAGGCGTATGGTATGGCGGAAGTGCAGTTGACAACCAAGCGTTGTTTGATTTTAACGGGCATCCGTTGTCTTCACTGAATGTATTCAAATATGTAGATACAGGGACAGTTACTCCCATCATCATTGATGAAATTAAGGATGTCACGGTGACTGCGAACGCGGGAGAATCAATCAATTTACCAACGACTGTAAGTGTTACTTACAACGATGGATCACTTGGAATGTTATCGGTTGAATGGGATCAAGAAGCTCTAGCGCTGGCTATCAGCGGAGGAACTGGTAGCTATGTAATTACTGGAATTGCGGATGGTGGTCATGAGGTAAAGGCTCATCTTACAATTAAAAATGAGAATCTCGTGATCAACCCAAGCTTTGAAAGTAACAATAGAAGTATGTGGAAAATCACTCATGGTAACGGAAGTGCAGCACATACCAACTATCAGAACAAAGTATCTGACGCTAAAACAGGCAACTATTCTGTTCATTTTTATTCGGCAGTTGGAGTTGACTTTACAATTGAACAGACCATTTCTGGACTGAAGCCAGGGTACTATAATCTCTCAATGTTTATCCAAGGTGGAGATGTAACAACTAGTGATATGGATCTCTTTGCATTAGTCGGCAGTGAGGAAGTGAAAGTAGCAACTGGTGTAGATGGATGGGTCAATTGGAAAAATCCTGAGATCCAGAATATTCTCGTAACCGATGGAACAATTACGATTGGAGCTAATATTAAGGCGAATGGCGGCGCATGGGGAACAATTGATGATTTCAATTTAAGTTTTGTTAAGGATGTTATAACACCGACGCCGACACCGGATCCAACACCAGATCCAACACCAGATCCAACACCAACACCAACGCCGAAGCCAACGCCGAAGCCAACTGCTGGTGTTAATCCATCGATCACTGAGGATGTTACAATTAATGTGGATGGTGGAGACGCTAGTGGTAATTCTGTATCAAATGTAGTTATTACTCGAACGACCCTGCCTGATGGATCGAAAAGAGACAATGTTGATTACTCATCGACTAAAGCTCTTGAAGCTATTAATAAGCTACTTGCAGAGGGGCTTAATACGATTCGATTAATCTTCCCGGATACAAAAGACGATGTATCAGAGCTGGAAATTGGAATTTCCAAGGACACAATGAAGACATTGGCTTCCGGAGATGTTAATCTTGAAATGTATACAGACTATGTAAGATTAATTCTACTTCAGCAAACTATAGCCTCGTTGGAGGGTGATTATCGTTTCACATTCACTCCAGTTAAGAATGCGAATGCGATCAAGGCTATTGAAGAACGAGCGAAGCAAGAGCAAATCGTTCAAGCGGCTGCAGGTACTGGAAACGTTCAAGTCGTAGGTCGTCCGATGACTATAGAAACGTCTCTGAAAGATCAACCGGTAGATCTGATTCTTCCACTTCCAAGTAATGTAATACCAACGGATGCGGCTGAGCGCGAGAAATTCTTATCTCAGTTAGTCATCTATATTGAGCATAGTGATGGCGAGAAAGTACTAGTACAGCCTGAATTAGTAGAGTATTCTAAGAATCAGCTTGGATTGAAGTTCCGAGTTAACAAATTCAGTACATTTACTGTGTTAAATATGGAGAACTGGGGATCATCAGCACATCAACCGTATATTCAAGGGTATCCTGATGGAACATTCAGACCTGATCAAGCTATTACTAGAGCGGAAATAGCAGCGATCTTGTCGCGAATTGGAGCGGTTCAGAATGAAAATTCCGAAAGCATTAGCTATAAGGATATGAATGAATTCGGATGGGCAGCAAAAGCCATCGATGAAGTAACTTCCGCAGCATTAATGACGGGATACGAGGATGGTACTTTTGGTCCTAATCTGGGTATTACCCGTGCAGAGATGGCAGCAGTTGTTGTACGTTGGATGAATCTAACTGGTGAGGGGTCTTCATCATTCACGGATACTGTAGATCATTGGTCAACTAACAACATTGCATTAGTGCAACAAGCTGGTTATATGAAAGGGATGCCTGATGGAACCTTCCAGCCAGATAAGGTATTAACTCGTGCTGAAGCAGTTACTTTAATCAATAGAGTATTGAAAAGAGCACCGTTAAACTTGTTTACTACTCCATCATGGTCTGATGTAAACACGAATTATTGGGCATTTCAAGATATTGAAGAGGCAAGCTTCAATAATTAGACACTTGAGTAATGAAGTAACTAAACTTAAATAGTACAACAAACAATTAGGGCACCCAAATGGGTGCCCTAATTGTTTGGAGTTAGACTCGATAAGCTCAACCGGATACTATTCTTCTTTCCTTTGTAAGATAGTACTTTCTAGTAAATAAGTAACGTTATATTGAATGGCTAATTGCTGTAAAAAGCAAATAAGTATTGGTATATCGCAACTATTAAGTAGCTGTTGGTAATTCTTCTTTTCTTGCAGTGTGGCTACTTTACTGAAATACCCCCACATATGTTGGCAGGAATTGCGCATGCTTCCTTCGGTTGCAGTTTGTTGTAGCGCAGCTTTGATCAATTGTTCAATTTGTTCAAGGGGTAGCTGATGACGCATTGCCTGCCTGATTTGGTCATAATGTTGTTGGCTATGGAACATGACATGGTATTTTTCTTCACGCCATAATTTTTCTGTTAGTTGGCGGTTCATACAATCACCTCTCAAAAAATACTAGTATAGATTGGGGAGAGTAAGCGTTATAGTCCACGCTTACTCTTAGGTAATTGGATTTCAAAATTTGTTTCATCATAAGGAACACTCGACAAACTTATCGATCCGTTATGAAGGGTAATGATTTCTTTGACAATGGAAAGTCCTATGCCGAGGCCTTCTCCTTTTCTATTGCTATCAACACGGTAGAATCGTTCAAATACTTGCTCTTGTTCCTGTAAGGGAATACCGATTCCTTTATCGATTATTTTTATAGAGATGGTGTCTTCCTTTTCGGTAATACCGAGTTCGAGGTAATTTCCTTCCGCTCCGTAACGTATCGCGTTGTCTAGTAGATTCCGTAATGCACGCTCCATTAAGGAAGCATCGATCCATATTTCAATATCCTCTTCCGGGATATTTACTTCGACAGTAATGTTCTGACCCTCTAAAAACATTAGGTAATCCGCAACAATCTTTCGCATCATTTCAGAGATATTATGAACTTCAAAGTATGGTTCTAAATTACCCTCATCTTGCCGTGTTATATCTAATAATTGATCAAGTAATCGATCCATATATCGAGAGCGCTGTAGTATAACTTTGGCACTAGCTTGAAGCTCCTTATCGTCCTTATACATCCCTGCTCGAATCGTTTCTGCATAGCCTAAAACCATAGTAAGTGGGGTACGTAAATCATGGGAAAGATTAGATAATAGCAACTTACGTCTTTTATCAAATTGTAATATTTGTTCCGCTTGATGATGAAGACGGTGTACCATAGCGTTGTAATGAGTAGTGAGCTCGCCAATTTCATCCTTTTCCTTATCTTCTATTACTGAAATCTCACTTTGAATGTTGAGTTTCCCTATAGCTTGATTAAGCTTTTTAATACGTTTGTTCGTAGAAGAGAAGAACCATAGTGATAATAAATAAGGAACTAAGAAAGCAACTAATAAAGGTAACATAAATACGGATAAGACTTTAAAGGTACGCAAAAAGAAGTAAATTTGCCCTTCTTTCATGGCGTCACTGGACATGCTCATTAGTAGATAATAAGATTGATCTATTTGGCTTAGGGAGTAAGTGAGGGTAATTGGATCATCTTCCCCCCAGAGATTCTCAGGCATATACAGCATACGATCTGCTAATTGTTGAAAGGTATAACTAATATTTATACCGAGGGTATTATAAATTGTTGATCCATCAGCAGCAATCCACTCAAAATGGATATCGGGATGATTGCTGTGAGTATCGCTGAGTATAGATGCTATTTCTGGGGAATGAAAATCTGGTTGTTCTGCAATAGCATCAAGCAACTCTTTTGAGATGGTAGCTAGACTATTCAAATCGTATCCAGGATTACCCAAATCTCCAGTGAAGTTAGTCAGTGAAATAAACAATACAAAACTGATGATTGGACTAATGGACATGAGAAGCCAAATCTTAGTTCGATTTTTCATTGTCCGTCACCAGAGAATCTATAACCAATTCCCCGTATGGAGTGAAGGTAATGAGGAGATTCCTCAGTAGGTTCAAGAATCGTTCGAAGTTTACTAATAAAAACACTTAAGTTATTATCATCAAAATTCTCATGATTCCATACTTGCTTATAAATTTCTCTTTTAGTTAAAACGCGATCAGGATTTTGCATGAACATTGCTAATAGTTTGCATTCTACGGGCGTCACATGAAATGATTTATCGTCATTTTGAAATATATAGTTATCAATATCTAGCACTAATTTATTTAAGCGTAGAACTGTGGCTGGATATGCTGAATGAGGGCGATGTCTTCTCAACTGTGCTTGTACACGAGCAATCAACTCCATTGGACTAAATGGTTTAGTGACGTAATCATCCGAACCTAATCCAAGCGTCAAGATTTTGTCTTGTACTTCTCGTCTTGCACTGAGGGTTATGACTAAAGGCGCAGTATTCGCAGAACGCAAATAGTGCAATACATCAAATCCATTGCCGTCATCCATCATCAGGTCAAGAATCATTAATTCTATATTATATTCCTGTAGGTATTGCATTGCTTGTCGTCCAGAATTAGCTTCTATAACGGTTAGATTTGCTTGCTCTAAATGCATTCGAATTAACTTACGAATGTCAGGTTCATCATCCACTATTAAAATCTGACTGTTGATACATCATTCCTCCTTTACCAATAACAACACATTGTAATCCATGATCATCATGCTCAAATTATACCAATTTGAAATTAAGAAATATATACGATACAAAAAGCATTAAGAATACGTTAAGAAATAAAATTTCATAAAATAAAGAGCTTTTTTTATTTTCCTATGTACTTAAGCGAATACATATGTGTTTTCGATAAATCAATGACTTCCTGTATAAATTCCTCTCGAGTTTCCTTAAAATCTGTCTGAATCCAATTTAGAATAAGCCCATAAAAGCCATAAGCAGTATAACGTTTGAAATAATCCATATTGACAGGGATTTGGTTGATCGTTTCGAATATAAATTGTTCATTATAGATTTTTAATATAGCTTGAGGGAATTCCGTGTGTAATCCTGGCAATGTATCATTGTTTTTAATAAGTTCGAAGAAATCCCGATGCTCGTAAATGTAAGAGATGATATTCAATGAAGGAATATCTAACTTATCCGTATATATGGTTTGACCAGGAGCATATCGTTTGCCTACGGAATCTTCTAAACCTTGAATCATAGTAGTAAGTAAATCTTCAGCTAAATCTATCTTGTCCTGATAATGAACGTAAAAGGTACTACGATTATAAGCGGCACAATCTACGATGTCTTTTATAGAGATAGAATGGTACCCCTTCTCTTTTAATAGTTTTATAAACGCTAGTTTTAAGTGATCTTTTGTTCGATTTCGACGTTGAGATGTCACGTTTTGTTCATCATTCATAAAAAGACCTCCCTGTAAAATAGACAATTTTGATATAAGTGTATATTAATTAAACACTTGGTGATCCTTTAATGATTGTTAAATGTGAACAGAATAGTACAATTAAGTTGTTAACAAATTATCCTTATATTATTTAGCTAAATGCAAATAATATTATTGAAAATATTGTACTGGAGGAATCTATTGTGGACAAACTAAAAGACAAAGTAGCTGTAATTACTGGTGGAGCTTCTGGTATCGGTGCAGCAACAGCACGTTTATTCGTATCTGAAGGAGCAAAAGTGGTACTTGTTGATTTGAATGAAGAAAAAGGTAAAGCATTTGAGCAGGAGCTAAAAGCGCTTAATGCTGAAGCTCTATTTATAAAAGCAAATATTACGAGTGAAGAAGAAGTAGCCGGAATTTTCAAACAAACGATTGAAGCTTTTGGGAAAGTTGATACTGTATTTAACAATGCAGGGATTGGACGCGTTCATGCTTCTCATGATTTAGAATACTCAGAGTGGCGCAACACCGTAAATGTCGACTTAGATGGAGTCTTCTTGGTAGCACGTGAAGCAATCCGCGAAATGTTAAAAGCGGGTGGAGGTACAATTGTAAATACCGCGTCTATGTACGGTTGGGTTGGTTCACCAGGTTCTGCAGCCTATAATGCAGCAAAAGGTGGCGTCATTAACTTGACGCGCTCACTTGCTCTTGAATATGCGGAACAAAATATTCGTGTGAACTCATTATGCCCAGGTTTCATTGATACACCAATTATTCCTGAAGAAAGTAAACAAGTATTAGCCGGGCTTACTCCGATGAAACGTCTAGGAATTGCTGATGAAATGGCAAAAGCTGTACTGTTTATGGCTTGTGATGATTCTTCATTTATGACTGGAAATAGCTTGACTGTTGACGGCGGATATACAGCACAATAATTGAATATGAACGTTCTGTAAAATAATGATGATAATTTTTAGGAGGTAATTACTCATGGGAAAATTTGATGACAAAGTAATCATAATTTCAGGTGCAGCTGGTGGAATTGGTAGTGCTACAGCGAAAAAATTGGCAGAGCAAGGTGCAAAACTTGCTCTAGTAGATATGAATTTAGAAGCAGTCCAAAAAGTTATTACTGAGTTAGGTCTTGATGAATCAAGAGCAATTGCTCTTCGAGCAAATGTCGCTCAAGAAGAAGAAGTGAAAGCTTATGTAGACGCAACGGTTGAAAAATTCGGTAAAATTGATGGTTTCTTCAATAATGCAGGGATAGAAGGAATTACGGCAAATGTCGAAGATTATCCTACTGAAACCTTTGAATTAGTGTTTAATGTCAATGTTAAGGGCGCTTTTCTTGGATTGAAATACGTTGTTCCTGTTATGAAGAAGCAAGGATACGGTAGTATTGTAAATACTTCTTCAGGAGCAGGGTTAATGGGTTCACCTGGTTTTGTTGGTTACAACAGCTCCAAACATGCTGTAATGGGAATGACTAAAGTAGTTGCATTGGAAACAGCTCCATTTGGAGTTCGTGTGAACGCAGTAGCACCTGGTGTAATCAATACACGTATGATGCGTCAAATTGAAAAAAATACTGTGCCACAGGATGCAGAAGGAGCAAAAAAAGCATTTGGTGCTGCAGTGCCTATGGGAAGATATGGAGAAGCAGAAGAAGTAGCTAATGTAGCAGTATTCTTGTTATCCGATGACGCTTCATATGTGTCTCAATCGATTTATACGGTTGATGGCGGTCAATTAGGACAGTAAAAAAAATGAATTAGTAATAGCCACTTGTCCGAGTGGCTATTTTTTTTGCTGTTTTTTTGATTGAAAATTTCGTTCATCAATATCTCTACATCTTTCTTTTAATGTTTCAAAAATGATGTTTAACATTTGTCATTTCTGCGAAAGATAACTGATAATCTGGCAATATAAAAGTGAGGTGCTGAATATGACAAATACACATGAATTAGATCAAGAGGCAATTGAAACAGTTAGAAAATTAATTAAAGGAATCGACATTGCCATGTTAACATCAGTTACTAAGCAAGGCTTAGTATCACGTCCTATGAAGACGCAAGAGGTTGAATTTGATGGAGATTTATGGTTTATGACGATGAAAGACACTAATGTATATGATGAACTTGTTAACTACCCGAATGTGAATATAGCATATGCTGGAAAATCCTATGTTTCTATACGAGGAGAAGCTGAATTAGTAAACAGCAGAGATAAAATAAAAGAATTTTGGAATATTGCTTATGAAAAAATGCTGAAGACGACTAGTGATGACCCGAATCTAATATTAATTAAAGTTAAGGCTGACACTGCTGAGTATTGGGAGATGGGAAACTGGACTAAAGTAGTGAAAGAAATAATCAACAAACTAACTGGTAAAAAGTCAGACGAATCCAATATAAACCAAGTTGTTGATCTAAGTAACTAAAAATAAAATACCTTCTATATTATTAGAGGGATAATAAGGAGAATAGCTATGTCAATGAAAAAAATAAACCAGACTGATTCTAAAGATGTGTCCATTATAAAAGACAATAAATTTAAGAAAAGTAATAACAATTCTAATTTCAATCAGACCAATGAGGAGTTTGCCTCTGAAATAGGCGTTGAAGATAATTCTAGTGAGAAAGATCCAGTAAGCGAACGATCTGCTTGGAATTAGTTATTCACCTAATTCTCCTCCAATGAATAAGTTACTTTTATTAAAAGTTAAACATTGGAGGAATTATCTTGGGAAACTATGTAACCGTAGAACCGGGTGTAAGTGTATATGTTGAAGATATTAACCCGACGGGAAAGAAAACAATTCTGTTTATACATGGATGGCCGTTGAGCCATAAACAATTTGAATATCAATATAACATTCTTCCTGCAATGGGATATCGTTGTATAGGTATGGACTGGAGAGGTTTTGGAAATTCGGATAAACCGTTCACTGGATATAGTTTTGATAGACTGGCAGACGATGTTCGTGCTGTTGTCGATGCTTTACAATTGAAAGATTTCGCGTTGGCAGGTCATTCCACAGGCGGCGCGATTTGTATTCGCTACATTGCGAAGCATCAAGGATATGGAGTATCTAAGCTGATACTTATAGATGCTGTATCTTCACATACACTACCGGCAGATGTTGCAAATAACTTCATTTCAGAAACTCTGAATGATAGACCTAAGATGTTAAGTCATTTACCTGCACAATTTTTCTTTCAATACATTTCGCCCCCATTATCAGATTGGTTCTTTCAGCTTGGCCTGCAAGCTGCTGGTTGGTCTACCGCTGCAATCATGGAAACGCTGAGAGATGAGAGTGTGTACAATGATCTAGATAAAATAATGGTTCCTACATTAATCATTCATGGCATTCATGATCAAGTTGTGCCGTTTGCTAATGCTGAAGAAACAAATAAATTAATTAAAAATAGTAAACTCGTTCCTTTCCAATATAGCGGTCATGCATCTTTCTATGATGAACGTGATAAATTTAACAAGCTGTTAATGGAATTTGTATAGTGAAGTAATAATATATCGTCAAATGAGTCTATTCCTATAATTACAATTAGCTAAGACCGAAGAACCTTTCCACGGGTATTCGGTCTATTTTTTGTATTGGAAAAAGCTACGAATAAGTTCGTGACAGTGGTTACTACAAGTCCACAGACTTGGTACTATGAGAACATTCTGTTAGAAGTTATCATTTATTAATTCCTGATATAGATGATCTACATCATTCAGCAGATCCGGTATCCAATCTTCTGATCCTGGGATTATTTCTGTACCACCGTATACAAGCCAACGTAATGTTTTTATTAGCCAACATAAACCGCCGATTCGTACTTGCCAGTTTAGATAATCAATTGGCAAATCAGTTACCTCTAGAAATGCTGAAATAATATCTTCTCTTGAGAGATTGCTCCAAGCGTGAGCTTCCGCAATTAAGCAATACAAGTCACCAAGATGAGGACTCAAATAAGCAATGGACCAATCAATAGGCATTATGCCATTGTCCTGTATCAAAATGTTTTTTGCATGATAATCATGATGAACTAGTGAAGTAGGTACCATTTGATATAGTTTTTCTAAATTACGAGGTAACACTCTCTTGACCTTTAATAACAATGTGTTTTCTTCTAACCTTTGCGATTTTAAAAGATCATCTAACAGATGTAAAAAGTCGTCAATTGAAACAGAATATGCTTCAAGAGTCTTATCTGGGATCACGTTTAAGTTGGCTGTTGCTCTTATTCTAAGTCTTGCCAATTCCCTTGAAGCCTCAAGAAAATACTCAGGTTCCGGTTGTTGTTCCAAATTACTTTCTCCGGCATCCTCCATGATCATTACTCCGCTATCCTTCAGTTGAAAAAATTCAAAGATATGTGGAGCCTTGATTTGCAGTGGGTGAACTAAATTATTGTAAATTTTAGCTTCCTCAGCCATCTCACTTCCGCCCCATTTAATAATGCGTGATTCACCAGTTTTTAACTTTATCCTGTAAACCTCTGAAAGAGCCCATTTCCTTAAAAGTGACCATTCAGTAACCTTATCCAATAAGGGTATCATCATGTAATAAGCTGAAAAGCATGTTGGAATCATATTTTTTTTCCCTTCAATACATATTCTGAAAACATAAATGCCAAAACCGGACTCGCCTTATAAGAAGGTGAGTCCGGTTTAATTGTTATTGAGAGAAAGTATCCCCTCCATTGTCGACACGTTCATCAGTAGCTTTGAATTTATCGCGATATTGGCCTGGAGTCATACCCTCTAATTTACGGAATGAGCGGATGAAGTTTTGTGAGTTATTATATTGTAGCTTTGCAGCGATATCCTTAATAGCGATATTGGATTCGGATAGCCACTTTTTAGCCATTTTAAACCGATACATCGTTAAGTAATCACTAAATGATACATTCGTTTCCTTTCGGAATACACCACTTAAATAGTTCGCATTATAATGCAAGCGAGATGCACAATCTTCTAATGTAAGATCAGTATCATAGTGTTGCTGCACAAGATCAATGATTTTCTCAGATAAATTATGATATTGCGTCTCCTGTCGGTTACGATAAATAGTTACAAGAGGATGTATGACGGTCTTCCAGAACCAGCGTTCAATTTCCTGCTTATGTTGAATTTTAAGCAACTGTTCTAGTAATGAACCTTGATGCTCAATTTGCTTAAGTGTAATTCCTGATTCTTGCATTGTAATTACTAAATTGTTAAGTAATCTAGTGAGTGGAAATTGGAATTCTTGCGGTGAACGATCACTTTGAAAGATGTTATAAAGAAACTGAGATAAAAGCTCTTTCGCTTGGTCTTCTTCCGCTACTTTAACTGCATCTAGTAATTCATTCTCTAGCTGCTGTGGATAATAAAGTTGAAGTACATTTCTTTTTTCATTCGTTTGATTGTACTGAATTATAATGCCTTCTCCTAGAATCATGCGATGTTTCAAGGCATCTAATCCCTCACGATAAGCATTGCTTATGCTGCTAAGTTCGTGAAATGGCGTGCTAATTCCGATACTAATTTGTAAGTTTAATATGTGTTGCATCTGTTGCTGTAATGATTCCGTTAAGCTATATTGCATGGAATGGAAAATTTCAGCCTCTTTCTCTGGAGTACCAATAATAACGACAACACTTTCATCTAACACAATTGGAGCTAAACGCTGCTCAGCTGGTATCAATTCTTCTAACACATTGTGTAGGGCGAACAGTAGTAAATCGATATCTTGAATGTTATGACTGCTCGATGGGTGGAAATCTATTTGAATCGCAATAACTTCCATCGTATTCCAATTTTCTAACTGATAGGAATATCCAAACTGTTGAAGCTGTGAGTGCATTTCAGAAACTTTAATTTGCCCTTGATAGGCTTTCATAAAGAACAGCGTTCTAACTTGGTGGAGATGCTGTTGAACTTGAAACTCTAACTCTGATTTGGACTGAAATAAAGAATGGACGCGTTCACTTATTAATTGAAATTCATTAGGATTTTGCTTTGAGCCTCCAACATCATGTTCGACACCACCAATTTGCAATAACAGACGGCGTATCGGACTGTAAAATTGCTTAGTTCCTAGCCATACTAATAGAAAGCATAATGAAATCATTCCTAAACAAATATAAAGAGTGTACATTCCGATTTTATTAGATTCAGCTGTTAGAGCGACAATAGATGAAATCGACATATACGTCCAGCCTGTTGTGGTAGATTTGTAATAGGTAACTGTGGAGTGGGTTTGATTAATTTCTGTATCGTATTGTCCACTCATCTCGGTTAATTCGTTCAAGTTAATGCCAGCAGCTTCAATGGGCTGACCAATAAGTGATTGATCCGTATGTATCAAAATGTTGGATTGATCATCAAATACAATGACGTTAGAGCTCGAGTCAATATTTTGCTCTACCATTTCTTGCAGGCTGCAGGATGGGATTGTTGCTAGAGCTAGACCATACATATCTAAGCTATTAGCTGGAAGTTGCTTAACAAGAGTGATATTGTAAGGACATACAGCAGTATTTCTTGAGACTTCTTCACTGTAGAACAGATTAGATGGAGTCAGTACCCATGATGTATAATCAGGTAAATTCATTAATTCAACCAGCTGATTAGCATATTCATATTCATCCAGTTCATATAAACCCGAATTTTTGATGAGCCAATTATGACGTTGATTAAGTAATATAACATCCTCTAGCTTGATATCAAACGATTGCATATGGCGTATCTCGTTGCGAAGATCATCGTAAAGCATAAAATCAGCAGCTGTTAAGGATTGGGACATTGCTTGTTTTAGAACAGTTGAGGCTAACATTTGATTCATAGTATGGTTGACAGTCGTCAATTTCTGCTCTACATTTGAATTAATCTGCATAATCAACTGTCTTTTTCCTTCATTAACATTTTTTTGAATTTCATTAGTTGCAGTAATATAGGCGAAGATGCCTATGAAAATTACAGGAATCGTGCTGAGTAAACATCCGAAAATGGTCATTTTTGTTAAATAATTAAGTGAACGCATATAGTCTCAACACCTTAATATTAATATGAATGTTATTATTAATATGAATATCTCTATTTTAGTAAACGCATACATATTATACAATAATTATTTAGTATAGCAATCATGAACTCTACATATTACAGAAAAATCCAAAAGTAAAAAGGGGAATTATAATGAAAAGGCACAAGCAAATGAACTTCATCTATAAGGTGTATAGGCTTGGTATCTTACTATTAACTGTAACTCTTCTATTTGGTTGTAGTTCAACTTCTGTAACGACAAAGGTGGAGGAGGCAAAACCTACTGAAATTTCGATTATGGTGCCATTACATTTTCCTCATTCTCCAAGTGAAGAAAGCATAGCTTTACTTGAACAATTAACAAATACTAAACTAGAGCTAAGTTGGGTGCCTGACGGAATATATTCTGACAAGATGAATACGGCATTAACGACAAACTCTTATAAAAAAGTAATGTTTGAGAAATACACGGATTATGTTTCTGTGAAAAGTTCAATCAGAACAGGCGCATTTTGGGAGATAGGTCCTTATCTTGAGCAGTTTCCTAACTTAAAGCAATTGAATCAGGATATTTTATTACAAACCGCAGTAGATGGGAAAATATATGGTTTATACACGGAACGCCAGTCCTCTCGTCAAGGAATTATTGTACGAAAAGATTGGCTACATAATTTAAGCATGAAAGAACCGACAACGATTAATGAATTATACGAAATATTGTATGCGTTTACTCATGAAGATCCAGATCAAAATGGCAAGGACGACACGATTGGTTTAACGGATCGAAATGATTTAATTTATGGAGCTTTTAAGACATTGAGTTCGTATTTTGGAAGTCCGAACAATTGGGAACTAACTGATGACACCTTTATTCCAGAATTTGAAACAGATGCCTATATGAATACCATGAAATTTATGAAGAAGTTATATGATGAGAAGCTTATCAACGTTGATTTTCCAGTTACAAGTAAGGAGATGCAACGTGAACTATTAATAAGAGGGACAGCAGGTGTTTATATTGGTGCAATGACTGATGTGCAACGATTATATGAGGAAGCAAAACAATTCAATGATACGGTTGAATTTACCGTAATCAATCGCATAGAAGGTCCATATGGTAACCGTATTTGGTCGATTCCTAATTTTAATGGCATATATCTATTTTCAAAAAAAGCAATTCCTACAGAGGATGAGTTATTAAAGGTACTAGCATTTTTTGATCGTACGATGGATGCAGATGTAGCTAACTTATTGCACTATGGAATTGAGGATAAGCATTATACAATCGAGAATGGTAAAGTCATCTTATCAGAGGAACTTTCGGCACTTCGTTCACAAGAAGTGAATGCACTATATTCATTAATGATTGCTGATTTAAGTAATTCTAATGTTATGGAGGTAGCTAAACAGCATCATTTGTGGAGTTACGCCGAACAATTAATAGAAGATAATAATGAATTTCTTGTATTAGATCCGACGGTTGGATTTGAATCATTAACGTATGATGAGCATGGGAGTGAGTTATTCAGAATCATTTCAGATGCAACGTACAATTATATATTAGGTGCAATTGATGAGAATGGTTATAAAGAGAAAATAAAGTTATGGCAGCAAAGTGGTGGAGATCAGATTATTGCTGAGTATAGCAATGATTATTTTAATTAGATGGTTTGTTAGTGCTATACAATAATCGATGGTGGCATATATAGGCTGCGGTAAGATGGTGCAAGTTAAGGCTATCTTATCGCAGTTTTTTGTTTGTTTATATGGAAATATGACCAATTTGTGCTCAAGTGTCAATATATCGCGTCATAATCATTAACTCACATCATGATGAAATAGCTTGGGAATGAACAAATGATTATTTCTGTACTCAATCTTTGGATGTTAAGTTATAGAGGCTTACAGATAACTAAGCGTTTCAAGAGTCTGGTTAAATCTATTTATAATCGAAAATGGAGGTCATGATTCATGAAGAAAAAGCCAATAGTTGTAGTATTAAGTATTTTGTTAACGCTTTCTTTACTATTAAGTGCATGTGGAGGAAGTAACACAGGTAGTTCCGATCCAACACCAACACCAACGCCAAAAGCGGCAGAAGGTAATGAGGGAAAAACAGAAGAGGAACCTGCAAAACCAACTGAGATTACGATCATGCTACCACTAAATGTTGCTGAAACACCACCAGACACGATCAAAAATGAACTTGAAAAACTAACAAATACAAAACTAACATACCAATTTTCCCCGGCAGATACGTATGAGGAAAAATTAAATACTGCACTTGCAACAAACACATTACCAAAAGTCGTATATTTGAAAAATCAGGCAACATTTTTAACGATGAGAGAAGCGGTTAAAGAAGGACAGTTTTGGGAAATTGGACCTTATTTAGCGGAATTCCCTAACCTAAATAAATTAAAGCCAGAAATTTTAGATAATACAAAGGTAGAAGATAAACTATATTCCTTATATATTGGTCGTCCACTAGCAAGGCAAGGTTTAATCTATCGTAAAGATTGGGCTGATAACTTAAGTTTAGCAGCACCTAAAACAGTTGATGAGCTATACACAATGCTAGAGAAGTTTACAACTGAAGATCCCGACAAAAATGGTATTGCCGATACGATTGGTCTAGCAGATCGTAATGATCTAGTCTACGGCGCATTCAAAACAATAGCTTCTTGGTTCGCTACTCCAAATGGTTGGGGTGAAAAGGATGGACAGTTGGTGCCAGAGTTCACTTCTGAAGAGTATATTGCTTCAATGGATTATATGAAAAAGATTCGTGACAACAACTTAATGAATGTAGATTTTGCAGCGACTAGCAAAACAGATCAAGTTGCCCTGTTCACTAGTGGTAAAGCAGGCGCTTATATCGGATCAATGCAAGATATTGACACATTGCATAAGGACTTAGTTAAGAATGTCCCTACTGCTAATCCAAGTGTACACGCACTAATTGAAGGACCGAGTGGTAAAGCGACTTCTTGGGCGATTCCTGGTTATAACAATGTTGTACTATTCCCGAAATCAGCGATAAAAGATGAGGCGGAGCTTAAGAAAATACTTGCGTTCTTTGATGCAATGATGACACCTGAAGTATCTAACCTAATGTTCTGGGGAATTGAGAATGTTCACTACACAGTAGTAGATGGAGAAGCGAAACCATCTGATGATAAAGAGTTAACTGAGCGTGAAGTTAAAGGATTCAAGGATAGTGTAATTGGAGAACCAGAAACAAATGGTAGATATGAGGCTTTAAATGAACTTGAAGCACGTATTCTAGCTGAGCAATTGATTATTGAAAATGCAAAGGTAGCCATTCATGATCCAACAGCAGCGCTTGATTCTGCTACGTATGCAGAAAAAGCAACTGAACTGCAAGAGTTGATTACAGATGCGACATATAAGTATATATATGGTTCAATTGATCGCGCTGGATATGATGCAGCTATTGAAGATTGGAAAAAACGTGGCGGACAACAAATGATCGATGAATTTAATGCTGCAAACAAACAATAAGTTTTTCGTTTGATTGACTAGATGCAAGCGGGTAGCTGGAAGGGCAAAGCAGATAACTGCTATGCCCTTCTCTTCCCATCGAAATGCAACGTGGGAAAGGAGAGAAGTATGATGCAAGATGTGGTAATAGAGGAAACTCGTGTTCCAGGAACACGACCGAGCAGTGAACTAAAGAAGCGTTTATGGCGAAATAAATGGTTGTATGTCATGATCACTCCGGGAATCTTATTTTTTATAATTTTCAAATATATTCCTATGTTTGGATTAGTCATAGCTTTTCAAGACTTTAAGCCATTTTTTGGATTCACAGGTAGTGAGTGGGTTGGATTAGAACATTTTAAGCGTTTATTCACAGAACCGGATTTCTTAAACATACTTTCTAATACGTTAATTTTATTCGGAATGAATTTGTTTTTTTATTTTCCAGTACCGATTATTTTAGCTTTAATGTTGAATGAGGTTCGGATTACATTTTTCAAAAGGTTATTTCAATCACTTGTATATATACCGCATTTTCTTTCGTGGGTCATTATTGTATCGATAAGCTTCGTAATGCTTACGATGGACGGTGGAATTATTAATGAGCTATTAGTCTTTTTTGGATTTGAAAAAGTCAATTTCCTGCTCAATAACGGTTGGTTTAGACCTGTATATATCATTCAAGTAATCTGGCGTGAAGCTGGGTGGGGAACGATTATATATTTAGCTGCAATTGCATCGGTGGATCCTGGGCTATATGAAGCTGCGCGGATCGATGGCGCATCCAGAATGAGACAGGTGTGGCATATTACTTTACCAGCAATTCGTAGCGTTATTATTGTATTATTAATCTTGAAAATCGGTGATGTGCTAGAACTTGGTTTTGAGCATGTGTATTTGCTCTTAAATTCAATGAATCGCGAAGTCGCTGAAATTATAGATACTTACGTATATACGGCTGGCTTGCGTCAGGGACAGTTTAGTTACGCTTCAGCCATTGGTTTCTTTAAATCTTTAGTAGGCTTAATTCTAGTTATGCTTGCTAATCGTTTGGCGAAGAAAATGGGTGAGGAAGGCGTTTACTAATCTGAGATAAGGAGGAGAACTCATGGTTGAGGATCGTACACTTAATGGGCGTATATTCGCCTTTATCAATTATTTATTGTTATCTATCATTTCGTTAGTAACGATACTGCCTGTACTGCATGTAGTGGCAGGTTCATTTACAACGAGTGCGGAATTAGCAGTGAAACGCTTCATTCTTATTCCAACAGAATGGAGTTTTGAAGCTTATCGTTTTATATTTTCGACCGATACCATTTTTAATGCAATGGGGGTTTCAATAGGAGTAACCTTATTCGGTACGCTATTCAGTATGTTCATTACAGCGTTAATGGCATATGGATTAGCACGACGTGACTTGGATGGTCGAAGATATATAATGTTTTTGGTTGTATTTACGATGTTATTTAGTGGTGGCTTAATACCTACCTTTCTCGTAGTAAGTGAGCTAAATTTAATCGATAGTTATTTGGCATTAATCATTCCAACAGCCATTACTGCATTTAATTTAATTATATTGAAAAACTTCTTTCAAAACATTCCAGAAGGTCTTGAGGAATCAGCTAAAATTGACGGATGTAATGATTTTGGTATTTTATTTCGAATCGTACTGCCATTATCTTTGCCTGCAATCGCAACCTTATCGTTGTTCTATGCGGTTACCTATTGGAATACGTATCTAAATGCTATCTTGTACTTGAATGATTCTGCCAAATGGCCTATTCAAGTACTACTTCGACAAATCGTAGTACTAGCCAGTGGAATGGAGTTTGGTGCAGATCTAGATGCATCGGTGCCTCCACCAGAGCAGACAGTGAAGATGGCAGTTATTGTTGTAGCTACTTTGCCTATCCTTTGTGTGTATCCATTCATACAGAAGCATTTTGCTAAGGGTGCGATGCTGGGTTCTATTAAAGGCTAATTATAGTGGTAGTTCAAGAAGCAGACTCTGATAACGAAGTAACGCAGGAAGTGTATTCGGCATCGAATATGGAACGAACTTGGGAAGTCCGGTGCGCGTGTACCAATATCGTACACTTGCGCTTCCTCCTTCCTCAAGTAGCGCTCCATCTTCTCGATTCTGAAAGCCTGCTTTTAGAACCTTTAATAATAGAGGAATTTCAAAAAGCAAACTTCGATAACGCAGGAAGTTTATTAGACATCAAAGTAACTTTTTGCTCGTAATACTCACAAAAAGTTTTAGGAGGTTAACATGGAAAGAACATTGAATTGGTCTCCGCTAGATTGGGCAGAGTCTGCATGTCAGTCTTTAATGGAAAGCTATGTGCCAGAAGAACTGCCGCCAGCTCATCGCTGGCACTATCATCAGGGAGTATTTCTATGCGGCATGGAGCAAGTTCTTTCCCTTACGGGGAATGAAAGCTATGAACAATATATTAAACGCTATGTGGATCAGATGATTGATGAAGAAGGAAATCTATATTTTGCGAGGGATGAGCTTGATGCGATTCAGCCAGGATTATTACTGTTTCGTTTAGCCCAGCAATATCCCCAGGATAGACGTTATGTGAATGCAGCACAAAAGCTACGTTATCTATTTGAAACGTTAAACCGAACGAGTGAAGGTGGATTTTGGCATAAGGATAAATATCCATATAATATGTGGTTAGATGGATTATATATGGGTGGAGTGTTTGCATTAAAGTACGCCAACGCATTTGGCGAGCCTGAACTTAGAGATATAGTCTTTTTGCAGGAGCAATTGATGCGAAAATATATGCGAGATGAGAAGACTGGCTTGCTCTATCATGCATGGGATGAAAGTAAACAAATGTCTTGGGCAAATGCAGAAACGGGCTGTTCCCCTGAGTTTTGGGCTCGCTCTCTAGGATGGTATGGTCTTGCTATCGGTCAATTCCTCGATGAATTGCCTGAAACAGATTCACGAGTGAAGCAATGGGAGCAGGTACTATCACAATTCGTAGAAGCACTATTACCTTATCAAGATGAAGTATCAGGACTTTGGTACCAAGTCGTTGATAAAGGTGAGCAAGCGGATAATTGGCTAGAAACATCGGGTACATGTTTGTTTGTGTATGCAATTGCTAAAGCCTATCAAAGAGGACTTGTAGACGAAGCGTCATTGAAAGCTGCTAATAGAGGTTATCAAGGATTGCTGGGGCTGATTCAATTAGAGGAGAAATTTACACTTCCTAAAATTTGTATAGGAACTTCAGCAGGTGATTATCAAAATTATGTGACGAGGCCTACAAGTGAAAATGATTTGCATGGTGTAGGTGCATTTATATTAGCTTCAGTGGAGATGGCGAAGATCGAATTACTTATATCTAAATAATATAAGCCAGTCAGAGTACGTCTCTGACTGGTTTTTTTGTTATGATTACAAAAACGGATGACTTTAAAATATTACAAATAAAAGATTTTATTTACATGTAACAAAATGAAATGTCAGAAGTTATATTAGTGAAAGGGGTGAAAACATGGGATTTGAGGAAATCTATCGTGCATACTTTCAAGAAGTATATTTGTATATAAGATCGTTAGCTCATAACGAAAGTATAGCTGAGGAAATTACTCAAGAAGCATTTTTTAAAGCGTTAAAATCAATAGATAGTTTCGATGGATCTAAGGATATTCGCGCATGGCTGTTTACCATTGCTAGAAATACATATTTTTCTTATTACAAAAAAAAGAAGTGGCAAGTCGATTCGGAGTTTCTAGTTGAACAATCTAACACAGGTGTTACGATTTTAGATCATATGATGACTGAAGAAGATGCATTTACTGTCCACCAATTTCTTCACAAAATGGATGAACCATATAAAGAAGTTTTCTCACTTCGAACTTTTGGAGAATTACCTTTTGAGAAAATAGGTAAAATTTTTGGGAAAAGCTCGGGATGGGCGAGGGTAACTTTTTACAGAGCTAGGAAACGAATTATGGAGTACATGGAGGCGATTGATGGTGAAAGAAATTAACTGTTCTATTATACAAGATATTTTACCTCTCTATATTGATGAGATAGTAAGTAAGGATACGAAGGAAATGGTAGAAGAGCACTTTGAACAATGTGATCAATGTAAACAGGAATATGAATTAATGAAGCAGGAACTTATTATTCCCGTTGAAAAAGAGTCGTTAATTATTAAGAGTATCCAAAAAAAATGGCTAAGTAAAAAAATTATGATTTCAGGACTATCGGTACTAATTACAGCTGTAATTCTAGTATCAGTTTATTTATATGTGTTTGTTCATGCAACAGTTGTACCTTATTCAGAAGATGTAATAAAAATTGAAACTCAAAATGAAAATCAGCTCGTTACACATTATTATGGTGTTAGTTATCAATCGATAAATATGACACATCCGATTACTCTTGAAATTAATGGTGAGGAAAAAAATGTAGTCTTCTTACACTATAAAGAATCTATCGCAAATTCACATTCAAGAAAACTTATGGATAATGAACAAGTACGAAACGAGCAAGAATTTATTTTTCAAATTCCAGAGAGTGAATTGGTCGATGCCGTATACTATGCAGATTTTAATTCTGAAAAATTTGATATGAAGCAAGCCACTAATCCTTGGTATTCGGTACTTGACGGAGCTGAATTGATTTGGGAAAAATAAAATATATAACAAGTTAGCTAGAATCAAAAACGGAGATTATGATTTAACAGCCAAGCAATAATTCACATTATCAAACGCTGTTATTTTATTTTTAGGATGATTTTCATTGTAAGCTTGAAACAACTCTGCCGTAATTTCAGCAGGCGTCAAATGCCGATAGATAAGCAAATTAACCGATGCTAACATTTGCTCTAGCTCAGAGTAGCAATAGCTTGCTTGCATGGGCTCGCCTGCTCGAGCAGCCAACATTACCTGCTTCTGTGTTCGTTCACCTGCTAAGGGGGTGAATGTATGTTCATCAGGATAATCAAAGACGATGCTGCTCCCTCTCGGAAGTAATGAAGTAATAGTAGATAAGAGATGCTTAAACACATCCTTCGGCAAATAATAGCTTATACCGAGCAAGCTGCTAAAACTGATTAAATTCGGGTTAAAAGCGGGACAGGATAGTATATGGTTCTGCCAATTAGTTTCGCGAAAGTCAGCTGAAACGCAGTGTAGATTTGTGGGAGCATTTATGCCTATACCCGATACACGTATGCTTTTATCTGCTGCAGTATAAGGATGATCGATCTCAAAGATTTGTAAGTTCGTTGCCCACATCTGCTGGCGATAAGCAAAGGTATCGTACCCTGCTGCAAAAATGAGATATTGTCTGGCTCCGAGCGTAGCTGCAAGCTCAAGTGCCTGTTCTGCAAAAGCAGATCTACCAAGTGGAGATGGAGATAATTGGTGATCAACGATACTACGTAGCGCTTGCTCCTGTGTACCAATAAAATCTGGCTGAAAGAAAGCTATTGCTTGTGACATATTGCTAGCAATATTCTCATATTCTTCATCGGTTAATAGCTGTCTAGCAATTCGATCATCAAAAATTTTGATCTCATTATGCTCAGCATGATACGCTCTTGAGAATGCACAGACGAGCGCAGTTAAACTCTTATTTTCCATTTCTTATCACCTCATTTCTGTTGTAACATGGAGGTGCTAAATGAAACAATACTTGATTTATTTGTAATTTTATGGTATAATATATGGCTTGAAATTATAAGATTCACAAATTAGACATAATTACCAGCGTTTAGGGTTTCTTTGGTTTGTTGAGCGTAATAGGGGTCCATCCACGGATTGTTTTTCAGCTTGGACTAAATGGAGTTTATCGGATAGCTTTTGGCGTAGCTTAAATACATTGTTTTATGGGTTGAATGCTCATAAAACAATGTATTTTTTGTTATCCACGATTTTGTTGTGATCCTTGATTGGAGGGGTGAAGGGTACTTATCTTTATTTTTTCACCTATTCAAGTTGATTTCCTCACCTGTTAGCTCTTAGACAATTCCTTTAATGTTATCAGTAGAGAATATGAGAAGGGAGAAGATACGTATGGAGACTGACAAAAATGAAAAAAATACGTTGCCTATTAAGCATAAGCGTTCAAAAAATGGCATGAATAACTTGGCCGGTTATATCTTCATATCTCCATGGTTAATTGGATTTTTATTACTTACGTTATGGCCGATTTTACAGTCATTCTATCTTTCTTTCACAGACTATTCACTACTTTCAGATCCAGAATGGTCAGGACTAGATAATTATAAAAAAATCTTCACTAGGGATGATGATTTTACTGCATCCTTATCTGTGACCTTTATCTTCGTATTAGTATCATTACCGTTAAAATTAATATTTTCACTCTTAGTAGCATTAATGCTTAATCAGAAACTAAAAGGTATGAATTTTTATAGAACGGTGATTTATTTTCCATCGCTAATTGGCGGTAGCATTGCAGTATCTCTACTTTGGCGAAATATATTTGGCGTCGATGGTTACGTCAATGAAATGCTCTCATGGTTTGGAATTCAAGGAATTGGATGGGTCTCCAATCCTGATACAGCACTTGGCTCACTCGTTTTACTTAATATATGGCAATTCGGATCAACGATGGTTATTTTTCTAGCAGGACTTAAGCAAATCCCTTCTGAGCTGTATGAATCGGCTTCTGTTGATGGAGCAGCAAAAGTACGGAAGTTTTTCCATATTACATTACCAATGTTATCTCCGGTCATGTTCTTTAATTTGATTTTAGGAATCATTGGTTCCTTCCAAATGTTTACCGCTGCACTCATTATTACAAAGGGTGGCCCAATGCACTCCACATATATGTATGCTCTGTTCCTCTACGAGAAGGCATTTAAGCACTTTCAGATGGGCTATGCATCAGCGCTTGCTTGGGTGTTGCTAGTTATTGTTGCTATTATTACGGCACTGAATTTCTTTGTCTCTCGTTACTGGGTGTTTTATGAGTCAGATGGGAAGGGGGACCGATGATGAATCAACTCAAAAATAAGCGGAAACATTTCGTGCTCATATTGTTTTCTGTTTTTATGATTTATCCAGTGTTTTGGTGGTTAGGCGCATCATTGAAATCGATCGAAGAAATGAAAAGTCCGTCCCTTTGGCCAACTGAACCAATCTGGGACAATTATATACAAGGCTGGTTATTCTCACCATCCGAGCATACCTTTGCTCATTTCTTCAGTAATACATTACTTATGGAGCTCTGGAATGTAGCTGGGGGAGTTATTACCGCAGCAATTGTAGCCTATGGTTTTGCTCGGTTGAACTTTAAGTTAAAAGGGTTATGGTTCTCAATTCTGCTCATGACGATGATGCTTCCAACACAGGTTACTATCGTGCCGCAATATATTCTCTTCAATAAGCTCGATTTAGTTAATAGCTATGTCCCATTAATATTGCCACATTTTTTCGGTGGTGGTGCATTTTTTATCTTTCTTCTTGTACAGTTTATTCGTGGAATTCCACGAGATCTTGATGAAGCAGCGAAAATCGATGGTGCATCTGTATACGGAATTTTCCTTCGGATTATTTTCCCGCTTATTAAGCCCTCATTAGTTACTGTGGCAATTTTCACATTCATCTGGAGCTGGGATGATTTCTTTGCACAGGTGCTTTACTTGACCTCAGTCGATAAGTTCACAGTAGGTCTTGCATTGCGGATGTATATTGACCAATTTGAAATCCAATGGGGGCCGATGCTTGCGATGGCTATGGTATCAATTATCCCCTCTGCGATTATATTTTTTCTCGCACAGAAGCATTTCGTCGAAGGTATTGCAACGACGGGAATTAAAGGTTAGTTAGCTTCATCTATTTGAAAATTGAGAGGGGATCAATGTAATGAAGAGAAAATGGTCAAAAAGTATGGGGTTGTTAATGCTAGTCATACTACTTACGATTACGGCTTGTGGAAGCAACAACACTAACGAAGGTAAAACGACAAATACACCAAAGCCAGCGGATAATAGTTCAGTAAGTAATAATACAGTTGATAATACGAAACCAGTCGAGTTATCAATAATGTGGTGGGGTCCAGATACAAGACATGAAGCGACCTTAAAGGCACTAGAAATCTATACAAATCAGCATGCTAACATAACTTTTAAACCTGAGTATTTGGCTTGGGATGCTTTCTGGGCTAAGTTACCAACGTTAGCGGCATCTAAATCCATTACGGATGTGTTACAAATGGATGCAGCATACATTCAAGAGTATGTTGGAAAGGGAACCTTGGAGGATCTATCAGATATAGATTTATCAGGTATTGTTGATTCCAACGTGCTCGAGAATTTGAAAATTGATGGCAAGCTTTATGGTATTCCATTAAGTCAGAATGCTCAAGGTATTGCATTCAACAAAACAGCTCTTGAGGCTGCTGGTGTTGATCTACCACAAAAGGATTGGACCTGGGATGAGTATTTTGAATTTGGCCGTACAGCTAAAGAAAAATTACCAGAAGGTCAATACGGTATCTCTGATACGTCAGATCTTTGGGACTGGTATCTATGGTATCAAACCGGAAATGGAGGCCAACCTCTAATGACCGATGGAGGAAAAACGTTCACTTTAGATAGGGATCTATTTTTCGAATATCACAATACGTTTGCACAATTACGTCAAGATAAGATTGTACCACCAGCAGAACAACAGGTAGCTTTATTAGAAAATGATCCTACATCCGATCCAATGGGTTCAGGAGTAGTGATGACGCGTGGAGCAACTACAGGCTCCGTCAATGCACTTGAGAGTATGCTTCCAGGTCAGATTGATGTTGTGAACCTCCCAATAGGTAAAGCAGGCGGTGGTTGGGCGCAATCAACAATTTTCTTATCTGTTAGTGCTAATTCAAAAAATAAAGAACAAGCAAAAGAGTTTTTGAAATGGTTTATAACAGATGCTGAAGCAGGTAAAGCACTTGCATTAACTCGTGGTATTCCAATTAATCCAAAAATTTATGAAGCACTAGAGCCAGAACTTACACCACAAGAAAAGCTAGGTAAGAAGATTTATGATGTCGCATTAGACAAAGCGTTACCTTTCTATCCAATAGCTGAAGGATACTCGGAATGGGTAGATACTTATAAAGCAACGATGCAATCCGTTATGTTTGGAAAATCTTCAGTTGAAGATGCATATGAGAAGCTGAATAATCTTGGATTAGAGATTGCAGCTAAGAAATAGTCTGGCTAATACTCCAGCAAACCGCCTGCTATTACCTAACCGTAATCAGGCGGTTTTTGCTAACTATTAAGTGTTATAGATAAGAAAGAATATGAAAACAACATCCATTAATAAAAGTTGATATTGTGAAAAAAATGTAAATATAGGATAATCTTAATTAACAACTTTTGGTATTTTTATCCATAATAATATTGGTATTCAAGATCTTAAAGTCAGTAAGTCAAGGAGAGGGCAAAATGAAAATAATATCTCATCGTACGATTGTGCTGCTCATCTCCATTATGTTACTTACTAGCTGCAGCCTCACAGGAAAGACCAATGATGTGATAGACAATCCGCAACCTATTAAGCTTACAATTATGCATAATTGGATTGTTCAAGATGGAAAGGCACTTGCGATGCGTACTATTCTCGAGGATTTCCGAGCAACATATCCAAACATCATAATAGAAGAGGAAGGACTATCCACAGATGGACTAAAGTCTAGACTGCGTACACTTGCAGCAGCAGATGAAATGCCTGATCTGTTTGTTATGTGGCCAGATGCAATGACTAAGGATTTCGTTAAGGCAGGACATCTTCAGCCAATTGATGATTTCTTAGCGAATAAGCCAGAATGGAAAAATAACTTTCTACCAGGAGCTTTTGATGGTTACACCGTAAACAATCAAATTTACACGGTTCCTATGAATTTAGCCCCTACTTCATTTATATATTACAACAGAGCAATATTTGATCAATATCAGGTTAAAGTTCCTACTACATGGCTAGAACTACTAAATGCAATTGAGATTTTTAACCGTAACAATATGATTCCGATCGCATTAGGTAATAAGTCAACTTGGGTGGTGCAGTCCACAATTTTCAGTACATTAGCCGATAGAATAACTGGATCTGATTGGTTTAATAGAGTGAGGAATCAGGATGGAGCGTCATTTACCGATCCAGAGTTTATACAAGCTCTTGAAGTATTGCAAAACTTGAAAGAGGTTGGAGCTTTCCAATCCGGTTACAACAGTATTGATGAAAATGAAATGATGCAATTATATTTGAATGGAAAATCTGCGATGGTTATTAATGGTGGATGGGCAGTATCCTCCATCGTGAATAATGCAACGGCTGATGTTCTGGAACATACACATGTTATGATTCTTCCTCCAATTGAAGGTGGAAAAGGTGTTGCACTATCGACTTCAGGTGTCGTTGGCACAGGACTTGGAGTGAATATTAATTTAACCGGAGAACGTAAAGAAGCAGCAATGAAGTTGTTTTATGCTTTGTCAGGACCAGAAGGTCAACAAGCTACACTTGACAGTAATACTTTAATTAGTTACAAAATTTCACTCGATGAGAGTAAGTTAAGTCCTCTCTTTATTGAATTAAATGAGCTTGTCCAAAGTATCAACATTAGTTCGGTTTACGATAGCAGCCTTAATTCAGAAACAGCAGATGTACTAAATAATGGACTTCAAGAAATATTACTTGGTGGCGATCCTGTCATTATTGCTCAAAAAATACAGGATGCACAAGATGCATCGCTAGCGAAGTAATCTAATTTCTCTGGAGGATAACAAAATGGTTAAATGGATGAGCACCTCACTTGGGAGAAAGCTATCAGTCATTATTATGATTTCTACATTGGTTCCGTTATTGTCCTTGGGAGTCTTTACTTATTCAGTTTCTTCTATTGTAACCGAGGAAAAGGTAAATCAATCGGGAATTGATACGCTTAAGCAAATGGAAGATAAGCTACGTTTTATTATTGATGACATAGAGAATATTTCCTTATTTATGATTGGACAGAGTGATATTCAAAAATATCTTAGCGCAGAAGAGGATGATATTCATCTTCAAGCAAGAATACTCGATTTTATGATGAACTTATCTACCTCTAAGAAATATATATCAAACATTTCACTTTATTCAAAAAATGCCAATGCTCCTCTTTCTAATACAGCAATCTACTCTTCAAATTTATCCGATCTAGTTGATTTATACAATGTGACTGATAAAATTTGGACCGGTGTTTATACTGTATCTGATTTTTCAGGTCAGCATCAAGTCATGTCACTTATTAGACCTATGCGAAGTATTTATACATATGAAACTCTAGGTTGGCTTGTCATTAGTCTAGACGAGGACGTACTTTCGGAATATTGGTCAGAGGCTAATCTAGGTGAGGGGAATGGTAAAGTCGCATTAATTAATGAATATGGTACGGTCATTTCATCCACTGAAAAAGAGTGGCTTGTAAGATCTTTTGATGAGTTATTTCCAGGTGCTTTGAGTCAATTCAATAAAGGGCTACACGGTGAAACGGTATATGGAGAAGGATCGGCAAAGAAGACCATACTCTACTATAGTCAGAATTCAACGGGATGGAAGTTTATTGGTATGATACCATACGAACTATATAGCTCTCAGAACCGCTTTATATTAATTTTAACAGCGGTTGCCGTACTATCTTCTATTATTATTAATGGTGGACTTGTCCTCTTTGTCATCCAACGAGTGACTAATCCACTGCGTATGCTAACACGGTTGTTAACAAAGGTGAACACTGATGATCTAATGCCCATCTATCATGCTCAATCAAGAGATGAGATAGGAAGATTAGGAGACAGCTACAATAAGCTTGGTTCTCGTATTAAGGAACTGAAAGAGCAACTCATAAGAGATGAGACGCGTAAGAAGGAGGCAGATATTCGCGCTTTGCAGGCGCAAATTAATCCTCATTTTTTGTACAACACATTATCATCTATTCATTGGATGGCGCTTATGTCCGAAGAAAAACAAATTTCAAATATGGTAGGAGCATTAAGTGATCTTCTTCAATTCAGTTTAAATAAAGGGAATGAATTCTGTCCCGTACATCAAGAGCTTGCACATATTCGAAATTATACAGATATTCAATCTATACGTTATCCAGATAAGTTTGAGGTAGATATTATTGTTGATCCGGGTTTACAGGATAAATTCATGTTGAAGCTAATCTTGCAACCACTTGTTGAAAATGCCATGATTCATGGTATTCAGAAAAAGGCTGGTAGAGGTAGCATAGGGATTTATATAGAACAGCAAGGCAATTATATGAATTTTCTTGTCATCGATGATGGTATCGGTATAACGGAAGATAGATTAGCTAATGTACGCAATCAATTAGACGAGTCAGCCGTTGTATATGGTCCAGAGGCTAGCTATGGTTTGAGAAATGTAAATGAAAGACTTCGTCTACACTATGGTCTGCTGTCTTGTTTACAAATAGAGAGCAGACCTAATAACGGTACTCGAATATCATTCTCTATTCCATTCTTGGAGGGTCCTTATGAAAATTATGATCGTGGATGATGAGGTAATTATTCGTACAGGGTTAGAAAGAGTAATAAAGTGGGAAGACCTTGGTCTCACTTTACTTCCTCTTGCTTCGTCGGCAGAAGAGGTTCTAGATCGAATTGAAGCAGAAAAACCAGATATATTAATGACTGATATTCGGATGAGCGGTAAGACGGGATTGGAGTTATCAGAGGAAGTGAAAGAGTTATTTCCTAATCTTGAAATCATTATATTGACGGGATATGACGATTTTATGTATACACAGCAGGCAATTCGTCAACAAGTTAGCGATTATCTGCTAAAGACGAGTCGTCCCGAGGATATTATTCGAACAGTGTTAAAGGCAAAGCAACGGGTAGAGGAGCGCCAGGTCACCCAAAGTCAGGACTACATGAGGAGTAGAGAGCATCGCTATCGTCTCTTAAAGCGCTACATTATTGATGGTGAAGCATTACAGCAAGAGGTCGAAACTCTTTTCATACATGGTTCTCCTATAACAGAACAACATAATCAAAAGTGGCAAATTGTTGTCATATCGGCTGAGGGCTGGGGGCAGTCTGCTTTGGAACAAGATTTACTTCTATTTGGTGTTGATAATATGGTTGCAGATCTACTTTCTTGCATTAGTTTTGTATATAAAGATAATGTAGTTGTCGCTATATCATTGGGGAAATTAGACGGCGATAAGCAGATACGTCGTGCGATTTTTGAGAAGATCAGTCGTTTACTGAAATGTCAGCTAACTGTGGTTGGTGGTCAACTAATTGAAGATCCTAGTCATTGGCATGAATCGTACTTGACAGCGATAACGGCCAAAGCATATCAATCGTTGCTGGAGCAAGATCAGTGGGAGTATGAGGATATTAAAAATCGTAAGGGCGGCACTATGGTCTGTTCCTATGATGAGGAGATGGAGCTCTCATTACAGCTGCTTGAAGATGACCCAATAGCACTAAAACTTTGGGTTCAAAAGTATATTAATCATCTACTTGTTGATCCAGAGGTTACTCCTCAATCATTTGAGAGCGCTATTCAGTCGGTTGTCATTGCTGCACATCGATGGATTAATCGTGTTCTCTCGGCAATTGGCAGGAAGGTATCTCTGGAAGTGAATCTACCTTCCCTACAATATACGCTTGATCGTAATCCCAATGATACTCTATTTCAACATCTGCATATGATTATGAAGCTCTATCATCATTACTATGCAGAAGGAAAGACTGCTCATATTCAAAAAGCGATTGTGTACATTGAGGAGCAAATCGGAAAAGATTTGAGATTGCAACAGGTAGCTGAATTCGTACATCTTCATCCGAATCATCTGAGCGAAATCTTTAAAAAGGAAACCGGCATGAAATTTGTTGATTACGTGACTGGTAAGAAGATTGGGCGTGCTGCTGAAATTCTAGCAACTTCACCTGCTAAAGTTAGCGATGTTGCCAATAGAGTAGGATACGAGGACGTAAAGTATTTCGGACAGATATTTAAAAAGTATACAGGACTAACTCCTAGTGAATATAGAGATCAGACCCGGAGTAATTATTAAACCAATTGGAAGAAGGTGATGTTATTGATCCATGCAACGCAAAATAATGAGTACTATGAATTGAAAAGCCCTACTATTCTTCCTAAGGCTTCAGGTTTTTTATGGAATGAGAAAATGATGATTCATATGAATTGTCGCGGATATGCAGTAACTCAGTTCATGCAACCAGAACCGGCAAAATACTCACATGCTCCTAATCTGGAAGCCAAAACGTTTATGCAGCCTGAACAGCCTTATTATGCCCATCATCCTGGACGGTTTGTGTATGTGAAGGATGAGGACAACGGGAAAATATTCTCTGCTCCATATGAACCTGTACGCAAACTAGCAGATAATTACTCATTTGCTGTCGGTAAGAGCGACATGGTGTGGAACGTTGAATGTTATGGAATATTAATAGAGATGAGCTTAAGTTTACCAAAAGCAGATGCTATGGAACTTTGGCAAGTGAAAGTGAAAAACCTTACACAGCAAAAACGAAATCTTAGCATTTACCCTTATTTTACTGTCGGCTATATGTCGTGGATGAATCAATCCGGCGAGTACAATGACAATTTACAAGGAATTGTATGTTCATCAGTTACTCCTTATCAAAAATATCATGAATATGACAAAATAAAAGAATATAGCGATAAAACCTTTTTGCTGGCTGACCAGAAGCCTTCTGCATGGGAGGTTAATCATGAAGCATTTGAAGGAGAAGGTGGAATTTCAAAGCCTTCAGCTTTACTTAACGAGGAGTTATCAAAGGGAGATTCACGTTATGAAACGCCAGTAGCTGTTCTACAATATCGTATAGAAATTGTTCCACAAGAAGAGAAGAATTATCGATTCATCTTCGGACCTGCGAACAATGTGGAGCAAATTACTAATATTCGCAAAAAGTATTTTATTAATATGAACGCTAATGGCGAAGATGGATTTATAGTTGCGAAGCGAGAATATAATGAGTACATAAGAGAAGGTAAAGGATGTATTGAAATAAAAACTCCTGACCCTGATCTCGATAATTTTGTCAATCACTGGCTACCTCGTCAAATATATTATCATGGGGTAACGAATCGACTTACGACAGATCCTCAAACCCGAAATTTTCTACAAGATCATATGGGAATGAGCTATATTAAACCACAAATAGCCAGAGAAGCATTTCTCCTAGCATTGAGTCAACAAAAAGCGAGTGGGGCAATGCCAGATGGTATCATTCTACATAAGGACGCCGAGCTGAAATATATTAATCAGGTTCCTCACACGGATCATTGCGTTTGGTTACCTATCTGCTTAAGCACCTATTTAGATGAAACAAATGATTATGCCATATTAGATGAAAAAGTATCATTTGCAGATAGTCAGGAACTAGTATCAATATTCGAACATATTAATCGAGCGATGCAATGGCTAATCAATGATCGAGATGAACGTGGACTGAATTATATCAATCAAGGTGATTGGTGTGATCCTATGAACATGGTTGGATATAAAGGCAAAGGTGTTTCTGGTTGGCTGACAATTGCTACAGCATATGCATGTATCGTTTGGGCTAATATTTGTGAAAATAGTGGGCGAGAGAATATTAGTAAAAACTATCATCAAGCAGCTCAAAAAACGAATGAAATTATTAATACTTATTTATGGGATGGTCATTGGTATGCAAGAGGCATAACAGATGACAATGTTGTATTCGGTATTAGTACGGATAGTGAAGGCAGAATTTTCATAAATCCGCAAGGATGGTCTCTATTGAGCGGTGCTGCTAATAAAGAGCAGCAAGATAAGTTAATTAGAGCAGTTAAGGAGCAATTAGAAACACCATATGGCGTTGAAAAGCTGGCTCCATCTTATACTACAATGCGGGAAGATGTAGGAAGGGTGACCCAGAAGCATCCGGGTTCTGCGGAAAATGGCGCTGTATACAATCATGCTGCTGCATTTTATATTTACGGGCTTTACGCTGTGAGTGAGAAAGAAAACGCTTATCGTTTACTTAGGAAAATGCTACCGGGACCAACACTTGAAGATATTGTGCAGCGTGGGCAGTTACCAGTATTTATACCCAACTATTATCGCGGAGCATATAGACAATTCCCACGTACAGCGGGACGTTCTAGTCAGCTTTTCAATACAGGTACAGCTCCTTGGATGTATCGCTGTCTAATTGATGGTTTATTCGGTATTCAAGGTAATCGTGAAGGCATGCAGATTAAGCCTCAACTACCACTCGATTGGAACGAGGTTACAGTCAATCGAGAGTTTAGAGGGGCAATGCTTCATATTGATATGAAGCGAGAAGCGGGACTGCGATCATTGGAGATATACGTTAATGGTCATTATATTGAAGACGGGATGATTAGAAATATTAAGCCGAAAACTATCTATAAAGTGTTAGTGAAAATTCCTTAGTAGAAACCAAAAAGCGTCGACTTCGGGTTTGTTCTTAATCCTTGGTATTCTGTTCATGACCTTGCTGATTTAAATTGTGGAAATAAGCTCAAAGAGCCTGCTACGGTTAGGGGCTCTTTGAGCTTATTATTTGATCTGTATTAATTTCTGAACTTTATAACAAGAGATATTTTCGAGATGGATATGTAATTAATTTTCTATAATGATTTCAGCTAACTTAAGATTAACCGGATTTGCAATAGTATCTCCAACAGGGCACTTACTCTCCAAAAATTGTACGAATTCATCTACTTTTTCTTTCGGAGAATCTGTTTTTATTGTAAATGTATAGCGAATATCAGAGTATCCTGGTCTAACATCAGATTTATTAAAGAAACCATCTAGATCAAGTTCGCCTTCAACGTCCACTTTGAAATCGACTAGTTTCACGCCAAACTTAGGAGCATAAACCCTAGCAACAATAGCTTGGCAAGCACCTAGTGAAGCAAGTAGTGCTTCAACTGGATTCATGCCTGTATCTGTTCCGCCTAGACTCTTCGGCTCGTCAATCGTAAGTTCGAACTGTCGAGAAGTAGTTTTAACTTTAACCCCATCTTGTAAATGAGCAGTCGCTTTAAATGTAGTAACAGCAGCCATTTCAAAATCTCCTTTGAGGGAGTAGATAATCATTGATTTCTTTAATCAATTCATACTATTCCACTAAGTTTTATATGTATTATAGATTGCAACTGGATTTATGTCAATATATTCTAATAGTGTTAAATGTTTTTATATTAACTTCTGAAAGATTTAATAATTTTAATAAATTGATCTAACGTCTGACCGTTCATTGTCTTCGAAAACTCATCGTCGAAAGTCGAAAGGACATTATGTTCATTCACTATGTAATAAGTTCCATATCGCGTGAAAGTATATTTTCCTTCATGCACCGATTTACCTTTTATGATGCCCAATATCAATTTCATTCCAGGTTTTAAGTCGGGCTCAATTCCTTTCAGAACAGCATTGTAAGATAGGAAAATATGGTCTTCAACAGAATATCCGGAGATAATATCTGTAACTCTAAATTCATATTGTACAAACTTTTCTGTACTCTCTTCGCCACCTTCATTTTTCTTTTTTTCTTGTATTGCAGTTTCACCAGGGCTTAAGGGGGAGAGAATAAATTCATAAGGAGGAAGCTCAGCTAATACTTCACCTATTACGACGGAGTCAACTCCTTCTATTATTTCTTGGAATGTCAGAGGCATTGATGAAGCAATTGCTAGTTGTCCATTATAGACTGGATATTCATTTCTTAGTTCAGTTATTTCTTGTGGACTTAACGGGGGTTTGCTAGCTTTGGAGGGAAGAAAATAAGGCATAATCCAAAAAGTACAGCCGATTGCTAATATAGCTATTATGACGATAAAATATTTGCTTTTAGTTTTAGTCATAGTATTGAACTCCTCAATATATACTAGTATTCTTGTAACTTTAATTTTATATTAACTTCCAATAAAAACAATATCTCTCTTAATAGAGTATTAGACTAATTCTTTTAACAATTTAATAAAATATACGATTGATTCATTACCACTTTGGTATTCATTGTGGTTTTACCCAATCCAAGATTAATACAACCTCATATTATATGTACATGGAGGTGTTGTAAGTTGACAATGAATGTACAACCAACAAGATGATTCGCTTGAGAAGATGTTCTAGATGTATGCAGTTAAAAAGTTTTAGTTACCGTAGTAGTTCATGCAAGAAGAAACCTATTAGATACAAAAAATGCAATAAAAAAAGAAATAAGTGTCTAAAAAGAGTCAGAGGCAGCTGTAATGAGGAATATAGGTGTAAGCAGAATCATCATAAGGTATATGATAAATGTTGTAGAAGAGGATTGAGAGGTAAGCGAGGACCACGTGGTTACAAAGGAGAGAAAGGTGATAAAGGAAATACTGGTGCAACGGGAGTAGCAGGAGCAACAGGAGCAACAGGAGCAACAGGAATAGCAGGGGTAATGGGAGCAACGGGAGCAACGGGAGCGACAGGACCTGCAGGGGGATCAACAGGAGCGACAGGAGATATTGGTGAAACGGGAGCAACAGGAGCAACAGGAGCAACAGGAGCAACAGGAGCAACGGGAGCAACGGGAGCAACAGGAGCGGCAGGAGAAACGGGAGCAGCAGGGGGAGCAACAGGAGCAACAGGAGCAACAGGAGCAACAGGAGCAACAGGAGCAACAGGAGCAACAGGAGCAACAGGAGCAACAGGAGCAACAGGAGCAACAGGAG
>Ga0160453_100130_pt1 | contig 77370 bp, 62 predicted proteins | sample HID1971K_E6MG_FD_108228 | JGI IMG/M metagenome (GOLD analysis project Ga0160453, IMG submission 108228) | Enriched millipede-associated microbial communities from UW Madison campus, WI, USA - HID1971K_E6 MG | ecosystem: Host-associated > Arthropoda: Insects > Digestive system > Unclassified ...
ACCGCTTTGAGATGCTTCGGTGCTGACAAGCGAACGATGCTTCGAAGACGTGCAGTGTCGCTGACAAGCATACATGCTTGTACCGCTTTGAGATGCTTCGGTGCAGATAAGTGAACGATGCTTCGAAGACGTGCAGTGTCGCTGACAAGCATACATGCTTGTACCGCTTTGAGATGCTTCGGTGCTGACAAGCGAACGATGCTTCGAAGACGTGCAGTGTCGCTGACAAGCATACATGCTTGTACCGCTTTGAGATGCTTCGGAGCAGATAAGTGAACGATGCTTCGGTGCTACGACTGAAAAATTTATTGATCTCGCAGCTTTGCTACATGTTTCAATCGGATAGAGCAATTTAATGATATACTAGATGAACTTACAGAACAGATTGGAGAAGTAGAACATATGTATGAGATTGAAATGGATCTGGTCGCAGATTGGATTAGCGTTGTGAAGGAAGTATTTCGTGGTGGAGGTATTGTTCTTGAGGATGGTCTGACTTCAGAAGATATTGCACAAATTTATTTCTTGCAGAGCTTGCCTGATGAAGAAGCTATTTTGTTAGCCGAGCAAACGTTGCAGAAGCTGCAAGATATGGAGCAAGTTATTCATACTCATTTGGAATCAACGATTGTGCCTGATATTCGCCAGCGCACTGGATATGAAGGGAATCAATTTCATTTTAGCTGGGTATTCGATCAAGGGGAACATATTGTTGAAACCCATTCAGAGTATCGTATTCCATTAGCTTAGTAGTGCAACCAGTTAAGCGAGCTACCTTATAGCACACTCATTACAAAAGCCCTTGGCAGTAGGAATTCAATTCCTACCACCAAGGGCATTTGGGCTGCATTTTGAACTACCTTTTTCAATGAAGGTTCAAAATGCGGGCTTTCAGAATCGAGAAGATGGAGTGCTACTTGTGGAAGGAGGAAACGCAAATGTACATTATTGGTACATGCGAACCGGACTTGCCAAGTTCACTTCATATTCGATGTCGAATAAACATCAGCGTGTTACATCGTTATCAAAGTCTGTATTTTGAACTACACCTCTACAGTGAGAGTTACTGGGCAATGATCACTACCGAATACCTGATCCTCAATGGTCGCTTCGATAATCTGATCACTAAGCTGCTCAGAGACAAGGAAATAGTCAATTCTCCAACCGATATTCCGTTCTCGAACTTTTGGCATGAAGGACCACCATGAAAATTTATCTTCAACGAATGGATGAAGATGACGGAAACTATCGGTGAAACCCGATTGAAGTAAATGACTCATACAAGCACGTTCTTCAAAAGTGAATCCTGAATTTCCTATATTAGCTTTCGCATTTTTTACATCATGATCAAGATTTGCGACATTCAGATCGCCACAAATGATAACTGCTTTATTGTTAGATAGCTTAGTAACATAATCTTTGAAACGTCGTTCCCACTCTAATCGATAAGGTAAACGTGAAAGATCGCGCTTAGCGTTAGGTGTATAGACAGTTATTATATAATAAGTATCATACTCAAGCGTAATAATTCTACCTTCATCTTCGTTATCTTCTTCTAGTCCATACCAGACGGACAAAGGTTGATGCTTCGTAAAGATCGCAGTACCTGAGTATCCTTTTTTGATAGCATAGTTCCAATATTGATAGTAAGATTCACCTAGATCTAACTCTATTTGACCTTCTTGAAGTTTAATTTCTTGCAAGCAGAAAAAATCCGCCTGCTGATCGTTAAAAATATCAAGAAATCCTTTCGTAACACAGGAACGTAAACCATTTACATTCCAAGATACACATTTCAGCTTCATCTTGCTGCTCCTCAAAAACTTTAATAATAGAAATTATTACTTGAATCCATAGCAAACGCAAAGAAGCCGATAAAAATAATAATGATAATTCCGTATAGAAGTGTACCAAGAATACTAGTAATGAGTCCCCCGATTGCTAAGCCTTTTCCGTCTTCCTGCTTACGTGGAATTTCTTTCAACGCCATAGCACTCAATATAATTCCGGCAATACCTATGAAAAAACCTATATATGGCACACTAATCGAAGCGATACCAAGAATTAAAGCGATAATTGATTTTGTATTTGTTTTGTTAGCACGATATATTACAGGTGGTTGTTGGTAAGGATTATTCTGATAGTTTGGATAGTTACCATTTTGAGCTTGCCCATAAAATTGTTCTTGCCCATTAAATGGCTGCTGATTATTATAGTTAGGTGGTTGTTGATAGTTTTGTTGTTGTGGTTGCTGATATTGTTGTTGGTAAGGCGGCGGTGGTTGTTGACCAGGCTGTTGATATTGGTTGTTATATGGTCCTTGTTGATTTTGTCCGTTATTACCATATGTTGAATATTGACCATTAGATTGATCATAGGTATTAAAGCCATCCGTACTGTTGCTATTAAAATTGGCTTGATTATTAGTCATATTCTGTTGATTAGTATGTTGGTCTGGTTGTTGGCTCTGAGAATCTGTTAGATCGTTTTTACTTGATGGATTTCCATTAGGGAAATCATTTTGATTAGACTGATCGCTCATTATTTGCCTCCTTAAATTTGTTCGCAAATTTCTAACTACTATCATAGCAAATATTCACGATGTCAACAATCAATTCGTATACATTACTCGTCAAGCTTTCATCGATCGCTCAGATGCGATAAGATAATACTATTGTTATAATTTAGCATGACAATATTCGAGAGAAAAAGTAATGAATTAAGCTACATTCGTAGCCAAGGAGTGGTCAGAATGAAAAAGTTTGTACAGTGGTATACCAAATACCCAGGGATATTATTATCGATTATTTTGTTGCTAAAAATAGTTCTATTTCGACAAGTAGCCATTCATAATTTATCGTTGTGGGGTGTAGTATCTGATGTCGCAGCAATGATATGTCTTATGGTATTACCTGCGCTATTTCTGAGTGGTAAAGCGAAAAGAGTTCTACAATATATAATCGCAAGTATCTTATCACTAATATGGTTTTCTTCATCAATATACTATAGCTATTATGGAAGTATTCCAACCTATTTAACATTGACTCATATGGATCAAGTAGGTCAAATTAGTGAAAGTGTAACGTCAGCTATTGAACCGTATATGATTTTATATTTTGCTGATTTTATTTTATTACCATTGATGACTATGATCTGGGATAGTAAATTACAGGTTAGGACTCATTATTGGACGGCAACAACTAGAAAACAACGTCCAAAATTAAGAGCATTGATTATTTTTGCGTTAAGTTTAATCGTGTGTGGTTCGATCGTATTTACCTCTAGAAATATAGAAAATGAACATGCGCTTGCTAATCGATTAGGTGTAATTACTTATCAGTTCGTCGTTTTAGGGGAAGGAAAAACTAATTCAGGCGGTGGAATGAGTGAAGAAGAACGTGCTCAAACTTTAGCACAGATTCAGGAATGGTTTGCTGATCGTGATCAGCCGGATCATTCAATGTATCATGGAGTAGCTGAAGGTCGCAATCTGATCGTAATACAATTAGAGTCTTTTCAAAATTTTGTTATTGGATTGAAGGTCGGAGATCAAGAAGTTACTCCTAATCTGAACGCATTAATTGGGGAGAGTTTCTATTTTCCAAGGATGTATCAGCAGATTGGTGAAGGAAATACATCGGATGCAGAATTTATCCTGAATACAGGTGTATATCCGCTTGGAGCTCCTAATATGAGTAGTTTTGTAGAAGGAAAAGAAGTACCGAGTTTACCGCGAACGATGGGTACAAAAGGATATGATTCCTATACGTTCCACGTGAATGACGTAACATTCTGGAATCGAGATGAAATGTATCCGGCTCTAGGTTTCAATAAGTACTTTGATACAAAAAGCTTTGAAAATGATCATTTCAATAGCTTTGGTGCTTCAGATAAAGAATTTTATAGGGTTGTTATGCAAAATTTTGAGCAATTCAAGAAAAGTGAAAAACCCTTTTATGCACAGCTTCTTACGACATCAAGTCATCACCCGTTTATAGTACCAAAGGAGGATCAGCTATTAATATTACCAAGTTCATATGCTGATACACAGCTAGGTAATTATTTGCAGGCTACTCGTTATACCGATGAACAACTAGGTATTTTCATACAGCAATTAAAGGATGCAGGCATTTGGGAGCAGTCGATAATAGCTATATATGGCGATCACGCTGGCTTGCAGTCCAAAGAAAATGATCCAGCGTGGGTCAGTGAGCAATTAGGTATTCCTTATCATGACACAATAAGCAGGTTGAATATTCCATTTATTTTAACTATTCCTGGTGTAGAAGGGGAAGTAATTGATACCGTAGCAGGACAAGTAGATATGCTTCCAACGATTTATAATGTACTGGGTATCGATAGGGATGAACATGCTCAAGGGCTCTTTGGAATAGATCTATTGAATACAGATACGAATATTATTGGCCTCAGATATTATATGCCAACAGGTACTTTCTTCAATGATGACGTTTTGTTTGTACCTGGACTTGGATTTGATGATGGAGTAGCGACTGATTTGAAAACATTTGAGAATGTTGATATTGGAAGTGATTTACGGTTGGACTATGATTATATAATGGAACTAATGAAAATGTCAGATCTCTACTCAAGGCAGTTACCTATGAAATAATCTATAACAATAGGAAATGAAGGGGAGATTGGTATGGGAAATATAACGGAGTTAATGATTACGCAATGGGTTGAGCAGCAGCAGGCATATTATGAAAGTGGAGAAACCCGCAACGTTCAATTTCGAATTCAACAATTAAAAAAATTGAAGCAAGCAATTGTGAAACATGAGAACAATATTTTAGAAGCATTGCATCTAGATTTGCGGAAAAGCAGAACAGAAGGGTTTGCTTCGGAACTAGGCTTAGTGCTGTATAGTATTTCTCATATGATCAAAAATCTGCATCGATGGGCAAAACCTAAGCGTGTTAAAACACCGTTACCACTTATCGGAACTTCAAGTTATATTGTATCGGAGCCATATGGCTCCGTACTCATTATCGGGCCGTTCAACTATCCTGCTTCACTTATACTAGAGCCATTAGTTGCCGCAATTGCATCTGGAAATTGTGCCATTGTCAAACCTTCAGAATACACGCCTAATGTTTCCGCAGCACTTCGCAATCTTATTTCAGAAACATTTGATCCACAGTATGTACGACTAGTAGAAGGTGCTCAGCAAGAAACCAGTTGGCTTATTCATGCGCCATTTGACTATATGTTCTTCACAGGTAGTACAAAAGTTGGTAAGATTGTAATGAAAGCAGCTGCTGAAAGATTAATACCTGTAACGTTAGAACTTGGTGGGAAAAGTCCCGTTATCGTTGATCATACAGCCAAAATAGAGATTGCAGCACAGCGAGTCGTGTGGGGAAAATTATTGAACAACGGTCAGACATGCATTGCACCAGATTACATACTTGTTCAGCAATCGATCTATGAGCCTTTTATAAAATCAGTTATCGCTGCCGTTCATCAATTGTATAGTGATAATCCGATGGAAAGTGAAGATTATGGTCGAATAGTGAGTGATATGCATTTCACAAGATTAAGAGCAATGCTAGACAATATAGATGAACATTACATATATGGTGGAACGTATGACGAGCAACAACGTTATATTTCACCTACTTTTCTTAATGGAGGTACATGTAAAAAACCGGTTAAGCTCAAAGCAATGGAAGAAGAAGTATTTGGACCGATTTGTACAGTCATTCAATACGATACTTTAGATGAGGCAATAGCTTTTATTAAGCAATATGATAAGCCGCTTGCACTATATGCATTTACCGAAGATACTGCGGTTGAACAACGCATTGTTGATTCAGTATCATTCGGTGGTGGCTGTATTAATGATACATTGAGTCATTATATTAATCATGAGCTCCCATTTGGCGGCGTTGGGCCATCTGGTCTTGGTGCTTATCATGGTAAACATAGCTTTGAACAATTTTCCCATCGAAAAAGTATTTTAAAGCGAACAACCCTATTAGAACCGGGTATATTGTTCCCTCCATACAAGGATAAATTGAAGCTACTAAAAAAAGTTTTGAAATAACCGGAGATAATGGAAATAATGCAACCTTTTTCCTTGCTCGTACGTTATGTTATTGTAATTATTACAACTGAGGAGTGTAACTGAGAAATGAAAAAATGGCTTAAGGGTGGAATTGCACTATGTTTGACTGTAGCTATGTTAACAGGATGTAGCTTAGGATTTGGAAAAGATGGTTCTGATAATGAAAATCAAGCACGTACATTGAAGGTCATGTATTATGATGAAAGTAGTTTCTTCCAAGAATATGGAATGCTGTATAGCGCACTTTATCCTAATGTTGAAATTCAAGTTGTAGAAACAAATCAAATCCAAAATACATTTATGGAAGAAAACGACAACGACTATGACAAAGCACTAGCTGCATTTATAGAAAAAGAGCAGCCGGATATTCTTATGCTTGAGCCAACGCAATTAGAAAAACTAGGTGTTGAAGGCAAACTATATGATATCGAAAGCTATGTAACAGATAGCAAATATAATATGGATGGACTTGTTCCAGGTGTTATTGATGCTATGAAAGGATATGGCGGCGGTAATTTGTATGCTATCCCTACGAATTTCTCCACTCAAGCACTTTACTATAACAAAGATCTATTCGATGAATATAACGTACCTTATCCAACAGATCAAATGACGTGGACGGAAGTTATTAATCTTGCGAATATGTTCCCTACAGATGGAGATCCATTAGAACGTATATTCGGTCTGAAAATGGGTTGGAATAAAGAGTTAAGTACTATGGTTGATATCCTTGCTAATACGGAAGGGTTGAAAGCTTTTGATCCAACTACATTACAAATGACGATCGACACACCAGCTTGGGCAAGTATTGTAGAGCAAGCGCAATCTGTGTTGAAATCAGATGTATTATTCTATGATGATATGATTTACGGTGGCGGCAGAGACGGAGTAGTTTACTTTGATCAAAACGCTGATTATTACAGCCAAAATCCATTCTTCTCTGGTCGACTTGCAATGAGCGTAGATAGTAACTATTTTGTGAATCAAATTGAAGATGCAAAAACTTATGCTGCAAATCCTGAAGACATTATTGAAAACTGGGATATGGTTACTGCGCCGGTAGGATCACAAAATCCAGATTCTTCTTACTATACTAACTATTATAATTTATTTGCAATTAATGCAGCTTCAACAAATGTCGAAGAAGCATGGAAATTCATCTCTTATATTACTGGTGACGAATATGCACGTGTAAAAACTAAAATATCTTATGGTAACTTACCGTTACGCACTAAATATATGGAAATGGATACAGAACGTAATTATGCTGCATTCTATAAGTTAAAACCAATGATCCAAACGATTGATTATACAAAGATTCCTGAAATGTATCAATATGAGTACTATAATGTTTCTACTGAAACATTTAGCAAAGTAACTAATGGTGACATTACTGTTGCAGAAGCGTTAGCGGAATTGCAATTACGTGGTAACGAGTTGTTAGCAACAGGCAAGATGACGAAAGAAGAGCAAGAGAAATATTGGGAAGAGCAGAATCAGTTGTACATGGAAGATGGTGGATCTGTACAAATGTTTCGTTAAGTAGCTACCCAAACAGTAACTTTTGATAGAATAATGAACTAGATTCTTCATCAGAAAGTAATAGAATATTATAGAAAGCTAGCAGATGATATTATCTGCTAGCTTTTTTGTCGATTAAGTGGCGTATGACATAAAAACCTTAATGTTGTCAGTCTATTTTACACGAAAAAGAAATTATAGAAGGAAATATTGGAAAAAAATGAAACATTTTGCACGTTAGAAACGTTATACTAATGTAAGTATTATAATAGAGGGGTGTAACTTGGATATGAGAAGATGGCTTAGAGGTGGAATTGCTCTATGTTTGACCTTAGCTATGTTAACGGGATGTAGCTTAGGATTTGGGAAAGGTGAGACAAATAACGAAAATCAAGCACGTACATTGAAGGTTATGTATTATGACGAAAGTAGTTTCTTCCAAGATTATGGAATGTTGTATAGTGCACTTAATCCAAATGTTGAAATCGAAATTGTTAACACGAATGAGATACATAATACCTTGATGGAAGAACATGATAACGATTATAACAAAGCATTAGCTGCATTTATAGACAAAGAGCAGCCAGATATACTGATGATTGACCCATCGCAATTAGAAAAACTAGGTGCTGAAGGTAAGTTATATGATATCGAGAGTTATGTAACAGATGGTAAATATGATGTGGATGGACTAGTTCCAGGTGTTATTGATGCTATGAAAGGATATGGCGGCGGTAATTTGTATGCTATGCCTACTAACTTCTATACGCAAGTACTTTACTATAACAAAGATCTATTCGATGAACATAATGTACCATATCCAACGGATCAAATGACATGGCCAGAAGTTATTAATCTTGCGAATATGTTCCCTGCGGAGGGTGAACCATTAGAACGTATATTTGGTCTGAAAATGAGTTGGAGCAAAGAGTTGAGTGACATGGTAAATACACTTTCAAGCACAGAGGGATTGAAAGCTTTTGATGAAAATACATTACAAATGACGATTGATACACCAGCTTGGGCAAGCATTGTAGAGCAAGCACAATCTGTATTGAAATCTGATGTATTATTCTATGATAATATGCTTTGGGGTGATGGTAGCGGAGACGGTGTAGTTTACTTTGAGCAAAGCGGGGATTATTATAGTAGAGACCCCTTCTTCTCTGGTAGACTGGCGATGAAATTAGAAGGCAACCATCTTGTAAATGAAATTAAAAATGCAAAATCGTATTCTCAAAATCCGGAAGATATTATTGAGAATTGGGACATGGTTACTGCACCAGTAGGATCACAAAATCCGGATAGTTCATATAATACAAACTACTATAATCTGTTTGCAATTAATGCAGCCTCAACAAATGTGGAAGAGGCTTGGAAACTGATTGCTTACATTACAGGTGACGAGTATGCACGTGTGAAATCAAAATCATCTTACGGTAACTTACCGCTACGAACTAAATATATGGAATTAGATTCGGAACGAAATTATGCTGCATTTTATAAGTTGAAACCGATAATTCAAACTATGGACTATACAAAGATTCCAGAAAGATTCCAATATGAATACTACAGTATGGCCTCTCAAACATTTGGAAAAGTAGATAATGGTGAAATTACTATTGCTGAGGCATTGGCAGAATTGCAGCTACGAGGAAATGAATTACTTGCAACAGAGAAGATGACTCCAGAAGAGCAAGAAAAATATTTTGAAGAGCAGAATCAATTGCGTATGGAAAGTTCAAGTGGTTCTGTAATAATGACTCGCTAACAATTTGATCAAACAGTAGATTTAAAAAGTAATTATTAAAGTTATTGAATTGGCAGTTATAGGTTGACTAAAAAGGCTAGCAGATGAGATTATCTGCTAGTTTTTTATGTTGATTTAAGCTATTTATGAGGTGATTATCAACGATATGCTCTTAATACTCCTCTTATAATGAAGAATTATAAGTAAATATTGGAATATATTAAACTTTTTACAATAATGTAACGTTAAACTATTGTACTTATATTTATAGAGGGGTGTAACTGGGATATGAGAAGATGGCTTAGAGGTGGAATTACTCTTTGTTTAACCGTAGCTATGTTAACAGGATGTAGCTTAGAATTTGGAAAAAATGAGTCTAATAACGTAAATGACGCACGTACATTGAAGGTTATGTATTATGACGAAAGTAGTTTCTTTCAAGAATATGGTATGCTTTATAGCGCACTTTATCCAGATGTTGAAATCGAAGTTATTAACACGAATAAAATACACACTACATATTTGGAAGAAAACGATAATGATTATAACAAAGCATTATCTGCATTTATAGCAAAAGAACAACCTGATGTTCTGATGGTAGAAACATCCGAACTAGAAACATTAGGTGAGGAGGGGAAATTATATGATATAGAGAGCTTTGTACTAGATAGCAAATATGATGTTAATGGACTATTTCCTGGTGTAATTGATGCTATGAAACAATATGGTGGTGGTAATTTATACGCTATACCTACGAACTACTATACACAAGCGCTATACTATAACAAGGATTTATTTGATGAGCATAACGTACCTTATCCAACAGATCAAATGACATGGACGGAAGTAATTAATCTTGCCAATATGTTCCCTGCTGATGGTGACCCACTAGAACGTATCTTTGGTCTGAAAATGAGCTGGAGCAAAGATTTAAGTCAAATTATTAATACACTTGCAAATACAGAAGGATTAAAAGTTTTTGATGAAAATACATTACAAATGACGATCGATACACCCGGTTGGGCAAGTATTGTAGAACAAGCACAATCAGTATTGAAATCAGATGTGTTATTTTATGAAGATATGATATGGGGGCGTGGCGGAGAAGAAGTAGTTTATTTTGATCAAAACATGGATCATTTTAGCCGAAATCCGTTCTTCTCAGGTAGACTTGCGATGAGTGTAGATAGTAACTATCTTGTAAATGAAATTGAAAATGCAAAAAAATACGCTCAAAATCCAGAAAATATTATTGAAAATTGGGATATGGTTACCACACCAGTAGGATCGCAAAATCCTGATGTGTCATACTCTACAGGTTACAATAATCTTTTTGCTATTCATGCAGCTTCAACAAATGTGGAAGAAGCATGGAATTTCATATCTTATATTACGGGTGATGAATATGCACGTGTGAAATCGAAATCTTCTTCCCCTGGCATAACGTTACGTACTAAATATATTGAAACAGATTCAAACAGAAATTATGCTGCATTCTATAAGTTGAAACCGGCAATCCAAAATATCGATTATACAAAGATTCCGGAAATGTATATATATGAGTACAGTAATGTAGCTACTGAAACATTCAAAAAAGTAACTAATGGTGAAATTACTATTGCAGAGGGTTTGGCAGAATTACAATTACGAGGAAATGAATTGCTATCAACAGAGAAGATGACTCCAGAGGAGCAGGAGAAATATTGGGAAGAGCAGAATCAGGCGATGATGAGAAGCTCCAGTGGAGAAATAATGATTCCTTTTGATGAAACGACTGAAGTTGTGGAATAGAAAGCAATAGGTATTAGACAAGAAAGCTAGCAGATTATAATATCTGCTAGCTTATTTTGTGGTTTGTACGTTGCTTGTCATAATAAACTCACCAGAGGTTCTGTTAAACTAATAGGTTACTTTCAAACAATATTAAATTATGGAAAAAATGCAACCTTTTTCTATACTGCAACGTTATGTTATTGTAAGTATACCAAGTAAGGGGTGTAAACAAGAGATGAGAAAATGGCTTAAGGGTGGAATTGCTCTATGTTTGACCGCAGCTATGTTAACGGGATGTAGCTTTGGATTTGGGAAAAATGGATCTGACAATGAAAATCAAGCACGTACATTAAAGGTCATGTATTATGATGAGAACAGTTTCTTCCAAGAGTATGGAATGTTGTATAGCGCACTTTATCCTAATGTTGAAATTCAAGTTGTAAACACAAATAATATTTATAATACACTTATGGAAGAAAATGATAATGACTATCAGAAAGCACTTGCTGCATTTATAGAAAAAGAGCAACCTGATATCCTTATGATTGAGCCAACTCAATTGGAGAAGATGGGTTCTGAAGGTAAACTATATGATATCGAAAGCTTTGTAACAGATGGTAAATATGATGTAGATGGACTTGTCCCAGGTGTTATTGATGCTATGAAAGGGTATGGCGGCGGTAATTTGTATGCTATTCCTACTAATTTCTCTACTCAAGCACTTTACTACAACAAGGATCTATTCGATGAATATAACGTACCTTATCCAACAGATCAAATGACGTGGACGGAAGTTATTAATCTTGCGAATTTGTTCCCTAAAGATGGTGATCCACTAGACCGTGTCTTTGGTTTGAAGATGGGTTGGGGTAAAGATTTGAATGAAATGATTAATTTGCTTGCTAATACAGAAGGATTGAAAGTGTTCGATGAGAATACATTACAAATGACGATTGATACTCCAGCTTGGGCAAGTATTGTTGAGCAAGCTCAATCCTTGTTAAAATCAGATGTATTATTCTATGATGATATGCTTTGGGGTGGCGGCGAAGACGGAATAGTGTACTTCAAGCAAGACGAATCTAATTATGGCATGGATCCTTTCATGTCTGGTAGACTTGCGATGAGAGTAGACGGTAATTACTTTGTTAATCAAATTGAAGATGCAAAAACTTACGCTCAAAATCCAGAAGATATTATTGAGAATTGGGATCTTGTTACTGCTCCTGTAGGATCACAAACCCCTGATTCTTCATTCTACACGAACTACTACAACTTGTTTGCTATAAATGCTACAACAACAAACGTCGAAGAAGCATGGAATTTCATCGCATACATTACTGGTGACGAGTATGCACGAGTAAAATCTAAAGTATCTTATGGTAATCTACCACTAAGAACTAAATATTTGGAACTAGATACTGAACGCAACTATGCGGCATTCTATAAGTTAAAACCAATGAATGTAAATGTAGATTATACAAAGGTTCCTGAAAGATACCAATTTGAGTACTATAATATTTCTTATGAAACATTCAACAAATTAAATACTGGTGACATTACGGTTGCAGAAGCGTTGGCGGAATTACAATTACGAGGTAATGAATTACTAGCAACAGATAAGATGACTCCAGAAGAGCAAGAAAAATATTGGAATGAGCAGAATCAAAAGTGGACCGAAGAAGGCTCAGCAACTGAACAAATGCTCCGTGAAGCTTCAGGTGAATCAGTTACCGTTGAAGAAGTTCCCGCCCCTACTGAAGAAGTAACTACTGATGATGTGGCGACGAATGAAGTTGCTGAGTAGTTAGGAATAGGTAATGAGAAAAAGCTAGCAGAGTATGGATCTGCTAGCTTTTTTTATAATTAGTACATTAGATGTTGGAGCGAAACTAAAAATAGAGCAGGTGTGTTTGTGTTAAGGAAAATCATTAAATTATTGCCACAAAATTTACTTGTATACATGTATAAACACATGCCATTTGCAAAGCTGAAAAATTGGATAGTATATAGAGCTCAACAAAAGTTTCTTGTTGCTGTACTAGGGGTAATTACGAATGAAAAAGGACAAGTGTTACTATTACATCATGTATATCGCGATAAACCATGGGGAATTCCAGGAGGATGGATGGAATTAGAGTGTCCAGAATCGGGCTTAACGAGAGAAATATATGAAGAGACAAAACTTATAGTGAATATTACAGGCTTAGCAAAAGCTATCTATGGTAAAAGTCCAAATCGAATAGAGCTTGTATTTAAAGGCGTTATCAGCGATGGAGAGTTTGCTCCCAGTGCAGAAATTTCTAATATTATGTATTGTAATGTTGATGAATGGCCAGAAGGCTTACCTGATAATCAAAAATTATTAATCAAAGAAATACTATCTTGATGGTAAGAGACAAGCTTAAGGAATACATTAAGAAGTAAGTGATCATAACTCCAATACATGGTATGATATTTAATAGGCATTGCTTAATAAAAAAGCTAGTAACTGACAAGGATCAGCTACTAGCGCAATAGTTTATGTTGTTTGCAAGTAATCCATAAAAATTTGCAATCTTACCGGAATCGAAGCTGGAGCTTGATCATGACCATAATAGCGATAAACAGCGATATCTTTGTTACATTGCAGATGATTATATGCTGCGAAAACTGTGGATGGAGGAGTAATATCATCTATAAGTCCAATAGTTATCCATGTGTAACAAGTAATTCTCGGGGCAAGATTCATCATGTCGAAATAACTTAATGTCTTTTTGGCGTTCTCTTCTAAGTCTGGTCGATCACTATATCGACGGAAATATTCATTGAGTTCATAGTAAGGGCCTGTAGGCGTCGCATCAATGGCGCGTTCAAAATTTGAAAGATAAGGATGGTCAGCAACTGCAACAACCGGAACAGTTGAAAGTGCAGCAGCAGCTAATGTGATTGCACCACCTTGACTACCACCTGTAACTGCAATATGAGAAGCATCTACTTCTGGCATAGCAGCAAGAATATCGATTGCACGCACAGCATCCATATAAACAGCTCGATAATAGTACTCGTATTTGTTTTGAATGCCCTTTGTCATCCAACCAGCTACATGACCATTACTAGAAATGACATTGTCTATTGAACCTGCATATTGACCTCGACAGAACATACGCATAACTGCGTAACCTTTCAATGCAAGATTAACGACATCATGTTTATCACGATCATTCACCCAGTTATATCCGTGAAATTCTACTATTCCGGGCAGTGGCTTATCAGTAATAGGCATAGCAAGCACAGCTTCAATCTGAGCATCATTGAACCCTTTGAAAAATACTTGATATACTTTCATATTTTTTACAGGATATGAAATTTCATGACGCTCATAGGTAAGAGGCACTGTATGAAGCTCTTGAAGCGTCTCTTCCCAAAAACTATCAAAGTCTTCGGTTGCAGTTGCGGGCGGTGTATACTGCTGTAGCTGTTCTAAAGGCATATCATATGGTTGTGGCATTATTGAAAAACTTCCTTTCTTGAACTTAATTGTTTTTGATAGTAAAATTGTGGCATATTTAATCTATCATTTCAATATATAAGTTTGACAACAAAAAAATGTATTAATTTCCTGTTGTTTCAAAATGTGAAATGAAGTAAAATTCTATTGTATTGTAAATATTTGGTTTGTTAATGGGAGTCAATAAGACTTAAGTCTAGTATATGCTATTACTTAAGAAGGTTACAGTATTTCCCACTACAAGTTAGACTATTAATGTGAGCTTATATGTCAGGGAGGTAACTATGGCGAAAGAAAGAGAATTATATATTGTTCTTACGAATACTGGCACTGTTCTAGCCAATGTTATTTCATATTGTACAAAAGAGCATCTTAGTCATGTATCCATTGCGTTTGATAGTGATCTAAGAGAAGTATATAGTTTTGGACGAAAGTACCAGAGGAATCCTTTCATTGGTGGATTTATTCGAGAAGATCTAACAGGGCCAGTTTTTTTACGTTCGCAATGTGCGATATATCGTATGAAGGTTTCGCAGCAATCGTATGATACGATTCGTACTCAAATAGATCATTTTATTCATTACGCTAATCATTATCATTATAATTTTCTCGGAATGATTGCCGTATATTTTAATATTCCATGGGATCGTCGTAATCATTATTTCTGCTCTCAATTTGTTTCTACAATATTAATAAACGCTGAACTAGAATTATTCAACAAAGAAACGACACTTGTAACTCCTGGTGACTTTCTCGATGCACAATTAGAACTCATCTATCGTGGCAGATTAAGAAGTTATCTAGGTGGACAAAGACATGGTCTGAGTGAAAGCTATCAACCAGCATATAAGCTAGTTCAAAAGTTATGAAAATAACGCTGAACTAGCTTTTTTTATGTACATTTCTGACAAGATACGCTAACATCTATTGTAAGTATGTCTGTAAATTATGACGCTTGATTGGACAACATATTAGATAGTATTCATGAAGAGATTTAGGGGGCAATAAGATGAAAAGTCAATGGATGTTGCTGTTAGCTTTTGTATTCGCACTAGTGATCGCTGTATTTGCCGTCATAAATGTAGAGCCGGTTCAAGTTAATTTCTTTTTTGGTCAAACTTCGACCCCACTTATTCTCGTCATTTTATTCTCTACACTTTTCGGCGGTTTGACTGTAGGTGCATTAGGACTAGTGCGTGTATATGTTCTACAACGTAAAGTAAAACAGTACGAGAAGCAACTTGCTGGCATGAACTTTGAGGGTGATGCGGTTCGTGAAGAGGTTATCGTGGATGACTTGAAAGAAACGGATACAGATCAAGGTGAGATACGTTAATAGTCTATTTTGTTTTACATATACTGAAATAAAGAGTGAGTCTTCTTCATTAATTGAAGGATGCCCTTTCAATCCAGTATCAATCTGTAGTAAAATATAGTTAATGTAACATACTAGTGCAAGTTCAAAAACAGCATTTTTGAACAACCATATAAAGGTAGGTGGACATATATGTCTATTGAAAACTCACAACAACCAGAAGAACAAGTAGAAGCAAAGCAACTTTCACAAGCTGAACGTGCTAAGCAACTTCTTGCTGCTCGTAAGCAACAACAAGGTGGACCCGGCAAACAAGATTTGTCGACTGGTACTAAAAAATTAACTAGTCAAAATACAAAAAAAGTTAATAATCAACGCAAAAAAATGGGCGTATAACTTTACGAGCTAATTACGACCTATGAATAATACTCGTTGATTACTGGGTACCTAAAAAGCCAGTATTTACTACATTAATGTAGTGGATACTGGCTTTTTGTAATTAATACATTTTCTAAACCGATATTAATAACTATGATGTAATATGTTTTTTGCTAACAAATGGTTGAATGAAAAAGCGCTGCTCCTAGCATAATGTAAGAAAGAGAATGAATTGATGAGCATACTAACGGAGGGCTTAATCATGCAAGCTAGTCAATCACTAAAAATATTTTTGCTAGCGGGTGTAAAAACAACGCCGTCGGCTTTTCATGCGCTTGAACAAGCATTAGTCCACAATTTGCAACAGAAGGACATTACAGCTGATATTGAACTTCTATTTCCATATGGCGATGCTGAGCGTAGTTTAATGCGCCAATTATATGAAGTACGTGCGGATCTTTCAAGACGGGCAAAGCTCGCAGGTTATGGTGGTAGAAAAGTCTGGGAACGCATTAACTCAAATTGTGAGGTTCCTAAGCTATTGTTTATCGGACATAGTGGAGGCGGAGTAGCTGCCTATCAGATAGCTAGGAAACTTCATGAAGACCAATTACCGATTGATTCTAAAGTCGTTCAAATCGGCTCACCCAGAACGAGAATTATTCCTCAACTTAAGGAGCGAGTTGGTTATATACATTCTATAGATGATAAAGGTAAAGTAAAAGATCCTATCAGTCGTCTAGGTAGCTGGGGAGGATGGAGTTATATTACACCAGAAATCCCGTTACCCCATTGGGATTCACAAAAATATGCTCCAGGCTACATAGAGGGCATTCGTACCTTAGGTGGACATGCAGATTATTTTCGGCAGAGTGAACAATTTAGTGATGAACATCGTGCGTGTAATTTAGATAAGACCATGTCTAGTCTCAACGCTTACTTGAAGGAATGGCTGTAATCCGATACACTTAATAGATATTGGATAAAAGTTCATGCTTCCGTTGTACTTTTCATTAAGGAGAAGAATAACGAAAAGGTAGTGAAGAGTTTAGGGGTGAGAAATTGGCTAATACACATACCTATTCGAAGGGTGAAGAAATTGCTAATGCAATAACTCACGGAATTGGTGCATTATTAAGTATCGGGGCATTAGTATTGTTAATAGTTTTTGCTGCGTTAAAGGGAACAGCATTGCACGTAGTAAGCTTTACGATTTATGGTTCATCCATGCTGCTATTATACATAGCATCAACGTTAGTACACAGTTTCCCTGAAGGTAAAGCGAAAAGAGTATTTGAGTCATTTGATCATTCATGCATATATATTTTCATTGCGGGTACGTATACGCCAATCTTGTTTCATACTGTTCAAGGAACGTTAGGATGGGTACTATTTGGAATTGTATGGGGAATTACGGTAGTAGGTATCGTTTTTAAATCAATGTTTGCTAATCGTTTCTTATTTACCTCTACTATTCTTTATATTTTAATGGGTTGGTGTATCGTTTTTGCTTGGAAGCCACTAACTACTAATTTAGCAGCTGAGGGTGTCACTCTGTTGGTTGTAGGCGGGATTCTATACACCGTGGGCACTGTATTTTACATGTGGCGTAGCTTTCCTTATCACCATGCAGTATGGCATCTATTTGTACTTGCTGGCTCGATCATTCATTTCTTTGCAATCTTCCTATACATTTTACCAGCTTAAGTTATTTCAACATTAGGACAGAAACCTAGTGGTGAAGCACAAATAGCAGAAGCGATTTGTGGCATATCTTCAGATAAATCATGAAAATAACTGGATAATATATGATTAGATGAAACTGAGCCATGACGGAAAGATCGTTGAACTTCGCCTTTCACATGCAGATAGAAATAAGTTTCCTCAGTTTGTGGTGAATGATAGACTAGTGTAGGTAGATGCGGAACGATATCAAATTTGTTCTGTATTCTCCAGTGAATAGGAACCGTAGAGTTATAAGCTTTAACAAATGTAGGATCCCCAACTCTAGGTGCACCAAATGTGTAAACAATCGGAGTCGTATAGTCTGAGTTAGTAGCAATATCGATGGCTGCGAGAGTAGCTAACGCTCCGCCAAGACTATGCCCAGTTATGAACAGAGGTCGATCCCGTTTAAGTAAAGTTAATAATTCAAATATTTGCTCACGAAGCGCTAAGTAAATGTCGGTAAACCCTTTATGGGTGTTGCCGACATTTTTTGTTGGTGTAAACTCCATTTGTTGTGCTTTAAAGTCATGAACCCAATCAACGGAAGTACTCGTACCACGAAATGCTAAAATAGAATATCGATTTGATGCGATGATAAAACCATATCGATCATTATCGATTCCCATATCAGATGTAGTAATTGCACCTATGAGGCTGTATTCATCAGGAACAACAAAGAGTCCAGTTTCTTTATTCGTAAATTGCACATGTGTTTGTCCGCAAATCGCTGCAAGAAATAATGCACTTGGTAGATCAGGCTCTTGCACCCGTGCTTGTAGCTGTAGTCTAGTCATATGTGGTTACCTCCGATTCTAAGGAGTAAGTATTCTCTATACTATGTAAGGAGGCTACAATGGGTAACTGTACATATAAAAGAATGCGCAACATTCATACATAGTCATAATCTATGAACACATAGACAGCTATTTCATTCACTCGCTATAATAGGGTTATTACTAGTCCATGATTTCGATGTGTCTTTTTAGAATTGTAGAGTAAATACAAGTGCAAAAAGATTTAAAACCTATTTTAGGAGGAATATGAGATGTCGTTAAATGTTGGTATAATCGGTACTGGTTGGTTTGCAGATAAACACGCACGTTTGTTATCTGAGCAAGAAGGTGTAAAGGTTACGGCAATAGCAGGTAGTTCACAACAGAAAGCAGATCAATTCTCCGGTCTATTTAACGATGCGAAGGGATATGACAATGTCGATGATATGCTTGATGCAGGTAAATTAGATGCTGTATACATATGTACCCCGCCATTTGCACATGGACATTTTGAACAGTCATTAATCGAGCGTAATATTCCTTTCTTAGTAGAGAAACCACTTTCATCAGAAGCTGACTTACCTATGCAATTGCTACAGAAGATTGAAGATAAACAATTAATTACTTCAGTAGGCTATCATTTTAGATATATGGACAGTGCGGATAAAGCGAAGCAGTTACTTGCTGAACGAAATGTTGCGATGTCACTAGGTTATTGGATGGGTGGAGCTCCTGGCGGTACTTGGTGGCGTAAACAAGAGCGGTCAGGTGGTCAATTTGTGGAACAAACGACGCATATCGTTGACTTATTACGTTATCTTGTAGGTGAGGTAACAGAAGTATATGCAGCTTATAGTGAAGGGATTTTGGCTAAGCAAGACTCTACTGCCAATGTAGCAGATGCCGGTACAGTAACATTGAAGTTGAGTAATGGAACAATAGCAACGATTAGTAATACATGTATTATTCCAGCAGGTTATGAGAGTGGCCTTCATATTTATACAGATGCAGGTAAGTTAGAGATAGGTCATGGTGGACTGAAAGATATCACTACTGCCGCAACCACTGAATATCACAATCAAAGTAATCCATATGAGAACGAAGCTACAGCATTTTTACACGCAGTTCGTACTGGTGATATTTCTCTTATTCGTTCAAATTATAGCGATGCATACCGTACACACCGAGTTACTATGGCTGCAAATGAGTCTGCTTCTACGGGAAAAATAATTAAATTAGACTAGTACAGACAACAATTATATAAAGGGTCAGTCCAAAGTCATTAATATAGACTTTGAACTGACCCCTTTGAACATTTATCGAAGTTTCCTAGATGGTAATGGCTCATCTTTGGCGTATTCGGTAACAATGGCATCCAATTTTCTAGGTGGTTTTTCTTTTTTATAACGTGATTTACGAGTTGGAAGTTGCGAATTTTTTTCTAGTTCTAACGGCTTGAGAATATTTATACTTAGTTTTGAAAGTTGCTTACTTTTTTTGCGATGCATAAGAATATCACCTGTCCAGCCACGTTTCCATAGTAGAAAATATATGATACTGGTAATAACCAAGATTGCCCCTAATGTATATAGAAAACCAAGAGGCTCATCTTTGAATGGTAACCATATAAAATTACTACCCCAAATAGCTCCAAAAAGTGTAATAGGTAAGCAAATAACAGTGAAAATAGTTAAGGTTCGAATAATCTCGTTCCCTCGAAAATTAGATAGTGCATCATCTACGGAGATAAGTGTATCAATTTCCATAGCGTAGTGCTTCAACAAACTATCGATACGGTTAAACCGATGTTTCATTCGGATATAACTATCTGAAGCAGTAAGCGTATCAAGGAAAGCTTCTTTGGATAATCCTTCTACCTCACGAATAGGTAAATATAAATGACTATAATGAAGAAGTTCATATCTTCTTTCAATAATATCGTCTAATAAGTCTTTACGATTTCGTTCACGCATATCCAATTCTAATTGACCTAATCGTTCCTCGAATTGATCTAAGCCAATATCTAAGCTTTCAAGCAAAATACCAATCATACAGAAGAAAGCTTCAGGGGCACTATGGCACTGTTCATATTGAGGTAGATGGTCTAAGCTTTGTAGTCGAAGTGGGATTCTTGTATCGGCTTGCATTGTAATCAATTTATTAGAAGCTAACCAAAAATGAAAAGGAGCAATATCTTTGGTATCTTCAGACAATTGTATAAGTATTGTACCGTGAACAATAACTCCATGATTTTCAACATGTTGCAAAACTATATTGTTAGTGACACGATCATAACTTGATTCGATCCATTGGGATACTTCTGGATGTGCACGCATTAATTCGAATTTTTCACCAGAAGAATGTTTGTTTTCTTTTTTTATAATAGACTCAATTTTAGTGTGAGATTCATGAATTACTGGTTTGTGTTGAAGCTGCAGAACATGCCATTCCCAGCCCGTCATATAACGAAGATTTCGATGGATCAAATGATCTGCCTCCCCCTTCTATATAGATCTTCTCTACATTACATCATAACGTAATGATAAGTCCTACACAACCTAATCGCACAAAATATACATTGTTAGAACAAATCTCTAAATTTTCGACATTTTGAGTGATTGCTTCCTCTTTGGGGAATAACAAATTATATAGTAAATTATGATTTTATAATAAAAATTTTAGGGGGCTTCAATTTGATTAGTCAAATATTATTGTTTCAAAGTCAGCATGATGTAGCAGCGGCGCTGCAAAAATTAGAAGCTAATGGATTTACGAAAGATCGATTGAGTATTCTTGTAAAGGATTTGGAACATAGCAAATTACTCAATGCGGAGACATCGATACACATTGATTTACTTTCAGAGATTGCCTCAGCAAACTCAAATGGTGATGGCGATAATGAAAATATCTTTATTACTCCATTCTTCGTATCACAAGCTTCTATGCAAATACCTTTGAATGGAATGCCTGGTGTCATCGTCGGGGACTCCAATGAGCAGCATGGTATGGAAGCTCTTCTTGCTTACGGGCTGAATGAAAGTGTTGCTAGTACTTGTTTGCAGGCATTACGTCATGGACAGTTTTTATTATGTGTTACCGACAATGAAGTAGGAAATTCATTGTTTGATAGTTTATATATGTCTTTCTCGGATAACACTAACTGGATTCCTGAAACGAATGCAGTTCAAATATTAAATAATGAATAGGAAGGCAAGTTCGCTGTCATGAACTAATTTATTCAAATGAAGGTTCAAAATGTGGGTTATCGAAGCTTATGCTAGACTTCCCAAGTTCGCTTCATATTCGATGTTCAATAAACTTCGAAGTCATTCATCGTTATGAAAGCCCACATTTTGAATGATGGGTGGCATATTCTCCGCCGACAAAGCTACATTAGCTTACTCATCGTGATCACGAGTGGAAGTGTAGAACTACCTCTACCGGTCAAGCTTCACTATCTCTGCTAGATCATTCATTGTCCCCGACCCACATATAATGTTCGTTAATAATTCTGCTCCTAGCATACTAGAGACAGTGCCATTTCCACCATAACCAAGAATATACATAATGTGTTCATCTTCGGGATCAACACCGAGATAAGGTAACTGATCAGCTGTTTCCGCAAATGTAGCATTCCAATTATAGTCGATTTTGAGATCGTAATCCGGAAATAGCTTGTGTAATTCATCTAACAATTTATGATTATGAGCATCTACGGAAGCAGTATTATGATTCGGAGTTTGTGTAGTTTCATCAAGTCCACCAACAATAATTCTGTTGTCTAGCGTCGTTCGTAAATACAAATATGGACGAGCAGTTTCCCAAAGCATATATTTTTCATGCCAACTTGATAGATCAGCTACAGGATTTGTAACAATAACATAAGAACGATTAAGTGTAGAATGAAAGAGTTTTTGATGAAGTTGTTCAGGCTGATAACCAACTGCATAGACGATATATTCGGCATCAACTTTATGAATGTCATTTACAGTAACGTGATATTTATCGTTAGATAAGCGTTCATGATCGCTCACTATTGATTGTTCATACAGATGACAGCCTTGTTCAGTAAGGTATTGCGCCAAACTTAATACAAATAGATGAGGATTAACTTCAGCATCGCCATGAGTAACTAATCCAGTACCTTTTGAGAACGGGAAATGTTGTTGGATTTGATGACTTCCCCATAACTCACAAGGAAAATCCAAACTTAGTAGAGCTTCATACTCTTGCTGCAACTTAACGATGTCTTCGTCGTTAGAACTGTATTGCATACTTGTCCTAGACCGAAAATGTGCATCACCAACATATTGTTGTACGTTTGAAGCGATATGCTTTAGCTTGTCTAACGCTCGATAACAATAACGATAGAATGTATCTGCTTTTTCACGACCTATCGCGCTTCTTAACTCACTTAACATAATATCATTGCAATATTGTAATAAACCAGTACTAGCTAATGAGCTACCTTCTGCAATTTGATCTCCTTCTAGTAGTACAAAATCTATGCCTTGTTCATGAAGCTTATAAGCCATTAACATACCTGACATACCGCCACCAACAATAAGTACTTTTGTAGTCAAATCTTTATCTAATGTCGACCACTCTGTTTTTTTTGTGTGAAAAGTATTCCAATAATAATTTCCCGTATGAAGTTCCTTCATAATGTTCACCTCGGAGCTTAGTATATCCATTATTTCATTTGCTCAATTATTTGTTTACGATATGAAGTAGGGGATTGTTGGTAACTTTTCTTGAATTGTTTAGAGAAATATAGAGCATCTTGAATGCCAACGGATGCAGCAACTTGTTCGATTGTTAATTCTGTTCTTTCTCTAAGAAGTCGCCTCGCATTATCTAGTCGTAGCTGTAACAAAAATGTACTAGGTGGGACGCCGATTTTTTGTTTGAATATACGGGAAAGATAAGCTCGATTATATCCAAGCGCTTCTGCCATATGCTCAATAGAGACTGGGTGGGTATATTGAGTTGTTAAGTAATGGACCATTTGGCTATGCAACTGATGTTCATTCGCTTGTTGTCGATGTAAGTAATGATCAGAAGATTGCTGCGCTCGTCCATATTCAGTCATGATTATATGAAGTAGACCAGAGGCATATATGGATGAAGTAGGGTGGTTAAAGCGAAAAGCTTCTAATATATCTTGATAATAGCTCCCCACCGGTTCAAGTGGAACATTATTCAGTACTTCACATCCAGAGGTGAAGCCAGCTATCGTTACAAGATGTTCCGCTTGCTTGCCTCGAAAAGCGACCCAGCGATAATGCCAAGGATCATTATTATCGGATTCATAGGATATTAATTCATTAGGACGAACAAGAAAGGTATCGCCCGCAATTAACTCATATCGATTATGCTCTGTAATAAAGCTGCCGCTGCCTGAAAGAACAACATGCATGAGATAAAAGTCATATACTTTCGGGCCAAGTCGATGATTGGGTTTCGTATGACTTTCACCTGCAAATAACACATGAAGCCATTGCTGGTTTGGTTCTGTTATATTAGGATTAGATGCTACACGATATGATTCTTTCGTAGATTCATCGTCTGCATAATGTTGGTTTAGCTTCAATAGTTCATGAGAGGATTGTTCCATAATATCACCTTTCCTTTCTTGTCTACATTTTATCATGGAATAGAGGGTAAAGTCACATTAATCCATATAGACTTCACTTGCCACCATTTTGTTAGTACTTAAACTGCTATATACTAAATGCAATATCACTTAACAAATTTGATAAAAAAGGAATGTGATAACAATGGCAAATATTCAAGAACTTAAAGAACAATTTGTACAACGCTTCGGAACTTCTAATGACGATATTAAAGTATTCCACGCTCCAGGTCGCGTTAACTTAATTGGTGAACATACAGATTACAATGGTGGATATGTTTTCCCAGCTGCCCTAACTTTTGGAACAACATTACTTGTACGTAAACGCGAAGATAAAGGTCTTGGTCTTGCATCTACAAACTTTACTGAAACAAAAGTATTAAGTATCGAAAGCGTTGTTTTCGATGAAGCAGATGACTGGATGAACTATCCTAAAGGAATTGTTAATGAAATCCATCAAACGGGTGTCGTGTTCAGTTCTGGTTATGATCTTTTATTCCATGGTGAAATTCCTAACGGTGCTGGACTGTCTTCTTCAGCTTCTATTGAAGTCGTAACAGCATTTGCTCTACTTACATTAGAAAATCAACCAGTAGACACTGTGAAGATTGCTCTAATGTCTCAAAAATCAGAAAATGAATTCAATGGCGTGCAATGCGGTATTATGGATCAATTTGCTGTAGCTAATGGTAAAAAAGATCATGCAATTCTACTTATGTGCGATACGCTTGAATATGATCTTGTACCGTTTAATTCAGGTGAATATAAATTAGTAATCGGAAACACGAATAAACGTCGTGGTCTAGTGGACTCTGCATATAATGAACGTCGTGCACAATGTGAGCAAGCTGTTCAAGATTTACGTGCTGACTACCCAGAATTAACATTGCTTGGTCAATTGAATATTGAGCAATTCAATGCCTCTAAACATCTTATTAAAGATGAAATTGTTATGAAACGTGCGCAACATGTTGTTGAAGAGATTGATCGTGTACTTCAATCGATGACAGCGTTAAAAGCAAATGATCTTGTTCAATTTGGTCAACTAATGAATGGTTCTCATGATTCTCTTCGTGATTTGTATGAAGTAACTGGTCATGAACTTGATTCACTTGTAGCAGCAGCTCGTAAAGTACCAGGTGTACTAGGCGCTCGCATGACAGGTGCAGGTTTCGGTGGTTGTACGGTTTCCCTTGTTCATGAGGATTCTGTCGAGCAATTCAAAGAGCAAGTAGCTGCTGAATATACAGCAGAAACTGGTTTGAAAGCTGATTTCTATGTGTGCACAATCGGAAACGGCGTAGAGCAACTAGGGTAGGTAGTTCAAAAAGTGGACTTTGATATCGATGACTATGCTAATGTAGCGTATTCGACATCGAATATGTCCCCCATCGAAAGCCTGCGTGTGCTCACGTACCAATTACGTACGCTGTGCTACTCTTTTTCGCTGTGGGTCATCTTCTCGAATCTGAAAGGCCACTTTTTGAACCTTCATTAAAAGGTAGTTCTAAACAGTTAGTTCAACAGCGAACTTAGATAACGATGTTATCGCAGTTCTGGAATTAATCAGTTCACAAAAATGATATATACTTCCGATGTACTTTTCATTAACAGGAAGTGAAATCAAGTAGTCAATGAAAAATTTAGGAGATGATAACATGGCAGTACTAGTTACAGGTGGCGCAGGTTATATTGGTTCTCATACGGTTGCAGCTCTACATGAGCGTGGAGAAGAAATCATCATTCTTGATAATTTACAACAAGGTCACAAAGAGGCTCTTCTAGGCGGTAAGCTTTATGTTGGCGATCTTCGTGATAATGATGTTCTTGATAAAGTTTTTACTGAAAATGAAATTGATGCAGTTATTCACTTTGCAGCTAACTCTCTTGTTGGCGAGAGCATGAAAAACCCAGGTAAATATTATAACAACAACGTATTTGGAACGCTTTGCTTACTTGAAAAGATGAATGAATACAATGTTAAGAAAATCGTATTCTCTTCTACAGCAGCAACTTATGGCGAGCCTGAAAGTGTGCCTATTGATGAGTATGATCGCACGACTCCGACAAATGCTTATGGTGAAACTAAGTTGGCTATGGAAAAAATGATGAAATGGTTTGACGTCGCTTATGGCGTGAAATACATTTCACTTCGTTACTTTAATGCTGCTGGTGCACATGATAGTGGAAAAATTGGTGAAGCACATGATCCTGAAACTCATCTTATTCCAATCGTACTGGAAGCCGCTTTAGGTAAGAGACCACATATCTCTGTATTCGGTGATGACTATGCGACTGAAGATGGAACATGTATCCGTGACTATATTCATGTAAGTGATCTTGCAGATGCTCATTTGCGTGCAGTTGATGCATTGCGCAAAGGATCAGACAGTGCTGTTTATAATCTTGGAAGTAGCCATGGCTTCTCAGTAAAAGAAGTTATCGACATTGCTCGTGAAGTAACTGGCCGAGAAATTCCTGTGGTAATGGAACAACGTCGTGCAGGTGATCCTGCTGTTCTAGTTGCTTCATCAACTCGTGCACGTGAAGAACTTGGTTGGAGCCCTGACCGCAGTAATTTGAAAGATATTATCGCAAGCGCTTGGAGTTGGCATGTTAATCATCCAAACGGATATAACGAGTAATATTATTGCACAGCAGAAAGGGATGTCATTATGACTACACAAACTACTACATCTGCAGAGCAAGCATTATTGCAAATTGAACGTTTAGTTCAATTTGCACATCAACAGCAGATGATTCAAACAGCAGATATTGATTTCGCAAGAAATGCCTTATTAGATCTTTTCAAATTCGATGAGCCGTACGAAGATGTGGTCCCTTCTGAACAATTAACTTCTCCAGTAGAAGTGTTGGAAGGATTACTTAATTATGGTTTTGAGATAGGCTTAATTCCAGAAGAGACATTAACGTATCGTGATTTGCTTGATGCGAAAATTATGGGATTATTAATGCCTCGTCCTTCTGAACTTATTAGTATTTTTCACAAACTTGCCCAGGAACAAGGGATTTCAGCAGCAACGGACATGTTTTATAAATTAAGCATTGATAGCAATTATATCCGTATGGATCGTATCGCGAAAAACCCAAGTTGGTTACATCCGACTAATTATGGTGATCTTCAAATTACAGTTAATTTGTCTAAGCCAGAAAAAGATCCTAAAGAAATTGCTTTAATGAAAACATTACCGCCTGCAAAATATCCAAAATGTTTGTTATGTGCAGAAAATGTAAACTATGCGGGACGCGTCAATCATCCTGCTAGACAAAATTTAAGAACGATTCCGATTGTTTTGCAAGGTGAACAATGGCATATTCAATATTCACCATATGTATACTACAATGAGCATAGCATCGTATTTAAAGGTGTTCATGAGCCAATGGTTGTATCTCATAGTTCAATGGCGCGTTTGCTTGATTTTGTAGAACAATATCCACATTACTTTATCGGATCGAATGCAGATCTTCCAATCGTTGGTGGTTCTATTCTATCGCATGATCATTTCCAAGCGGGCAAACATGTCTTCCCTATGGAAACAGCGCCAATGGAATCAAGCTTCACATCTGAGAAATACCCGAATGTGAAACTTGGAATTGTTCAATGGCCGATGTCAGTAATCCGTTTGCAAAGTAGTTCCAAAGAAGAAGTGAAGCAGTTAGCTGCGACAATTCTAGATGAGTGGAGAGCATACAGCGATCCATCAGCGGATATCTTTGCTTTCACTGAGGAAATACCTCATAATACGATTACACCAATTGCACGTTTACTAGCGAGTGGTGAATATGAACTTGATCTTGTACTTCGCAACAACCGTACAAGTGAAGAGTTCCCAGACGGTATTTTCCATCCACATCAACATTTGCATCACATTAAAAAAGAAAATATCGGACTAATTGAAGTGATGGGACTTGCAGTATTACCTGGTCGCTTGAAAGAAGAACTTGCTCAAATCGCAGACTTATTAAGTAATAATAATGCTGCAGCTATTGAAGCAACACTAAGCGAAGAACATGCTCTTCATAAACATTCCCAGTGGATTGTTGAGCTAGCAGAGCAACATGGCACTAGCTTGTCTGTATCAGATGCTAACGCATTAGTACAATCACAAACAGGTGAAAAATTCTTAAGTGTATTGCATGATGCAGGTGTTTATAAACGTACAGAAACAGGTCAAGCGGCGTTTAAATCGTTTATTGAGTCTCTCGGGTTTCAACAATAATGTGTTAAAGTGATAAATTATTAAAAAAATTCCCATTTGTTTCTAACAAATGGGAATTTTTTTGTTGTAATTATATATGGGATATGGTATTTTTTATGTAATTATGAAATTTCATAGTGAATTTTAGTATAATTGGCTAGGCTTGAGCTTTCGATGTTACTTTTATTTACAAGAAGTCGCATCCAATGTAGTACATAAAAGTTTAGGATGGAGGGGTTGTAATGGCTGAAAAGATGTTACCACTAGATGAATTTCTAAAACTTGATTCTGATGATCAGGTTGAAAAGCTTAAACGTTGGAAAATGGATTACACGCTCAAAGATATTCGTGAAACGTGGAACTTCAAGCATTCTGCGCAGTATTATATGCTACTTAAAAAGTTGCGTATTTACGAGCGTGTTGTGAATAAGTCAGATAAATTTTATCCGCAACCAGATACCCAACGATTAGGTGCAGATGGCATCTGGAGAAATTATAACGGTAATGGATTCAATACACCAAGCGATCATTTTAACTTCCATCTGAACACGAAGCTTTCAGGTACTGAACTAGCAGATAAGTTAGAAAGAATTGCGTTCTTCTTACGTGGTGAACCGAAAGAAGTCGATGTGAAATTTTCAATCATTGTTACTGAAAACGGAAATTCTGAAGCTTAGTTTAATGTACAAGTATAATAATAAAGACTGCCTTTCGTTACCATGGGGACGAAAGAAGCAGTCTTTTTTTGTACTAGTTACGTAGTTTTCCTAATTCAGATACAATCGCTTCAACTTCACTTATACTGAAATTATTTTTTGAAGTGATTACTTCATATATGTCCTTGATATCTTCATATTTACTCAAATTATAGCTTGAAGCCTGCATTGCTGCCGCAGATGCCATTTTTAATTTGGATTTAATTTCTTCAATCATAATAACCATGTTTTCCATTGATGCTTCTTGTAAGTCCGCCATTCTGTACACCCCTATCTAAAATAAATGCAGTTTCATCTAATTTCTATTCATTATTGTAACATGATTTACTATTTAAGACGTAACAAATTGAACTGATCTTGAAAATTCGCTACAATAACAATACGTTGGTATTAATTATTATAAGAACGTTCAGTTATTATAGAAAGGAAATTCCCATGCAGCAACTAATGGAGCAATTGTTGACTCATCCAATTGAAATAGATCACCATATCTATACACAAGTCATGCAAGACTTACAACCTATTGTGCAGAAGGGCTTACGGAAAGAGGACATTGTATTTGTATGTATCGGTACAGATCGCTCAACCGGTGATGCCTTTGGACCAATTATGGGAACAGTATTGCAACAGTTAGCATTCCCATTTGTAATCGGGACTTTAGCTGAGCCATGTGACGCATATAGGGTAGAGCAAGTGCTACAACAGCTCCCATCACATAAATTCATCATTGCCATAGATGCGTGCCTTGGTAATGAGAAAACTGTTGGTACTTTCATTATTAAAGAAGGTACCATTCAACCTGGAGCAGCAACAGGAAGAAGATTACCACCAGTTGGGCATTATAGTATTGCAGCAATTATTAATGAAATTGGACCAAAAGCCTATTGGAAGATTCAAAATACATCGCTGTTTACTGTATTAGGGATGGTTGCTACTTTAAGACAAGCAGTGATCGAGACTTGGGCATTGGATAAGGAGATATAGCACTATGGAAGATCAGTATTCTTTATTAACACTAGCTACGAATGAATATATTTTATTAAGCGGTGAAAAGCTCGCATATTTTGATTCTACTCCACAAGCAGGCAAGGATATAACGACGATCGTACTTTTGCATGGATATTGTGGAAGTTCCTCATACTTCTCAAAGCTTATCCCATTATTAAGTGATCAATACCGTGTTGTTGTACCTGATCTTGTAGGACATGGTAAATCTACTACAAGTGAACAAAGTAGTTATACGATGGAACTTGCGGCCTCTTGGATAGATGAATGGATCATGAATATAGGTTTAAACAATGTTCATTTGTTCGGACACTCACTTGGTGGATATATTACATTGGCCGTTGCTGAACGTAATCCAGCATATCTACGCTCGTTCGGACTGCTTCATTCTACAGCATTGCCAGATAGTGAACAGGCAAAAGTCAATCGAGATACTGCTATTGTAACCGTACAAGAACAAGGAGTGGCAAGCTTTGTATCAGGATTAGTTGTGAAATTATTCGCTGAACCTGAAACACAACCTACTTTAATAGATTATGCTCAAAATATTGGGGAACTTGCATCTGCAAATAGTGTTATTGGCTATGCTAGAGGGATGCAACATCGGTTAGATAGAACAGAGATTATTAACAATGCCTCAATACCCGTATTGCTCGTATCAGGTGGGAAAGATAGAATTGTTACACCTGAAGGAACTTTTGCTGGTAGTAATGAACATACAGCTTGTCATATTATAGCGGATTCTGGTCATATGGGAATGCTCGAGACGCCAGAGCAACTTGCTTCAATTATTAAACAGTTTCTGAACTAATGGAACACGATTTGGAAGGAGATATACAACAGGTGAAAGAAGACAACCAGCTAGTAGAATTGCAAAAGGAACTTCAACCATGGTTAACAACAGGTACGCTTTATCAAGCGATTCTCAGTTCCCCGAAAACGAAGGGTGAACAAATTGCTAATAAAATCGTTATGCGACCTGTACAATTAAAAGAAGGTTTATTTTATCAATTTGAATCATATTATAACAGTAAAGTGTTACATCAAAATGTACCAGCTACTGAGGCAGCTGAAACATTACTTCCTCTAATTAAAGATCAATATAAACAAACACTTATTAAAGAGAAATCGACGCATCTTCATATTCTTACTAGTAAAAAAGGACAGCTTTCTATTAAAAGAAAACGTAATGAAGAGCAAGTTCCTGAGCAAACCGTACAACTACATAACCGCCAAAAGCGTCGCGTGCTAGAAGAGGGAACACCAATTACGTTTCTCGTTGAACTAGGAATTATGACAGCTGATGGGCGTGTTCATGCGAAGAAGCAAGATAAGTTCCGTCAGATCAATCGTTTTCTTGAGATGGTCGAAGATGTACTTGACTATTTGCCGAAAGATCGTACGTTAAAAATTGTTGATTTTGGATGCGGAAAATCGTATTTAACGTTTGCCCTTTATCATTATCTTAGTGTGGAACAGCAGCGAAATATTGAGATTATCGGACTAGATCTTAAGAGTGATGTTATACAATTATGTAATGAGCTTGCACAAAGGTTGAATTATAAGTCGTTATCGTTCTTAGTAGGTGATATTGCTGATTATGAAGGATTATCACAAGTGGATATGGTCGTTACGCTTCATGCTTGTGATACGGCGACAGATGCAGCAATCGGGAAAGCTGTCAATTGGGGAGCTTCAGTTATTATGTCAGTTCCATGCTGTCAACATGAGCTATTCCCGCAAGTAAGCAATGACATCCTTACACCTTTACTGGGTCAAGGATTGTTGAAGGAACGATTTGCTAGTCTCGCGACGGATGGAATCCGTGGTCAGTTGCTTGAAAGTATTGGTTATCGTGTACAAATGTTAGAGTTTATTGATCCTGAACACACTCCCAAAAATTTATTGATCCGTGCTGTTAGACCGGATGTCCTAAATTTTAACGTTCAGAAGTGGGATCAATACCAACAGTTTAAGCAATTTTTAGCTGTTGAGCACAGTTTAGAGAAAATACTTAAGTCTCATTTACCATTACAAAACTAGTCTTTAGTCTCTTGTATTCTTAAACCGTTACGTTATTGTAATTGTAGTTTTATGGATATTTTGATATAGTGGAATAAGTTGGATACTTAAGTGGGTGAGATTGATGGGAATCACGATGTTAATAGATTTTGGTGTTTTTCTAGTCTTATTAGCCTTACTAGTTTTTCTTATATTTACTAAGACAATGTCTATTCTTCATCGGGTGTATCTAGCGTTGCATCTTGCATTTATGCATTGGGCATTATTGCAATTTGCTGCGCATACAACCCCATACTTGCCATATAAATTTTTGTTTGTACAATCCTCCTATGTAGCATTATCATTGACAGGATTAGGTTCTTTTGTATTGACATTATATATTATGAATAAGAGCTCCTTCTTCAAAACCTTCACTTTTAAGTTGCTATTACTCCCATGCTTAGCTGCTATTGTATTTATATTAGCTAATCCGAATGAACTTTTTCTAACATTATATCAAGATGGACCATCAGATAAAGTGTTTGCCTATGGAAAATTTTTCAGTCTTGTTATTGGACAAATGTTTATTTATGTTATTATTTCTTTATGTATGCTAGCATGGTCCTATATTGGATCAGCACATCGAAGTGTGACGCGCAAACTTAGTAAATTCGCTATCAATGGACTTGGTCTGTTAATGTTATCTGGAATTATCGACCTTTTTATTAATATCATTAATATAACTTGGTTTAGTTCATATTTTCCGATTTTATCAATTGGGATGATGTGTGCTGCATTCTATATGACGTTTCAGTTAAATAGAATAAATGTATTAGATGTAATTGATCTAGCACATCGTGATGTCATGAATACGATGTCGGTTGGTATTCTTGTATTAGATAGAGATAGTTTTATCGTTGAGATGAACAAACATGTGCAGGTGATTATTCCGTTACGAATCGGAGACTTTTTTGATATGAAGCAGATCCAAGATCATATTCCAGATACGGATTGGAATAAGATTGAGCAACAATTCATAATCCGAAAAAACGATCCTTATTATAAGTTAGAGTTTGAGATCTATACGAAAAAGCCTACAGAAAGCTATTTGCAAGTACAATCAACTCCGATATTGAATCAAAGATCGAAGTTGATGGGGTACATGTTCACGATGCAAGAAGTGACTGAAATCAAAAAATTAGCGGAGAGTACGAAGAGACAAAATACATTACTTCAACAAAGAAATTCAGAATTAATTAAGACTCAAGAAAAATTATATGAAGCGAATAAAAAGTTGGAAAAGATTGCAATTACAGATGTGCTAACAGAATGTTATAATCGTAGATACCTTATGCAGTTTTTGGAATTTGAATTACCACGTAATATTACGAATAAAATACCTTTCACAATCATTATTATCGATATCGATTATTTCAAATTAATAAACGATGCTTACGGTCATTTGAATGGAGATATTGTGCTTGTTCAGACTGCACGTAAAGTTAATGAAACAATACGTAAACAAGATATATTGGCTCGATATGGTGGCGAAGAATTTATTATATATTTACCGCAGTTATCTAAGATAGAGGCACAACAAAAAGCGGAAGATATTAAAAATGAAATAGAAAAAAATCGCATATGGATTGAGGAAGTGAAGGATGAGATTTCAGTAACGATTAGTGTAGGGGTTGTAACGATTGAGAATTATGACCAATTCCATATTACTGATTCAAAAGTTCTATTACATGAGATAATGAGTTTGGCCGATACAGCATTATATGAGGCAAAATACAAGGGACGAAATTTAATCGTTAATCGTAGTTTTGCTATCTAGAGATTAGGTCGTTATACATTATGTATAACGACCTATAGACATTACTAGGCAAAGAAGAAAGCAGGGAAATTGTAATGAAAAGAGTGCACATAGATTTAGTGAGTGCAGGCGATATTATTGCGAGAACCATTTTCCAAGAGAACGGAAATGTATTACTTGGATCAGGTGTTGAACTTACAGCTCGATATATAAGTAGACTGCGTAATATGGGTATAGATTATCTATACATTGATGATAAACTTACTGAAGATATTGTTCCCGATGAACCAATTTCAGATGCAACTCGTTCAGCTGCAGTCAATGAAGTATTTACGACAATGAATGCATTTAAAGATAATGAATTAAGTAAAGGAAGAATTATCGCTCCGAATATGGGGAAAAACTTTCGAGATGTCTTCGGCAGTATTATGACAGATCTATCTGCTCGTCCTAATATACTCGTTAACTTAAGTAGCATTCATTCAGCAGATTCTTATTTATTTCAGCACTCTGTCAATGTTGCCATACTTTCTGGGGTCATTGGAATTGCAAAAGGATTCAATCGTAACCAATTAGAGGAATTAGGTATAGGAGCGTTGTTGTACGATATTGGTATGACGAAAATGCCTGATAAGCTATTAAAGCAAACGGGAAATCTTTCAAAAGAAGAACGCCAATTATTAGAAACACATCCGCGTGAAGGTTTTGACATTTTACGCAAATATCATGATATCTCATTATTATCAGCGCATTGTGCCCTTCAGCATCATGAGCGATTCAATGGTTCGGGGTATCCAAGGCAAATAAAAGGCGATGAGACGCATATCTATGCACAAATTGTAGGGCTAGCAGATATGTATGATGCTTTAATTTCCCCACGTCCACATCGCAAGCGTTATACAACGAGTGAAGCGATAGAGTTTCTTTTTGCAGCAGGTGGTACATACTTCGATCATGAACTTATTAAGTTATTTTGCAGTCATATTTCCATCTATCCGATTGCGACAATGCTACTACTTAACACAGGACAGACGGTAGTCGTTGTACATAATAGTGAATTAGCACTTCATCGTCCAATGGTAAGAGTATTGAAAGAAGCCGACGGCTCAACGCCTACATCACCTTATCAATTAGATCTAAAAAATGAGCTTCATATTACGATTGTGAAGGAATTATAACATTAATAACTATAAGAAGAGGTCATTCGAAGTTTCGTATGACCTCTTTGTTGTTTTAACAACCGATGAATGGCAACTTCGCAGTCAAATCCATGACGAAGATAAACATCATGATCACAAGCAACTGTTGTGAACTACCTGTTCCAATAAAGGTTCATAACATTTGCTTGTCAGCATCAAGAAGATGACATGAAGCTAGGGAAGTGAAGCGCACAGCGTACGTATTTGGTACGTGAGCACTGGAACGACCGATGAATGGCAACTTCGCAGTCGAATACACGACGAAGATAATCATCGTGATCACAAGCAACTGTTTTGAACTACCTTTAGGAGTATTTGATTGTGATGATAATTGAGGTAGAATAAAGAGTAGAGGTCTCGATAACTTGTAAGGTAGGAGTGAATCTGTTGGATGAGTTTTCTCGAATTCGATATTGGAATGAACAACGTCAAGATGATATTTTGAAAAAAAGTCTAGGCGTGATCGTAGATATTGGTGATGACGCTGCAGTCGTTACCTTACCTTATCAAGTAGAATCGAAACGATACCAATTTGAAACGTTATATACTGTTGATACGATGGTTGAAGATATACATTTCTCAAGTGTGACAACAGATTATGAGCATATTGGATACAAGGCATTAGCTTCGAATCTATCGGATATTGCTGCCATGGGTGGCATACCTTTGCATGCATTGATTGCGATAAGTGTCCCTGATCATTATTCAATCGATCATATTCAACGAATATATAATGGGATCTATAATTGTGCGAATAAATACAAAGTAGCTATTGTTGGTGGGGATACTACTTCATCACCTCATAGCTTGATCATAACCATTACCGTGATTGGAACTGTAGAAAGTAGTAAGGCTATATTACGCAGTGGTGCGAAATCAGGAGATATTGTATTTGTTACAGGTGTTCCAGGACAGTCTGCAGCAGGTCTGTACGCCCTTCAACATGCTGATAAGAGTCAATATCAACAATCGATTGTTGAACCGTTAATTCGAGCACATCAACTTCCTGAACCGCATTTGCTTGCAGGAAGATTGCTCAATGCTTCAAATGAATGTCATGCGCTTAATGATGTTAGTGACGGATTAATTAGTGAGCTTGCAGAAATCGCAAAAGCTTCTCATATTAATATAATTATTGACGAGCATCAAATACCGCTGTCTGATCATATATCACAGTATGCTACGCAAAGTGGACAATCATTGTTTGATTGGGTTCTATACGGAGGGGAAGACTATATTCTAGTTGGTACTGCAAGTAATGAACATTTTGCTAGCATTCAAGCAAGCTTTCAAGAGCAACAACTACAGCTCTATGCCATTGGAATAGTTGAACAAGGAAATGGTGAAGTCTGGATGGAGAGTTGGAATTACCAATTAGAATTGAAGGAACGTAACCTAATCGTTAATAGAGGATACAATCATTTTATATAATGAGTGGTGAATAGTAATGGAGATTACGATGAAGCAGTGGCAATTAAATATTAAGTCACAACAGGAAACTGAGAGTCTAGCAAGAAAGTTATCAGAGTTGGCTTGGGGTGGCATGGTCATAGCATTAGATGGTGATCTTGGTGCAGGAAAGACAACCTTTAGCAAATCGTTTGCGACACAGTTAGGTGTGCAAGGTATTGTAAGTAGTCCGACATTTACGATTATTAAGGAATATGAAGGTAGCGAATTACCTTTCTATCATATGGATGTATATCGACTTTCGATCGAGGAAGCTGATGAATTAGGATTGGATGATTACTTCTATGGTCAAGGTGTTACGATAATAGAATGGGCGAGTCTTATTACAGAGATAATGCCTCCGCAATATGTGTCGTTATTTATTGAATATGTCGATGAAGAAGAGCGATTAGTGACATTGAAAGCTTACGGTGAGCGATATATTAGTTGTATAGAGAAATTGATAGATGGGAGTACATCACAATGATTAAGCAACATACTTTGCTAGCAATTGATACTTCAACTGCAACGATGGCAGGAGCTATTTTGCAACAGAATCAATTATTAGTAGAAGTTCAGACAGAGGCAGAACGTAACCATTCCATTCACATTATGACGAATATCGAGCGTATGCTGAAAGATGCGAAATTGTCGGTTGAAGATATTACGGCGTTCGTTACAGGAATTGGACCGGGCTCATATACAGGAGTTCGAATTGCGGTCACGGCTGCGAAGACATTAGCATGGAGCGCAGGCAAACCAGTTATCGGCGTCTCAAGTTTAGAGGGCTTAGCTTATGGTGCCTTACTTCAAGAGCAAGAGCATTTACAACAAGGTAGTGCTATCATTATCCCAATAATGGATGCCCGAAGAGGACAAGTATATACGGCAGCTTTCCAAGCGGCTGGAACAGGTAAGTGGGAACGCCAACATAACGATCACATACTATTGATGATGAATTGGTGTCAGTCATTACAAGAGCGATTCGAGCGCTATGTACAAGATGGTGTGACCGAGTTATGGTTTGTCGGAGATGTTCTGCTTCATGAGGAAGCCATTGAACAGATGAAAGTGATTGCGAGTGGGCAATCAGTAACAGTTCGTAGTATGACTAGTGCGATGCAAGGCTTAGCAATTGCAAAGTTAGGAGAAGCGAAGCTTTCAACAATGTCGGAAGATGAGCTAGCTGAAGTTCATGATCTAGTACCTAATTACGCTCAACTAACAGAAGCAGAAGTGAAGCAAAATGCTAAGGAGAAGGAAGAAGGTCAAGCATGAACATTATAGAAGATGAACTTATATTTCGAAAAATGACGCTTGATGATGTCCCTTGCATTGTTCAAATCGAATTGGATGCTTTTGAAACACCTTGGACGGAAGAAGCTTTTCGTAATGAGTTAATGAATAACTTATTTGCACAATATATGGTGATGGAATATAGAGATGAGATCATTGGCTACGCAGGAATGTGGATTATTATTGATGAAGCACATATTACGAATATCGCCATTCTTACACCATACAGAGGACTAGGGCTTGGTACGAAATTAATATATGAGATTCAACGAACAGCACAATTTCTAGGTGCTCAAAAAATGACACTAGAAGTTAGAGTAAGTAATATGCGTGCTCAATCGCTCTATCGTAAATTTGGCTTCGAGGATGCTGGTATTCGTCCACAATATTATTCAGATAACAACGAAGATGCACTCATTATGTGGGCGGAATTGCAACAGTCAGTGAATGGAGTGAATGAACTTGAGTAAAGAACTAATTCTTGCAATAGAGACAAGTTGTGATGAGACAAGTGCTGCTGTCATTCGAGGTGGCAAACAAATATGTTCGAATATTGTATCTAGTCAGATAGATATCCATGAGCGATTCGGTGGGGTTGTACCTGAGATTGCATCGCGTAAACATGTCGAGAGCATTACACGTATTATTGAACAAGCGATCCGGCAGTCAGGCTATCAAGCAAAGGATCTGGATGCCATTGCTGTAACAGAAGGTCCAGGGTTAGTAGGGGCGCTATTAGTTGGCAATGTCGCAGCGAAAAGTTTGGCAATGTCGCTGAATATTCCGCTTATTGCAACGCATCATATAGCCGGTCATATTTACGCGAGTCAGCTTGAGCATGATATGCAATTCCCTTCCCTAGCGATTGTCGTATCCGGTGGTCATACGGAGTTAGTTTTATTACCTGAAGAAGGAAAATTCGTCATTATCGGTCGAACGCGTGATGATGCCGTAGGGGAAGCTTATGATAAAGTGGCTCGTGCACTGAAACTTCCTTACCCAGGCGGGCCATATATTGATCGTCTAGCACATGAAGCGGTTGAAGTTATTACAATGCCGAGAGCTTGGCTTGAGAAAGATAGTTATGACTTTAGCTTTAGTGGCTTGAAATCAGCGGTATTAGCGCAAATTAATCAGCATCGCATGAAAGGTTTGGAGCTTAATGAAGCGGCATTAGCGCGTGGATTTCAAGAATCAGTCATAGATGTTGTTGTAACGAAAGCGTTACGAGCAGCCAAGCAATATGAGGTCAAGCAACTCGTATTATGTGGTGGTGTTGCTGCTAACCGAGGCTTACGTGCTGAATTACAGCAAAAATGCGCAGAGAAAATGATCCCACTTATTATTCCCTCACCAGGTCTTTGTACAGATAATGCTGCAATGATCGGTGCCGCAGCACATGTGAAGTATAAGCATGAGCAATTTGCGGGGCTGGATATGAAGGCTGACCCAGGACTATCGCTAGAAGCGTGGTCAATTCAATAATTTACCTCATGTTAATCAGAGTTAAATATGAAATGCAGTGTGCGAGAGTTTATATGAAATAAACCCAATAATTAGAGATTGATTCTAATAATAGAGGTTTATTTCAATCGCACACTGCATTTTTTTGTTAGTGTGAATATCGTTATCCACATATTAACAATAGCATGTTAATAACTTCCATAAATACAATGATATTAAAGGAATTGTAAAAGATAAACAAAATGATTATGTGTATAAAGTTTTCAAGAATTAATAGTGGATATTGTGGACAATGTGGATAACTACTGTTAACAACTTCCACTTTTTAAAGGGGTTCTGAAGAAACCCAACATAAATGCATTTACTTAATATCATTAATGACAGAATTGACTAACAATTTATACACGGTTGTTGATAAGTATGTTGATAACTTTAATATGAAAAAATGTAGAAAATAGTACATATTATTTCCAATACATAATATGATAGGTGGATAATAGATGCTGTTAATGGGGGCAACAAAATGTATAAATTACTAATTGTTGATGACGAACCAGAAGTTACAGAAGGTTTAGAAGTAGGAATCGATTGGGAGAGTAATCGTATTAGTTCCGTATATACTGCAATTAACGGTAATGATGCGATTGAATGGTTTGAACGTGTTGAGCCAGATATCGTAGTAACCGACATTAGTATGCCGTTTATGAATGGTTTACAACTAACCGAATGGCTTAAAGAACATTTTCCGCTTACTAAAGTTATTATTATTTCAGGTTATGATGATTTTCAATATGCGAAACAGGCGATACACCTTCAAGTTGAAGAATACTTACTAAAACCATTTTCTAATGCTCAATTACTAACAGCCATTAATAAAGTTATCGCCTCAATAGATCTAGAACGTGAAGCTGTATTGAATATGAAGACGCTGCAAGACCATTATCGGATTAGTTTACCTGTTATTCGTGAAAAGTTTCTAATTTCATTAATGACTCGTCGATTGCCACTTCATCTTATCGAGCAGAGAGCTGCGAAATATAATTTGAATCTAGAAGGCAAAGGATACATTATTTCATTAATATCGATCAATCATGACAATAACGACATAGATGATGGGCCTAGTCTATCACTTGTTGATTCTAATGATATCGATTTGAAGCTATTTGCTGTTACCAATGTAGCGACAGAACTTTGGCAAAGCGAGCAATTAGGAAATATCTTTGTACATCAAGATGAAGTTGTATTATTGACGATAGATCAGGTTGGAGATTCAGTTGCCAAAATGGTTGAAACAGTTAATACATTGCAACGCATTTTGCAAAGCATTCAGAAATATTTACGGATGTCTGCCATAATTAGTGTAGGTACTTATACAACTACTCTTGATCAATTGAAGCATGGATACGATTCGGCGCGTTCAGGATTAGACTATCGGCGAATTATTGATCATAACTCGATCATATGTATCGATGATATTGAGAAAAACGTACAGTCACGATTGTATTTTGATGAATATAAGGAACAACAATTTATCCGTGCAATCAAGCTTGGAACAGAGCTTGAATTACAACAAGCTATCTCCGTTATCGTTGATGAGATTGATCATACGCAAGCAACAGTTAGTGAATACGAACAGTACTTTCTTGAAATTATTACGGCAGTCCATCGCTTAATGAAGTCGCTCGATTCATCGATTGGCTCGCGATGGAGTGAAGGCGGTAGTCTATTGTTACAGTATCAAAGCTTGAAGAGTTTAGAAGATACAAAGTTATGGTTCTCTGATCTATGCCATAAACTTCATCAAAGTATAGCTAGTACAAGACAAAATACATCTCAAAAACTAGTAGAAGAAGCGATTCATTATACGAAAGAACACTATATGCAAACAGATCTCTCTATAGCTACATTATGTCTACAACTACATATTAGTCCGGGGTATTTCAGTGGATTATTCAAGAAAGTTACACAATTAACTTATGGGGCATATTTACTTAAAGTAAGAATGGAAATGGCACAACAATTATTGCGTACGACGGATCTCAAATCATTTGAAATTGCAGATAAAGTAGGATATTCAGATCCGAACTATTTTAGTTTAACATTCAAAAAATATACAGGAGTCTCTGCCAAAGATTATCGGAATGCTATGTTGAGAAAGGACTAGATTATGAAGCGACGGAGTATCCAATTCATTCTTACTGTATCGTTCTCATTGTTCTCTGTATTCATTATTACGATCATCGGCTTAACATTATATAGTCAGTTTTCATCAAATACAAAGGAAAATGCAAGTCGTAATGCTCAGCAAATTATTGACCAAGTAAGTTATAATCTAGCAGATTATATTAAATCTACGATGGATTTATATCATATGCTACATCATACGATTAACTCTAGTGAAGAAGGAATGCAAAGTGATGAGCTATGGAAACTACAATCGATGATTTCGTCGAGATCAGATGTGGTGTCTCTTACATTAGTTGATCTACAAGGAAGTCCTATTGCATTATTACCTAATGTTAATTTGAAAGAATCATTAATTGTGGAAGATGAAACATGGTTCAAAACGGCATTAGAAAAGGATGGATATTTGTCTATTTCGGTGCCTCATGTCCAAAATTTATATTCTCAGAAATATGAATGGGTCGTTTCGCTAAGCAAGACGATTACATTTATGAACGATGGTCAGTTAGAGCAAGGGGTATTGCTTTTAGATGTGAATTTCAAACGTATTCAAGAACTATCGGAGCGGGTAAGCTTAGGGAAAAGTGGTTATGCCTACATTATTGAGGAGTCCGGTGGTAATATTGTTTATCACCCGCAAATCGAGATTATTTATGCAGATTTGAAGCAAGAGAATGTTGAACTTGCGTTAAAGCAAACGTATGGTAGTTTTATTGATCAGTCAGGACCACGAGCAAAAATGATTAGTATTCAATCCATTAGTAATGTCGGTTGGAAAGTTGTTGGCATATCTTATATGGACGAGCTAGGGTTAACGAACACAGATCTAAGCATTGCCTTAATTAAAATATTGATAGCGCTTGCGATTATATTGTTAGTGGTGTCCAATCTGATCTCACGCCAAATTTCGAAACCAATCAAAAAACTAGAAGTGACGATGCGAGGCATTGAACGTGGGGAGTTTAATGTAGCTGCCAAAAGTGATGGTCCACTTGAAATTAAAAACTTAGGTGATCGCTATAATATTATGTTAGGCACGATTAGAACTTTAATGAACAAAATTGTCTCGGAGCAAGAAAGTAAACGGAAATATGAATTAGATGCTCTGCAAGCACAGATTAATCCTCATTTCTTATACAATACCCTTAACACTGTCGTCCGCATGATCAGTTCAAAACGTAATGATGATGCCGTCACGATGATTACTGCGTTATCGAAATTATTCCGTATTAGTCTTAGTAAAGGTGAGAGTCTAATTCTAATATCTGAAGAGATTGAACATGTAAGAAACTACCTCATTATTCAACAGATGCGCTTCAAAAATAAATTCGATTTTCAGTTCCGTATTGACGAACGTGCACTTGGATATATCTCGTTGAAACTAATTTTACAGCCGCTAGTAGAAAATGCACTTGAGTACGGCATTGAGCCAAGCGTAGATAAAGGATTAATCGAAGTTGAGGTAACAATTAACGAGAAAGATGAAATAAAAATTATCGTTCGAGATAATGGGGTTGGGATAAGAGAGAATCAGCTTAAGGCGATTAATGCTGGTAAATATAGAAGCAGCTCAGGCTCCGGGGTAGGAATGAAAAATGTGAACGAGCGGATTAAGTTATACTTTGGCGAACAATATGGACTTTTTGTTGATAGTGAATTAGAAGAAGGAACGACGATCTATATTACATTCCCAGCAGTCATTCAATCATCTACTGTAAAGGAGGAAGATCCGTATGCACAATCTTAAAGAATGGTCAATTGTGTTTGTCTGTGTACTTATTTGTGGGGCGTTAATTTATTCAGCTTTTCATCCAAGTGAGCCAGATCATGTAGCAGTGGATCATCAGAAAAATATTGCTGTGTTACTACGATCTTCTACAGATGATTACTGGAATTATGTACGTAAAGGTGCTGATAATGCAGCATTAGAATATGATGTCACATTGCAATTGCATTTTCCTGAACATGATGGTGATGTAGAAGGTCAGATAAGAATTGCAAATACAATATTAGCTTCAAATCCTGATGCAATCATTATTGCGGCTAATAGCGATAAGGAATTTGCCGAGGTTCTTGAAGAAGCTAATCGTCGTCGTATCCCCGTTATTGCTGTTGATAGTAAATTAACGAGTGGGGTTACAACGACTTACATTGGATCTGATAATGAAGCTTATGGACAAGAAGCGATGAAAGAAATGGCAAAATTATTGAACTACGAAGGTAATCTATTAGTTGTAGACTACATGCATGCCGGAATTAATGGAGAAGCAAGGGAAAAGGGAGTATACGAGGAACTGAAAAATTATAATGAGATTGAAGTCGTTAGTACGGCAGTTTGTTCGAAAGATGTTGATGAATGTAAGCAAATCGTCATAAAAAATCTTAAAGAGCGAAAAGTTGACGGAATATTAGCGTTAATGACGACTAGCTCCATTAGTTCAGCCTTAGCTTTGAAGGAATTGAACGCTTCGAGTGACATAAAGATGGTAGGTTTCGATAGTTCTATACAGTTGTTAGAACTGCTACAAGAAGGTCAGATGGAATCGTTGTTTGTACAAAATGCGTTCTCGTTAGGTTATTTGTCCGTACAATATGCTGTGCAAGCTGCTAATGGGCAAAATATTTCAACGTCTTACCTTCGAGATATGACAATTGTGAATAAAGATAATATGTTTTGGCTTAAAAATCAAAAGCTGCTGTATCCTGTCGTACAATAAACGAATCAAATTAAATAAATTGCTTAGGGGCTAAACAAATATGAAAAAAATAGTTACCGCTTTAGTAATTGGTGCATTAGCAATAATGGTAGGAGCCTGTAACAGTAATGAGGGAGGTGGAAATTCGCTTCCCAAAACTGGCGTGGCTATATTCATGTTTGATAACACATTTATGAGTGGTGTTCGTAGTGCAATTACTTCTGCTGCCGAAGGGAAAATAGCTGTCGATATTGTAGATAGTAAAAACTCTCAGACGAAAGAAAATGATAAAGTTGATCAATTTATCTCTAAGAAGATGAAAGCTATGGCGATAAACCCAGTTGATCGTACAGCTGCAGGCCTCATTATCGATAAAGCACAAAAAGCAAATATTCCTGTCGTATTTATAAATCGTGAACCGTTAGCAACAGATCTAGCCAAATGGGATAAAGCATTTTTTGTAGGTGCAAAAGCTGAAGAGTCAGGCACAATGGAAGGCGAAATATTAGTGGAATACTGGAAGGCGAATGCCAGTATGGACAAAAATGGTGATGGCATTCTACAGTATGTGATGTTGAAAGGTGAACCAGGTCACCAGGATACTGAGTTACGCACAAAATTTTCAGTAATAGCGATTGAAGAAGCAGGTATTAAAGTTGAATTGGTTGCTGTAGAGATAGCGATGTGGGATCGGGTGAAAGCTCAAGAAAAAATGGCAGAATTTCTTGTAGCACACGGAGACAAGATCGAAGCGGTCATTGCTAACAATGATGATATGGCTCTCGGTGCAATTGAAGCATTGAAAGCTGCAGGGTACTTCAAAGATGGTAAGTTTATGCCTGTTGTTGGCGTAGATGCTACAGAACCTGCAATGCAAGCGTTGAAAGATGGGACGCTGCTCGGAACTGTACTTAACGACGCTGTTAATCAAGGTAAGGCAACAGTAGAATTAATGTCTGTTCTAGCAGCTGGGGGAACGCCAACCAAAGAGAATACAGGTTACGATATTACCGATGGTAAATATATATGGATTCCTTACCAAAAAGTGACGCAGTGAATAGGTATGGATCACATACCCAAACATTCCGCTATAACAAGGTGGGCATATTACAGTTAATGAGTAGGACAGGATCCTGGCCTACTCATATTTGTGTAGTTCCTTCGTGATTAAGCTTGCATCTTCATTAACATTATTAATGTTGATTTCCGTAAACAATATTGAGGTTTTTTTGGTTTATATTATTAATAGTTAACGATATAATATATCCAGATAATCATTTCATTCCCCACGATTTTCAATGTATTCTATTTCTCCTCATCATTATGGCTCTTTTCCGAAATATTCTTATTCTAAAGTGTGAAGTATCCTGCTCATGAAACAGGTGTATGCGTCGAAGAAAGTTGAAAGTTATAATCATAATAAGTAGGGAGGGCTATTATTGTATAGTCATATTCTTATTGTGGATGACCATCCGGCGGTAGGGATTGGTACGAAGGATATGTTAGAACGTAATATGCGTGTTAGAGTTACTTATGTTCAAACTGCTAAGTTAGCGATTGAAATGATTAGTAGGCAACGAATCGATATTGTTCTATGTGATTGGCAGATGCCCGTTATGAATGGTATTGAGTTATGTAGTATTTTGAAAGACAAGCAGTCTGATGTGAAAGTAATGATGTATTCTGGATATGAGTTAGAACCGCAGTTTAATGAGATGATGGATGCAAGAGTAAATGGATTTATAAGTAAATCTAGTTCTAGTGATGAACTTATTCAATCCATACAAAGCATGATTCAAGGTAACGCTATCGTACCAATTGATTTGTTGCAGAGATTACGAAGTATGGACTTACGCGCTTTTCAAAAAATTATGCAGAGGCAAAATTCGTATATTACAGACAAAGAAAAGGAACTTCTGGAGGCAATTTCATTAGGTAGCAGCAATAGAGAACTCGCTGATAAGTTCCATATTAGTCAACGCGGCGTGGAATATCAATTAAGTAAATTATTTGAAAAGTTACAAGTTCGTTCACGTGCAAAAGCTATTACAGTAGCTATTGAACTTGGGTATATTCCGGCAAAAACTTCGAAAAGTTAAACTCATGAATGCATACTTAAATGCTTAGCATAAATATTAACGTAAATGCTATCAAGAAAATCTATCATAATAGAAGAAGCTGTACTCACGGTAGATTTCTCTGCAGTGGGACAGCTTCTTTTTGTCCTTAGCATAAGCAAGGATGAGTATCTCATATGTTGGTTAGAATGCTTAATGATCTTGCTTGTCTTGATATTTAAAAGCGAAGCTTAAGCCATAACCTCTTCCCATTGCTCATAGCAAGTTTCAAGAGTTGCTTTACGATTAGCTATTTCTGTTTGAATTTCTTGAATACGCATATAGTCGTTAAAGATGGCTGGATCTGTCAGTTTAACTTCCCAGTCAGCTATTTCTTGCTCTAATTCGGCAATTTGTTGCTCTAACTGTTCTAATTTACGTTGCTTACTACGCTCTTCACGTTTCTGTTGTTTCTCAGCCTCATAAGATTGGACAGGGGATGCTGTCACTTGCTGTTGAACTGAGTTTTTATTGTTTTGTAATTTGGCAGCTTCAAGTCGAGCTTCTTCCATTTCGAGTTTTTTCTCCAGCATATCGTCATAATTTCCCAGGAAATAGCTAGCACCTTGTGCTGAAAGTTCGACAATACGCTCAGACATCTTGTTAAGGAAATAACGGTCATGTGAGATAAATAGTAATGTACCTTCATAATCAAACAACGCTGACTCGAGTACTTCTTTGCTGAATAGATCCAAATGGTTCGTAGGCTCATCCAGAATTAGGAAGTTAGCTTGAGCTAACATTAACTTAGATAAGGAGACACGCGCTTTCTCGCCACCACTGAGTGCTGAGATTTTTTTCAATACATCCTCACCACTGAATAAGAAGTTACCTAGAACAGTACGAATACGAGCTTCTTCCATATGAGGATAAGTACCCCATACTTCTTCTAATACGGTGTTACTGCCATTGAGAACATTATGTTCTTGATCATAGTAGCCAACTTTCACATGTGATCCGAATTGGATACTCCCTGTTGTAGGCGCTAATTGTGATACTAGTGTCTTCAATAATGTTGACTTACCGATTCCATTTGGTCCAACTAAAGCGACCATCTCGCCACGTTGCAACTGGAAACTAATATCACTGAATAGCGGTGTAGCGGCATTAGGAAATTGCACAGATAGATGATTAACATTCAATACTTCTTTTCCACTCATCCGTTCTACTTCAAATGAGAATGATGCACGCTTCAAATCACCCATTGGGCGATCCAAACGATCCATCTTATCTAAAGACTTACGCCGACTTTGTGCACGCTTTGTCGTAGAGGCACGAACAATATTTTTTTGAATGAATTGTTCCATCTTAGCGATTTCGTCTTGTTGTTTTTCGAAGTGTTTCATTTGAGTTTCGTACTCTGCTTCTTTAATTTCAAGGTAACGGCTGTAATTACCAGTGTAGCGCTTCGCTTGGTGACGCTCGATTTCAACAATCGTAGTCGTCATCGCATCTAGGAAGTAACGGTCATGTGAGACAACAAGAATAGCGCCATTATAGGAGCGTAAGTAGCCTTCAAGCCAAGTTAAAGTCTCGATATCTAGATGGTTGGTAGGCTCATCGAGCATTAGCAGATCTGGAGCTTGTAACAATATTTTAGCCAATGCTAATCTTGTTTTTTGTCCACCACTTAACGATGATATAGGCGTATCAAGTTCGAAAGTGCCAAAGCCCATACCGTGAAGGACACTATTAATGCGAGTATTAATCTCAAATCCACCATTAGCTTTATACCATTCTGAGCGCTCGGCATATCGTTCTAGCACTTCGTTATAACGTTTCTCATTCTCGTGCAAATCAGGGTCAGCGATTTTTAATTCCAACTCGCGTAATTCTTTCTCAGCGGCATAGAGATGAGAAAAAACGGTTTGCATTTCTTCTATTATAGAGAGATGGGATTGTAAGCCGCTATTTTGCGCAAGATAGCCTAGCTTTGTTTCTTTCGCTTTATGAATATCTCCACTTTCAAAACTAATTTCTCCAGCGATGATTTTTAGTAACGTTGATTTACCGGCGCCATTGACACCTACTAGTCCGATTTTGTCTTTTTCTAGTACTTGTACATTAATATTTGAAAGGATTGTATCAATCCCGTAACTTTTTGTAATATTGGATACTTGCAGTAACATTCCTTGTCCTCCATCAAAATGTAGTGGTAGCTACTCGTATATAACTACTATATAGTGTACCATAAGCATGTTATATATTGGCGTAACTTGTGTAACAATGGTACACTATTATCAATTGTAGTCTATTTTATTTTATAGGAATATGCTTTCGATGCGACTTTTCATTGATGAGAAGCAAATCGAGAAGAAATGAAAAGTTTTAGGTGGTTATACTATGCAACAGCTATCTGTACAAAAACTACATATGCGCAAACATTCAACTGAAATTCGTAATAGTATTGAAACGATGGATGCTCAGCAATGGTCAGAAGAGGCTTGCGCACATGCGATCAGTTTAGTGCAGCAACGAGGCTGGACCGAAGTGATGGTCTATATCCCATTTCGTAGTGAACTTCAACTATGGCCTTTCATTGAAAGGTGCTGGGAACATCAGATTACTATTATTGTACCAAAATGCTTAGTAGAAACGCATACGATGCAATTATATCCATTATACAATAAAGATCAGCTACGCCTAGGGGCGTATCAAATATTAGAACCTGATTCAGATCAACTGTCACCTATCAATGCTGTGCCTGATGCAGTAATTGTACCCGGACTTGCCTATACGAAGGACGGAGCACGTTTAGGATATGGTGGCGGTTATTATGATCGTTTTTATGAGTTAATGGGTCTACAAGAGAAGCAGATAACATGGATTGGAATCGGATATGAAACTCAGATTGCGGATCACATACCGATGGACCAATATGACATTAAATTGAACATTTTAATAACTAATAAAGGAATTACGACATGTTCATAGAATGAAAGGATGTAGCAGACTAGTGGAGTTTACTCATTTTAATGAACAGGGTAGAGCGAAGATGGTAGATATCTCTGACAAAGAGATTACGAAGCGCGAAGCTACGGCAACGTCAATGGTCAAGATGTTACCAAGTACTTTACAAAAAATTAAAGAAGGTAAAATTGGTAAAGGCGATGTATTAGCTGTAGCTCAAGTAGCGGGAATTATGGCTGCTAAGAAAACATCAGAATGGATTCCAATGTGTCATCCACTTGCCTTAAGCGGAGTTAATATTTCATTTACTGATAATGATATTGACGAGTTATATATTATGGTTACAGTGAAGATAACAGGAAAGACAGGCGTGGAGATGGAAGCTCTTACTGCGGCATCTGCAACTGCCTTAACTATATACGATATGTGTAAAGCACTACAGAAAGATATGATTATCGGTCCAACGCAGCTTATGAAAAAAACCGGTGGAGTTCACGGAGATTTTGAGAGAACTACCCAATAGAAAACATAGAAAGAATAGAGAGAAGAATGGAGGAATTGGAGATGCAATGGAAGGTTGGTATACTTACGGCAAGCGATAAAGGTGCACGTGGTGAACGTGAAGATGTTAGTGCGCAGGTTGTCAGAGAACTAGTTGAAGATGAACTAGGTGGCCAGATCGTTGATTATCGAATTGTTCCAGATGAGCAAGATGAGATTATGGCAGCATTGATTGAGATGACAGAATATTATGGGGCAGATCTTGTAATAACGACAGGTGGTACTGGACTTGCGGCAAGAGACGTAACGCCAGAAGCTACATTGAAAGTCATTGATCGTGAAGTGCCAGGAATTGCTGAAGCGATGCGTATGGGTGCACTGCATAAAACAAGACGAGCGATGTTATCTCGTGGAATATGTGGTACTCGTGGTAAAGCTCTAATTATTAATTTACCAGGCAGTCCAAAGGGAGTTTCAGAAAGTTTACTTGCAATTATGGATCAATTACCGCATGCATTAGGTATACTATCCGGTGAACTGTTAGAGCATTAGAACAATGTTTATGAGGTAACTTTTTATATAAATAGTTTAGATGATGCTTACGCAGTAACTTTTCATGTACTAGTAGTTATATAGTAAGCACATGAAAAGTTTTAGGAGATAGAATCAAGATGACTGAATTACACGGACATGATGATAACAATATGGATTTAAATACTACGATAACAGAAACCTCACTTAGGGAGGTTTCTGTTTATGATGCAATTGGACTTAGGCTTGCGCATGATCTGACACAAATCATTCCAGGTCAATTCAAAGGAAGACTATTCAAACGTGGGCATATCATTACAGAAGAAGATATCCCCAAATTACTTGATATCGGCAAAGAGCATATCTATGTTATGGAGTTGGGTTTGCTTGACCTGCATGAGGATGATGCTGCGAAGTTAATGGCGGATGCGTTAATGGACAAGCAGTTATTACGCAATGAGCCACATGAAGGTAAAGTAAGTGTCAAAGCTCATATTAATGGTGTTGCCAAAATTGCCAAAGAAGTAGTTGATGCAGTTAATACAATTGGTGAGATTGCGCTTGCGACAATCTTAACTAATAAAGTGGTGAAGCAAGGTGGACAACTTGCTGCGACTAGAGCAATACCACTTGTCGTAGCAAAAGAAAAAATTAAGCAAGTCGAAAACATTGCCATGCAATACCGCGAAAAATATGGAGTAGCGCCAATATCGGTCGTCCCATTACCAGCTAGACGTATAGGGTTGCTTACAACTGGCAGTGAAGTGTATAATGGCAGAATTAAGGATAAATTTGGACCTGCTGTAAAAGCAAAGCTTGAGGAGCTTGGATCGACAGTTGTGGAGCAACGTTTTGCTACAGATGATCGTGAGAAAATTGTTGGAGAAATTCAATATTTGCAAGCTAAAGGTTATGATATGATTTTGGTTACTGGCGGCATGTCTGTTGATCCAGATGATCGAACTCCAGGGGCGATAAAGGCTACAGGGGCAGATATTGTTAGTTATGGAACACCAATGTTACCAGGTTCAATGTTGCTCGTAGCCTATTTGCAGGATGTCCCTATTCTTGGTTTACCAGGATGTGTGATGCATGATCCGTATACTTCTTTTGATGTGTTTCTTCCTAGACTATTACTTGGTGAGAAGATCGAGAAGGAAGATATTATTGCGCTTGGCTATGGTGGTCTACTTGGTTGCTAAGTTCGATGAAAAGTTCAAGTGGATGCTTTCAATGTTACTTTTCATAAGCAAGGAAGTATATTCAAGAAGTATATGAAAAGTTTTAGGAGGAATCATGATGGGTGGTATAGGTGTAACTGGGGTTATTCTATTAGTATTGGTAGCATTATTGTTATTCGGTCCTAATAAGTTGCCAGAGCTTGGACGTGCAGTAGGACGTACTTTGCGCGAGTTTAAGACGGGTGCGAGTGAGATGATGGATTCGAACGATAAGAAGAGCGAAGATACATCTCGCGTTGAAGTGAATCAAGCTGAGCAATCAGAGAAAACTAATAAGCGGCTACCAGACTAGTTTGGTCCGCTTTTTTCTTGCTTGTTAATCATCGAAGAGAAAAGAGGGAAGTCGCGCGAATGAGTGTGCCACGAAAACAAATGGAGCGTTTGGCTTCCGCCAAAGATCGACTTATGTCAGAAGAAGGATTAATGTCAATAGTTGAACATCTTACCGAGCTTCGTAAAAGAATAATATACATACTAATTATGGTCGTACTTGGCCTTGTACTTGGTCTTGTGATAGCGGAACCAACTTATCAGTTTTTATTGAATCAGAAACCAGCCGCTGGTTCCTTAGTGTTACATACGTTCTCCTTCTGGGATGGAATTGGAATTTATATGCAAATAGCATTTGTTGTCGCATTAATCGTGACCTTACCGTTCACTGTGCTACAATTATGGCTATTTGTGAAGCCTGCGTTATTACCTCATGAACAGAAATCGACATTGAAATACGTTCCATTAGCCGTGTTTATGGCTTTACTTGGACTATCTTTTGCTTACTTTGTCGTATTTCCATTAGCGTTCAACTTTACAAGAGCTGTTTCAGAGCGGTTAGGGTTAGCTGAAACCTTTGGTGTTGTACAATATTTTGATTTTATGTTCAGCATTATACTGCCAATTACATTATTATTTGAACTTCCATTAGTCATTATGTTTCTGACAGCTATTCGCATTGTCAACCCATTACGATTGCGTAAGATGAGAAAGATAGCATACTTCTTAATGGTAGTTATCGGGGTCGTTATAACTCCACCAGACTTTATATCAGATATTCTTGTCATTATTCCACTTATTGTGCTGTATGAAATTAGTGTGTGGCTATCGGGGACAATATATAGGAAACAGTTGTTGTCAGATAGTCAGTGGGTTGATTCAGAGGATGAAGCAAAATAAATATAGAAATAGAAAAGGGAGTGTCTCATTAGTAGATAAAATCTACTAATGAGACACTCCCTTTATTCGTGATACTAGATCTATGTTTGAATTAGAATGACTATGGATGAAGTGCTTTGCTCATGTAGTCGAGCGACTCGGTAATACGTGTACCTGGATTAGAGCCAAACAGTTCCGCTGGTAATACTTCGATACGACCATTTTTTACTGCATCAATACTATTCCATGCGCTACTAGCTTCCATCTCACGAATGAAACTATCTTTGACATCATCAGGATCAGCATGCGTCATAATGAAGATCGCTTGTGGGTTGGACTTGACAATACGTTCCATATCAAGTGTTGCGTATTGAGGATAACTAGCTAATTGCGGATAATCTGCAGCAATGTTAGTACCTCCAGAAAGTGAAAGAAGGTCTCCTGCTAGTGAATTAGGTAATGCTGCCATAAATGTTCCAGGAGCACCGTATACGATTAGAGCTGGAACAGATGCTTTTGATTCAGCAGCTAATTCAGTAAGCTTACTATCAATCTCTGCCACTAACTGCTCAGCTTTACTTTGCTTTTGTAATAACTCTCCGAACAATGTAATTTGACGTTGAATATCTGCTACTGAGTTACCACTTGTAAGGACAACTTTGGCACCGATGCTCTCAAGCTTCGCAACATCTTTTTCGTTCATAATATTGTGAGCGAGAACGACTTGAGGTTTCACATAGGCGATTTGTTCTAGATCAACCTCATGAGTTGTACCAATTTCACGTACGTCATAGGAAGAATCCCATTGCAAAGGAACATCAGTCGTTGGTCGACCCACTAATGAGCCTTCAAGTGAGTAGATAATGTTAGTCTCACCAATACTTAGGGCCGCAATTTTGTCAGGGACACCATTCACAGTAATCGCACGATCGTTGAAATCAGTAATCGTAATTTGCTCCCCAGTTGCTTCATTCGTAGTAGTTGGAACAGTTGCTGCACCACATCCAGCTATTAGAATAGTACTGGTAAGTAATACACTAGCAATAAGTTTTGTATATTTACTCATCTTCAAATCTCCTTCAAATTAATAAGAAATCAATGTATTAAAAGTCATTGCGTTAATTGTATTTATCTTTTTGATTTTGATAATGATTCTTAATCTCGCTATTAATTGTGACATAGATGAGGTTTGAAGGAAAGAGTAAACTTATGTCTGAATGATGACATGTTATTGAAGGGACTTAAAAGTGTCATAAATTTGTTGACTATTTCTTTTGAAATCATGTAATATCGAATAGGGAGTAGAGATAATCATTCTCACTATCAGATTACTATGTCTAGGATGTTCTTATAAGAGCATTTTATTTTTTTGCTATCAGCTGAGAATGATAATCAATAATATCTTTGCTTAACTAGGAGGTATCTATGAGTTATCAACGAGATTATGTAAGAAAGTTGCTTACTGTAGTAGTCATGTCTTTATTATTAGTCTTTTTAGGTACATCTCATGCCACGGCAGCTACAGCGCTTGAGGATGGAGAATATACAATTAATTATGAAATACTTAGAGGTGACACGAAAGATGACTCTACTTCGCTAGCAGATGGCTATTGGAATAAGCCTGCTAAAGTCTTTGTGAAAGACGGTAATATTACAGTTCAAACGACCATTAATCAACATGCTTGGGTTGTTGCATTTGCAACACAATATAATGGGAAAATGGTTGATGCTAAAGTCGTTTCAACGAATGAGAAGGCCAATTCACGAGTTACGGAATTTAAAGTTAATAACTTCGAAGATATGTTATTATCCGATATGACTGTCGAAATTCCTGAGATGGATTACTTCCATAGTTATGAAGTACGATTCAAATTTTATCCGGATTCGTTGAAAACTGTAAGCAAGCCTACAGACACAACAAAGCCAACAGCAACGTCTAAACCGACAGCTAAACCATCGTCAACACCTAAAGTAACACCTGAACCAACAAAAGATACAGCCAGCACAAGTACGAGTCCAGCGAAACCTACGACTTCAGAGAAGCCTACAACTTCTACGAAGCCGCAAGCTACAACGGATCCGATGACACCGAGTGCATCTAATAATTCAGGTTCAAACTCTGCAACGCCAGCTTCTAATGCAAGTACGTCATCTACTGATAATAGTATGGTAGAAGAGGGTAGTGAAGGATCTGAGATTAGTATAAATGCAATTGAAGAAGCATCGACGGAAGAAGATGCGGAAGTACTTACTGGTGAAACAACGGATAATGTTGTCGTAGTATCTGAACAAGGTATTACTGCTAATGAAGCAGTAGATGGCACAACTGAGGTTGAGTCGGAACAATTTACCGTAGATAAAGAAGAAAAGCAAGGCGGTACTATTGCAATTGTGCTTATTATTATCGTTGCTGTACTATTCATTGCAGGTGCTATTGCTTGGATTGTAATGAATCGTAAACGCAATAAATAATTCAAGAAATTCAAAAAAAGATCATGCTTTCGATGCTATTTTTTATTGACAAGGTAGTTCATCGGGAGCTAATAAAAAATTTGAGGAGAATGAACAATGAAGAAAAAAATGGTAAAACATCTATCAACAGCAGTAGTTGCAGCTATGCTAGTAGGATCTGTTCCAGCATTCGCAATGGCAGCAGAAGTTAGTAACATTACTGCTACGCAAGAAACGGCTACAAATGCAATTGTACATTTCGTTAATAGTGGAGATACATCTAAATTATCAAGTATGGCAGCATATGTATCCGAACCAAAAACATACACGAAAGACGGCGTTACTTATTTACGACTAGATGTTCAACAAGTATACAGTGTGAAAATAACGGTTGATGGTAAAGAAGGCACTAAAGTCGCTGAATATGTGAAAACAGTAGAAGGTCGTAATGGTTCTCAAGAAGTTACATTCTTCACATTTGATTATGCAATAACTGATGCAACAGCAATTATTAATTCTAAAGCTTCATACTTCGTTCCTGGCGTATTTACTGAAACACAAGTTCATGATCTATTCATCGTAATTGGTAATGATATCGATGCAGCGAAAGCTGAACTTGCAACATTGATCGAGCAAGCTAAATTAGAAAAATCTCCAACGGCAGCTCTTCAAACAGCTCTTGCAGCTGCTGAAAAAGCAAATAACTATGTAACGAAAAAAGTTGATGTGGAAGCAGCACTTAAAGCTTTGAAAGCTGCACTTAATGAGAATCCAACTGATGCTCAAGTATATTTTGTTAACGAAAGTGATGCTAGTAAAGTCTCTTCTATGGCTAACTATCTTTCTAATCCAAAAACATATACAAAAGACGGAGTGACGTATCTTCGTCTTGATGTACAACAAGTATATGATGTAACGGTTAAAGTTGAAGGTAAAGATGGTGCTAAAGTTGCTGAGTACGTTGCAACAGTAAATGGTCGTACTGGTCCACAAGAAGTAACATTCTTCACATTGGATTATGCAATTGCTGATGCAAAAGCAGTAATTAAAGCAACTGCTTCTTACATGGTTCCTGGTGTATTCACAGAGCCACAATCTCACGGAATTAACATTGTTATCGGAAGCAATGTTGATGCAGCAAAAGCTAAGCTAGTAAAAGCACTTGCAGTAGCTAACACAGTAACAAATCCTTCTGCAGCACTAACGACTGCGATTGCTACAGCTACAGCTGCAAATAGCTACTTGAAATCTAATGAAGAAATTGTTACAGCTACAAATGCTTTAGTAGAAGTTGTTGCGCAAAACGTAAGCTTCTCTGATGCTACAACTCACTGGGCAAAAGATGCTATTAACTTAGCAGTAGCGAAAGGCGTTGTAAATGGTTATACAGATGGTACATTCCAACCAAACAAAAACATTACACGTGCTGAATTCACTAAGTTAATTGCTACAGCTCTTGATTTGCCGGTAGCTAACAATGAATTAACATTCAAAGACGCTGCAAGTATTCAAGAATGGGCAGTTCCATTTGTAAAACAAGCAGTAAACGCTGGAATTATTACTGGATACCAAGACGACACATTCCGTGCTAACAATAACATTACGCGTGCAGAAATGGCTGTTATGGTTGTTAAAGCATTAAATATTAAAGAACTTGCTTCTGCTGATGAGCTAACATTCAAAGATAGTGATGCTATCCCGACTTATGCGAAAGCATATGTAGCTACTGCTGTGAAACTTGGTCTAGTTACTGGTCTTACTAGTGACACGTTTGGTCCTAACGGTCAAGCGACTCGTGCTGAAGCAGTAACAATCATTGGACGCGCTCATTAATTTATGAGAACCGCAGTATGAAGCATGTCATCCAAGGCATGTTATGAAATGAATAGTTTACATCATGAGGACCTCGAATAATCGAAGTCCTCATGATGTATTTATGGGTAGAACTCAAGAAGCAATCAATGAAAAGTTTATTAGAGGCTACGGAGCTACTTTTTATTCGCTAGGAGCAACTCAAGACCTAATCATAAAAAGTTTTAGGAGGATATCATACGATGTTAAGAAATACGCGAAGGTTGAAGCTAATTACAACTGTTTTAATATTATGTATACTACTTATGGCAGGTTGTAGCTCTAATGGCGCTACAGGAAATAAATCTGTCAATCAACCATCCAATACAGCAGACAATAATATAACGACTCCAAGCTCAGATGGTGAGGAGTATCGTATCGTCTCTACAACAGTTGCTATTACTGAAATTCTTGCCGCGCTTGATCTTAACGTAGTAGGAAAGCCGTCCACTACGAAAGCATTGCCAGAACGATATAGCGAAGCTATGGAAATTGGTAATCCAATGAGTCCCGATATGGAGCTGGTAAAGTCTTTGAAAGCTACTCATGTATTATCGGTAACAACGCTGCAACATGACTTAGAGGATACTTTCAAAGGATTAGGAATCGAAGCTAGATTTCTAGACTTTACAAGTATTGAAGATATGAAAGCAGAAATTACTAAGCTTGGTGCAGAGTTTAATCGAGTAGAGCAAGCAAAAGCACTTGTTGATAGCTACGATAAGAAAATTAATGATATTAAAGCAGAAGTGGCTGATCAAGGGGCTCCGACAGTATTAATATTAATGGGTATTCCCGGTAGTTATCTTGTTGCTACAGAAAATTCATACATTGGTGATCTTGTGAAGCAACTAGGTGGTAGCAATGTTGTAACAGATTCGAAAGTAGAATTTGTTTCATCTAATACAGAGTTTCTTCACCAAGGGAATCCTGATGTTATACTTCGTGCTGCTCATGGTATGCCCGAAGAAGTTATTAAAATGTTCGATGATGAGTTTAAACAAAATGATATTTGGAAACATTTTAATGCAGTGAAAAATGAACGTGTATATGATTTACCTGAAGACTTTTTCGGAACGACAGGTAATTTAGCAGCAGATGAAGCATTAGACATACTTGCTGATATGCTCTATCCAGATCGGAAAGGATAACCATCCCATGAAGAAAATCATTTACTTTGTTGCTGCAGTTGTGATGCTTATTGCAGTCGCATTGTATTCTATGGCAACAGGAAGTCTTAAGGTTGGTCTTTGGGAACTTATTCAAGGACTAATCTATGGTGGTAATGATAATGTTGATGTCATTCGAGATCTTCGACTACCTCGTATCATTGTTGCTATACTAACGGGGGCAGCTTTAGCAGTCTCAGGTGTACTATTACAAGCAGTTATGCGTAATCCACTGGCTGATGCAGGGGTTATTGGTATTTCATCTGGTGCAGGCTTTGTATCAGTATTAATTGCTACATTGTTTCCTACACTTATTTTCTGGATGCCGATGTTCTCCGTTATTGGTGGTCTATTTGCATGTTTCTTAGTATATCTATTCTCATGGCGTTCAGGTCTCCAACCACTTCGCCTTATTCTCGTCGGGGTTGCTATTAATGCAATGTTCTCTGGACTTAATCAATTATTTAATTATCGTGGTAGTTATGCGGTTGGTGCTGTTAACCAAGCTGTCAGTTCCATGTTCTCAATGAAAAAATGGGAAGATGTTGAAACGTTATTGATCTATGTATCGATTGGCTTAGTTATTGCGTTGCTACTTAGTACATGGTGCAACATGTTATCATTGCAAGATCGTACAGCAAGCAATTTAGGTTTACGTGTTATGCGTGCTAGGGTCATTATCTCCTTTGTTGCCGTATTATTAGCCTCGGTTGCAACAGCTATTGGTGGCTTGATCGCGTTTGTGGGGCTATTAATTCCACATATTGCGCGTCTAATGGTCGGTACAGATCATAAGATTCTTATTCCATTCAGTGCGATATCTGGAGGATTACTTATATTATTAGCTGACACAATTGGAAGAACGATTATCTATTCAATTGATATTCCAGCATCCGTTATTATGATGATTATTGGTGGTCCATTCCTAATTTTTATGTTGATGAGGGGGGATCGTGTCAATGGAAACTAATGCGATTAGCTTTCAATACAAAAACAGTCCGCCAATTATAAGTGGACTTTCAACTTCAATCGCAGAGGGCAAGATCACTACAATTATTGGACCCAATGGTAGTGGTAAATCAACGTTGCTAGGTTTGCTAGCTCGTAACTACATACCAAGTGATGGTCAAATCATTATTGATGGACGTGATTTGCAACAACTGAAATCGAAGGAATTAGCTCGTATGCTAGCCGTTGTACATCAGCAGAACGAAGCTCCATACGATCTGACCGTAGAGAAATTAGTGGAATATGGACGTCTACCTTATCGTAATATGTTCTCGTCAGAGTCTGATGAAGATCGCCAGGCGGTAGAGAGGGCTTTAGAGTGCACAAAACTTACTGAGTTCCGTAGTCGTCGTTTGAATGAATTATCTGGTGGACAGAAGCAACGTGCTTGGGTTGCGATGGCCCTTGCGCAGAAAACATCGATATTGTTTCTAGATGAACCAACAACATTTCTAGATATTTATTATCAGATTGAATTGCTTGATCTTGTGCAACAATTGAATCGTGAGCATGGATTAACAATCGTTATGGTGCTTCATGATGTCAATCAAGCTGTTCGTTATAGCGATCACATAAAAGTGCTGAAAGATGGAAATATTATTGCTGAAGGTGAACCAGAGGCGATAATGACTAGTGAATTAATGGAACTCGTCTATGATGTGAAGGCTGTTATTCGCAAGGATGAGGAAACAGGATTATATATCGTGCCTATTGCTACAAATGCATAGGCATTTTTTTTTGAGTTGATACTTGAAATCAATCAAGAAAATAGGTAGAATAATAATTGTTAGCACTATCAGTGATCGAGTGCTAAAATCAATTAAATAGAACCATTCATATAAGGAGGCTTTTTTCAATGATTAAACCTTTGGGTGAACGAGTATTGGTTGAACCAATTGCACAAGAAGTAACAACAGCTAGTGGTATTGTATTGCCAGATACGGCTAAAGAAAAACCACAAGAGGGTAAAGTTATCGCTGTAGGAAGTGGCGCGCTTAAAGATGGCGTTCGTGTTGCTTTGGAAGTTAAAGAAGGCGACCGCGTTCTGTTCTCTAAATATGCTGGTACAGAAATCAAGTATGACGGTAAAGAATACTTGATCATGAAAGAAAGCGACATACACGCGATCTTCGAATAGGCTCGCGATCAAATACACATAGAACCAATCAATGGCTTATGCTTCCGATGTAACTTTCGAATTACAAGGAGTTTATCGAGAAGACATCAAAAGTTTTTAGCTTATGCTTCCGATGTAACTTTTGATTTACAAGAGGTTCATCGTGAAGACTACAAAAGTTTTTAGGAGGAATTTATCATGGCTAAAGAAATTAAATTTAGTGAAGATGCTCGTCGCTCTATGCTTCGCGGTGTAGATGCACTTGCTAATGCAGTTAAAGTAACACTTGGACCAAAAGGACGTAACGTCGTTCTTGAGAAAAAATTCGGTAGCCCACTAATCACTAACGATGGTGTTTCTATCGCTAAAGAAATCGAACTAGAAGATGCATTCGAGAATATGGGTGCTCAACTAGTTAAAGAAGTAGCTACAAAAACTAACGATATCGCTGGTGACGGTACTACAACTGCAACAGTTCTTGCTCAAGCAATGATTCGTGAAGGTCTTAAAAACGTAACTGCTGGTGCTAATCCAATGGTTATCCGTAAAGGTATCGATAAAGCGGTTAAAGCTGCTGTTATTGAATTAAACAATATTTCTAGAAAAGTTGAAACTTCTCAAGATATCGCTCAAGTTGGTGCAATCTCATCTGCTGACGATGAAGTGGGCCGCCTAATTGCTGAAGCAATGGACAAAGTTGGTAACGACGGCGTTATCACTGTTGAAGAATCCAAAGGCTTCGCAACTGAGCTTGAAGTGGTAGAAGGTATGCAATTCGATCGTGGATACATTTCTCCATACATGATCACTGATACAGATAAAATGGAAGCTATTCTAGACAATCCGTATATCTTGATCACTGATAAGAAAATTACTAACATTCAAGAAATTCTTCCAGTACTTGAGAAAGTTGTTCAATCAGGTAAACAACTTCTTATTATTGCTGAAGATGTTGAAGGTGAAGCACAAGCTACTCTAGTTGTGAACAAACTTCGTGGAACATTCACTTGCGTAGCGGTTAAAGCTCCTGGCTTTGGTGACCGTCGTAAAGCAATGCTTCAAGATATCGCAGCACTAACTGGTGGTCAAGTGATCACTGAAGAGCTTGGACTAGATCTTAAATCTACAGATGTAGATGCTCTAGGTACTGCTCGCCAAGTTCGCATCACAAAAGAAAATACAATCATCGTTGATGGTGCTGGTAACAAAGCGGATATCCAAGCACGCGTTAGCCAGATCAAAGCTCAACTAGAAGATACAACTTCTGAGTTTGACAAAGAAAAACTTCAAGAGCGTCTAGCTAAATTAGCTGGTGGCGTAGCTGTAATCAAAGTTGGTGCAGCGACTGAAACTGAATTGAAAGAGCGTAAACTTCGCATCGAAGATGCTTTGAACTCTACTCGCGCAGCAGTAGAAGAAGGTATCGTATCTGGTGGTGGTACAGCGCTAGTTAACGTATATAAAGCAGTAGCAGCAGTAGAAGCAACTGGCGACGAAGCAACTGGTGTTAACATCGTACTTCGTGCTCTAGAAGAGCCAGTTCGTACAATCGCAGCTAACGCTGGTCAAGAAGGTTCTGTAATCGTAGAACGCTTGAAAAATGAAAAAGTAGGTATTGGTTACAATGCAGCTACTGGCGAATGGGTGAACATGTTCGAAGCGGGTATCGTTGACCCTGCTAAAGTAACTCGTTCAGCTCTTCAAAACGCAGCATCTGTTGCAGCTATGTTCCTAACAACTGAAGCTGTAGTAGCTGAGAAACCTGAGCCGAACAAACCTGCTATGCCTGATATGGGCGGCATGGGTGGCATGGGCGGCATGATGTAAGGTTGTCCAACAACCCTTTATTCATAAGGCTTTAAGGTGATTTGAGAGCCATTCACTCACACTTCACTCGCACTTGGTAAGAGATTAGAGGTTACTCATGAGTTGTCCAAACTTGTGGGAAGCCTCTTTTTTCTTTGTTTTTGTAACATGCAAGTACACAGATTTAGTCGTATCATCGTCTTTGTGACCTAGACGCTCCATGATCTCATGCAATCCAACACCAGCTTCAGCAAGCAGTGATGTGTGAGTGTGACGGAGTGAGTGAGGGGTAAGCATTTCGTTTTAGCAATTACTTCATTAAGTTTTTCTGCAGTAACTTTATTATCATTTTTTACGAATAAACAAAAATCTGAGGCTGCTTCAGCACCTTGTGGATCCCATTTTTCAAGTTTTGATATCATATACTTATAATAACTTTGATATTTGTTCTGAGGAACATCAAATAAGCAGCCGGTCATGGCAGATGCATAACATAATAAAAAGTAAATGTTCTGGTTTTTCTTGATTTAAAGCTGAATTAGGGAACATACCAACCTCCAAAATTAATATATTTATCATTAATTGGTTAAATTGGCTTGTTGATTACATTGTAACCACTTGAAGAATGTTTCTCATCTACCCATCCTTAGAATTTCTTGGAGTATCCTTGTATAAAGTTGAAATTAGCAGATCAGCTCTGTAAGAAGCCGTATCTGCTAATTTAGGTTCTTATTATGCTCATATCATGTGGTTAAACAACAAAATTTAGTAGACTATAAATAATGTGCAGAACAGTAAAAATCAATGTGGGAATTAAAGCTATCCAGTTTTTACGGTCAATCTCATATGTAATAAATGCAATACATGGTAAAACACTCAAGGACAGCAAAATAAATTTTTCTGTAACACCTAAGTAGTATTCCACCCAACAGATGAAGTATATAATTATTGCCGCCATACAAATCCACAGCCACTTATTGCGCATTGCAATTTTCCCGACATCTTTTCGTATCAACAGACAAATGGCAGCAATCATTATAGCTTGACATATTGAGGCAATCATATCGAATAAAGGGGTTACAGATTCCTGTCTTAAAACGTCATTAGGTGAGGGTACAGAAAACCATATGAAATTAGGAATCATTATAAGAAGAAATAGAGCCAGTCCCCAAACGTCAAACCCAAATTGATATTTTTTCATTTTTCCTCCTGAATCAACAAACATTTCATCTAATATAAATAATGAGTAATTCAAATTATCCTAAGGTTATCGTACCAAATGCTTCCACAAATCTCCATCGCCTTATGCAAGTATCTTATGATAACTTATTATTATTCAAGGAAATTTCCAGTAACCTGAAATAATGTTATCAAGCAATGAGATCGAGTTCTATGCTATTTATCATATCTAAGTATGAGTATATATGATTATATCTTACAGTTAACATAGGAAATGCACACTGATGGTGAAGTAAGGTATTTATAACAAGCGGACAAACTATTATTTAACGGCAACAAAAAAACGCCCATAAGCATGGGCGGCATGATGTAATGAAATCATTATCGAAGTAATTCGATGATGAACGACCGCGCTTAAGCGGTAGATTTCATTGCCGATGGAGCTGGAAAACGCTCCATGCAGTAAGACTGACAAGGCTTCCTGGCTTTTACGAACATTCACACTAATGTATTTTCCTTCGTAAATCAAGCATCAAACAGGCGTCTGTTTATGAAGCTGTTATAGAAAGTATTATATCGTTAAACAATGACCACTTCTTATTAATTTTAATAGGGAGTGGTTTTTTGTGTTGTTAAAGTTTGCGTATAAGGATTATTTAGGCGATAGGTGTGCTTAGCAGCAACAGACCGAGATTTTCTTTGTAAATAGAAGGAGACCCTTCCGGCAGGATAATGTCCAGCCAGAAGGGTCCGCATTTTTCTTTTTACGCCTTTACTTAGCTAGATATTCGACGAACCTTACAAAGATAGTGGCTACTTCGGCACGGGTGGCGCTACCTTTAGGGTCAAAGATGTTGTTACCCTTGCCTGTTATAATGTCGATGCCTTGTAGCGCCTTAACGGCCTCCAATGCCCATGAACTGATCTCGCTTTCATCTGTGAAGGACTGAGCTTGGCTTTGAGTAATCTCATAGCCCTTGTAGTTCATATAGTTGTGCAGTATCACTAGCATCTGTTCGCGTGTCATCGATGCATTAGGATCAAATAGGTCTGCGCTAATACCGTTGACTATGCCGTTTTCAGCCGCCCACTCGACTGCCGCCGTGTACCACTGTCCGTCCGTCACGTCGCTAAAGCGGGAACCCGTGTAGCCGGAGCGGTTTATGTTCTCAAGATTGGCCAGTACCTGTACGAACATCGCGCGTGTCATTGAGGTGCCTGGTGAGAACGTCGTGGACGTCGTGCCGTTGAAAAGACCGAATGTGTAGGTGGAGTTTACGTAGCTGTAGAACCAGTCGTCCATGTTGACATCATTAAAAGAATTGCCCGATATCACGATGAAGCCCAGAGGAGTGTCGTCATTGAACACAAGCTCTGTACCCTCATGGATGTTCAGCGATATGCCGGTGTCGCCTGGTAGTGTAACTTCGGCGCTCTTGTCTGCCGGAATGGTCACCTTACCGTTTGAGTCTATAGTTGTGCCTTCAGGCACCTCAAGTTTCGTTCCGCCCTTGGTCGCAATCAAGCCTCCGCCAGGCAGGGTAGTATTGCCGTTTGTGTCTATGACCGCGGGCTTATCCTGCGGTGTGTTCACTGTGTAGGTAGGTTTCGACGATCCAGCGTCTGTCTCATTGCCTGTATTGCCGGTGTTGCCGCCAGAAGGATCAGGTACAGTAGGAGTTTTCTTCTTCGGAGTCGCCATCGCAGTTATTTCCGTACTGTCGCCCATCGCGTTCACCGCGACCACCTTGAAGGTGTAATTTTGGCCGTTCGTCAGGCTTGTGAAGGTATATTTGGTCTCCTTGGCACCCAGTGTGATCGGCGTTTCATTGCCGTACCAGACCTTGTAGCCCAATATCGCACTGCCACCGTCGTCAGCCGGAGCAGTCCAGCTCAATGTGACCTGTCGATCGCCCGCAATCGCTTTTAAGCCGCTCGGAGCATCGGGCAGCACGCCCGGTTTACTCTGTGAGAACATCCAATCAAAGACGTCTGTGTAGTTATTGTCCCAAGCAGGCAAGTTAGGGGACTGTGCTATGGGAGCTATGCTCCAAGTCTCCTCAGTAAACGGATTCTCCATAGTAATCTCGTTGTAAAGAACCGCCGCTTCTACTTCGTGTGCTATATAGTCTAGCAGAGGAGGTGCGTTGTCCGGATTTGGTCTCTGACTTGGCTGATCATATTGATTATATGGCCACGTAAGAGCCTCATTGCTTTCAAAACGAGAAGCTCTTGCGTTGGTCATTTCTGGCATATCGTTGGTAATGAAGTTATCGAGCTGCGTTGCATTTACTCGAGTGTCATAAGTGTTTACAAGTATCCAATAGGCCTGGTCTCTGTGAGCTTCGTTTGCACTCGCTGACGGCCCGCCACTTGCAATTCCCAAAGGTGCAGCTGCGGCGAAGAAACCAGGGTAGGTGTTAATTAAGGTGTTCGTAAACATTGCACCCATTGAAAAGCCCGACGAATAAATGCGCTTAGGATCTACTATCCCACTAGCAACCATGTCGTCGATAATCTTCTTAACATCGCCTATTTGTGGAGTAGAACCGCCACTATAGGAAATATTCAGAATATGGCTAGCATATTTGTCAGGGTCTTCTTCCAGTTTCCTCATCAGAGCAACCGAACCGTTAGCGGATTTCATTGACGCTTTTTGGTCGATATGTGCCTGAGAACCGCCGCGTGAAAAGCCGTGAGTATAGACATATAGCGGCATTCCTTGCAACACTTCACCGTTTTCATTCGTGTGAAGGTAGCGCGCGTAATTGACCGAATCGCTCGTATGTGCTGTAAACTTGTCAAGGATCGGATTCACAACACTTTCCTGCTTAAAAACGGCGTAGCTAAGCGGAGCGCCTTCAGTTAGCACGATATCGTCGTTTTGAATAATGTTGTAATTTTGCTTAGTCGAGTTGCTGCTATACAGCGTTGTATTACCGCCGACTTCTGTATAAAACTCAAGCTCAACTACGATGTAACGGCCACCTTCCAGTCCGTCTTGATAATCTGGTGAATTGCTTACCTTCCCAAGATAGCCGCGCACTTTCGGCTCGTCATTAGCGTATACTCTTGAGATTTTACGCGTTCCTTCAAAGACCACTGAGTCACCGGCCAGGGTCGTGTTTTTAGCTGACACGGTAAACAAGTCCGGATCAAGCTCGGAACCTGACGCTTGTTTCCCTTCGCCTACGTCAATGATGACAGCCGTTGTGTACTCGCCGCTAGCAAAGTTGTCATTCCATACGATGAACGGAAGCTGATCAGCGGCTGGATCATCTTTAAATGTCACGTGAATTTCATGATCAGCGCTAATATTTGTTAAAGAAAACGTATTATCGTTGGAGATAGTCACAGCCTCGCCATCTACCGTTACGATATCTACAATTTTGCCGTGATCAGGAATAATCGTAAATGTTTTGTCTGAGCCAGGAACGACTCTCAGAACATTGCCGGGTGCGTTGGGCGTTATTGTGCCACCCGTGTCCGTCGAGGTAGTAATTGAGAATCTAGTGTCCACTTCATTGGCTAGAGTGAGCTCCAAGCTGTCTGCAAATGCTGCATGGCCACCAAAACCCGTATCTGGATTTCCGAAAGCGGAAACGACTTCATAGCGATCTCCACCATTTTTCGTCGAGTTATTGATATAAACCTCGAAGGTAAACTTGCCTGGCTCCAAGGTCAAGTCACGTTTTGGGATTCTCATTTCCACGCTGTATCCTGTGTTCGTGATCTCGGTCCACACAGCTCTGTCAGTATGGGACTGCCCTGAGAGCACGCCCGTCGCACTGACACGCCATTGGTTTGAGCCACTAGATCCTGGACCGACATAAAACTCTAAGCTGTCGTACATATGATCCGGACCAAGTCCCTGATAAAGATTGCTATCCTCTACAACTACGCGGGCATACACATAGTCAGTGTCCCAAAGAACCTTTACTGTGCCCGTAGCATGCGGTCTTAACTCATCTGGTACAGTGCTTTTGTTAATTGGATACTCCATTGTCTCATTCCACAGTGGGTCATTGGATCCGAGCTCAGGAGTTCCAAATGTTGCGGTAGAACCATCAGGTAGCACGCCTAGTTTACTCTGTGAGAACATCCAATCAAAGACGTCTGTGTAGTCATTGTCCCAAGAAGGCAAGTTTGGAGACTGTGCTATGGGAGCTATGCTCCAAGTCTCCTCAGTTAACGGATTCTCCATAGTAATCTGGTTGTAAAGAACCGCTGCTTCTACTTCGTGTGCGATATAGTCTTGCATGACAGGTGTGTTGACCGGATTTGGTCTCTGACTTGGCTGATCAAATTGATTGTATGGCCACGTAAGAGCCTCATTGCTCTCAAAGTTCGAAGCCCTTGCGTTAGTCATTTCCGGCATATTAGTATTTATGAAGTTAGTGAGGTTAGTTTGGTATGTTCCAAAGTTATGAGCATTGATAAACATCCAATAAGCGAGATCACTGTGAGCTTCGTTTTCGCTCGCTTCCGGTGAGCTGAATACTGGGGCCATAGGTGCACCTGCTGCGAAGAAGCCAGGGTAGGTGTTAATTAAGGTGTTCGTATACGCGCCACCCCATGAAAAGCCTGCCACATAAATACGGTTAGCGTCTACTAATCCGCTGGCAACTAAGTCGTCGATAACCTTCTTAACATCGCCTGCTTGTGGAGTAGATGTTCCATTATAAGAAATATTCAGAATATGGCTAGCATATTTTCCAGGGTTTTCTTCCATTTTCTTCATCAGCGCAGCCGAACCGTTAGCGGATTTCATAGACGCTTTTTGGTCGAGCTGTGCCTGTGTGCCGCCGCGTGACATGCCGTGAGTATAGACATATAGCGGCATTCCTTGTAGCTCTTCACCTTCTTCATCCGTGTGAAGGTAGCGCGCGTAATTGACCGAATCTCTCGTATGTGCTGTAAATTTGTCAAGGATCGGATTGACAACGCTTTCTTGTTTAAATACGGCGTAGCTGAGAGGAGCGCCTTCAGTTAGCACGATATCATCGTTTTGAACAATGTTGTAGTTTTGCCTTGTCGAGTTCGAGCTGCCATCCAGCGTTCTATTGCCGCCGGCTTCAGTATAAAACTCAAGCTCAACTACGATGTAACGTCCACTTGTCAGTCCGTCTTGATAATCCGGTGAATTTGCAACCTTCCCAAGATAGCCGCGCACTTTCGGCTCGTTATTGGCGTATACTCTTGAGATCTTGCGTGTTCCTTCAAAGACCACTGAGTTACCGACTAGGGTCGTGTTTCTAGCTGACACTGTAAATAAGTCCGGATCAAGCTCGGAACCTGAGGCTTCGTTCCCTTCGCCTACGTCGATGATGACAGCCGTTGTATACTCCCCGCTAGCAAAATTGTCATTCCATACGATAAACGAAAGCTGGTCAGCGTCTGAATCATCTTTAAACGTTACGTTAATTTCATGATCAGCGCTAATATTTGTTAAAGAAAACGTATTATCGTTGGATATAGCCACAGCCTCGCCATCAACCGTTACGGTATCTATAATTTTTCCGTAATTAGGGGTAACCGTAAAGGTTACGTCTTCTCCACTTTCCACTCTCAAAACATTGCCGGGTGCGTTTGGCGTTATGCGTCCGCCCGTATCCGTCGAGGAGGTGATTGAGAATCTAGTGTCCACGTCATTAGCTAGAATGAGCTCCAAGCTGTCTGTAAATGAAGCGGCGCTGCTATAACCCGTGTCCGGGTCTCCGAAAACGGAAACGACTTCATAGCGATCTCCACCATTTTCCGAGGAGTTATTGATATAAACCTCGAAGGTAAGGTTGCTTGGCTCCAAGGTTACTTTTGGGATTCTCATTTCCACGATGTATCCAGTATCTGTAATCTCGGTCCACGCAGCTCTGCCAGTATGTGACTGCCCTGAGAATATGCCCGTTGAACTGACACGCCATTGGTTTGAGCCGCTAGATCCTGGGCCGACATAAAATTCTAAGCTGTCGTACGTATGATCCGCACCAGGTCCCTGATAGAGATTGCTGTCCTCTACAACCACCCGGGTATACAGGTAGTCGTTATCCCAAAGGATCCTTGCTGTGCCCGTGGCATGAGGTCTGGAGTCGTTAGGCACAGTGCTTTTGTTGATGAGATGCTCCATTGTCAGAGCCCACATTGGATCATCTGACCCGAGCTCAGGAGTTCCGAACATGGCGGTCGGTTTTTCATTCGATTCTGCGATCTCGATGTTTTCAGTGTCGGCGGCAAAGCTGACAGGCATTAGCGACGTCAACATTACCAAGCAACAGAGGGACGAGAGCATTTTGCTAAATCGTTTTGACATAAATGAAATCCTCCTTATTTTTCGATCCGGTGCGCCCAAGGCTTACTCGCATCGTATTTGGACACATTGCCAATTTGACAACCACCCAAATATACGATATAGAATAAGAAAACCTTTCTCAATGAAATAATTAAAGGTTTTCTTATAATAAATTATGAAATCGCTTACTTTTGGGGAGAAATCAAAAATAATCATGATTCAATTCAGATGAATGCTGATGCAAAAGTGGCTTATTTATCGCAGATTTAGGCGAAATGCTAAAGGATTCTAAATACAATACAAGAAAAATTCATCGATGCTGGGTTTAAAACTTATGAGAAGATTAGATCATATATTTCAAACGATGTCATCGAGCGTCAAACTGGCGTCTGTTTTCACACGAACCAAACTAGTCCGTACAAATCGGACTAGTTTTACTTATATTTCTGCACCAATCGCACCCAAAAACACATCAAAACAGCCTATCCTCATGGGCGGCATGATGTAATTTTGACCACATGATTAAAAAGTAGGCTACTCACGAGTTCGATTTGAACTTTGTGAGTAGCCTATTTTATTAAGCGATGTGTAGTTCATCAAGCATTTGATTAAGCTTCTTTAAAGGGATCTTTAATTTTGTGCATAAAGAAAACCTTAAAGAAAACCTTAAAGATTCCTTTACATTTCATAACTAGTCCGATCTTCCATGCTAAGATAGGTGTTAAGAAAATGCTATTCATGAATGTGGGTATGAGTATGGTCTATCGAGTGGAAACCGGGTAGACAATTATCGATAACCCGTTTGTATGTATACATTTTAGAAGGAAATTTTCAAATTGAAAGGTCGGAATTGGATGAAACACATCCGAAGTTTAATTATTTTTTTAATCTTTCTTCTCGCAACAACTCCATCAGCAGCGGCACAAAACTCAAGCTATGCAGAAGCACTTAACCATTTGGGATTGTTCAATGGAACGGAGAATGGATATGAACTTTCGAGGGTGCCTACGAGAGCAGAAGCCCTTGTGATGATGCTTCGTCTGTGGGGAAAGGAAGAAGAAATTCAGAAAAATACCTACAAAAATCCATTTCATGATACTGGTTGGGAAAGTTCCTATGTGTCGTTTGCATATACAAATGGCATAGTTAATGGAATTAATGAACATAGCTTTGGTGGTAATCAGCCAACCTCTCTACATCAATATTGTGCAATGGTTTTAAGGGTTTTGGGATACTCAGAAACAAAGGGCGACTTTACTTATAAAACCGCGATATCTTTCGCCTCTATGGTTTTAGGAATAGATCTAACAAAAGAAGTCGAATTCAATCGAGGAACTCTTGCAAAAATAAGCAGCTATGTTTTAAATACAAGACCCAAAAACCAAATTGCAACACAAGGTCAACTCCTTAGCGATACAGATGTTTTTACAACGCAAAGTTTAAACGAGGCAAGATCACTTTGGGAGCAGGATAAAAGTTTTGATTCATCTACGATATTAATATATGCCATTGGTTCTGACCTCGAATCACAACAAGGTCGGCTAACAAATGATTTGGAAGAAATTTTTCGCGGTCAGCCAAACAAAAATACGAAAATCCTGATTCAAACAGGTGGTACGCTCAAATATCACAACAAATATATGACTGGTGGAGCATCAGAACGCTTTGAAGTTAGCAATGGACAACTTAAAAAGCACGAAAGCCTCATCCAAACCGCCGCATCAGATCCCAAAACACTAAGGGATTTTCTTGTTTGGGGTAAAACCGTTGCACCAAATGAGCGTTATATACTAATTTTATGGGACCATGGGTACGGTACAATGGGGGGATTCGGTGCAGATGAGCTCAACGGACGAAAAACAATGAAGGTTTCGGAGCTTTCGGAGGCAATCGATGCATCAGATATGTATTTCGACTTAATCGTCTTTGATGCATGTCTTATGGGCACAGTTGAAACTGCCTATGCCCTTAGAAACCATGGGAAATATCTCATAGCTTCTGAAGATTCAACCCCCGCAGGAGGGTTATATTATACCACATGGATAAGTGCAATGGAGCGAAACCCACAAATTAGCACTGAAAGAGTGGGGCGTTTGATGTTAGATTCCTTTACCCTTCATTCGGGGATTGAATCTAATATTCCAACAACAATGTCAATGATGAAGCTTTCTCAGGCTGAATCATTGGTTAAGGCAATAGAAAATGCAAAATTTGACGTCTCACTAACAGAACGTACAAACAACTCAGAGCTATTAGGCAAAAATGAAGGGATATTTGATCAATATGATCTTATAGATATAATGGGAAAATCATCAGAAATCACTGCTGCAGCCCAAGCACTTGCATTCGAAGTAAGAAATTCAGCAGGTTATAAAAATCGTAATGGCGTGGCTTTATATGTCCCTAGCATAAAAATCGCACACAGACAAGAAATGAAAGAAGAGCTAAAAGCCATTGGTCTTAGCTCAAAGTATATAAAAACAATTTTTAACGAAAATTAGCTGTAAAGGATGATCGTTATCCATAGTGGCGATGACGATATTGGAATCGAATAATATCTTGAATGGTTTTGTGTCATTTTCCCCGTGCTTCATAATTCCAGCTACACTTAAAATGTCATCGACGGAGTAATCAGTAATGTCTTCGATAGTTTCTATATTAGAGGTTTCGCATAAGTTCACTAAACTTTTGCGAGCCTCTTTTTTGCGTGTTTTGGTCAAATAAAGGTAACCCTGTTTCGTCTTGTCGTCATCCTTCTCCCGAACTATTGTTGGCTTCGTAGTCTAGTCTATCTACGTAACTTAAAGTTTTCTTTACAATTCAGCACTGCTTCTATCAACGATGGTACTATAGGTAAAGTATTGTCACATTATGGCTATCTTTGTCAATGAACATCCTGCCGATGCATCGGGCGGCAGAAGACGAATCAAGTGGATTTGAAAATATTAATATAACAAATGGGGTTCAAGATGTAGGTCACTATGAGCTCAAAAGTGGACGCAATGGAAAAAAACGTACAAGTACGATTATACGAGGAGGTATTTTATGAAGAAGATTTTAAGTTTGATATTAGTATTTTCACTTCTAACATCAGTAGTACCTGTTGTTTATGCGAATGTGCCAACAACCTACAACTATGTGTTTGGTGTAAAAACGTTAAATGCCGAGAATACAGGAACCGGTGATGATGTTATCATGGGCGTAAGTACCTATGAAGCAGGAGAAAACTCTGACTTAGTAAAAAATATTTACGGACAAGGGCAGAATGCTTTTGTACAACATCCCTTTACTGTAGCAAATACTCCACCGTGGAGAATGAATGAATTAGTTTTTTGGCTGGTGGGCAGTGATGACTGGTATGGTGAATCTGTAGTTCTGTGGCTTCCTTATATTGATGGGACAATAAATCCAACACAGGTGAAAACGATTCGACTAGACACCTGGACAAAAGATAGAGGCAGACTTTATCGTGATATTTCAGATGTAACAAAAAGAAAATTCACAGATATAGGTGATGTCGATAATGGTGGAGGAGAGTTCTATCTCGATGCGGCTTCGACAGGTTCTATCATAAAAGAGTGGAACAAAAAAGTTAAGGATCAATACGGTAACTATGACATTATGCAATATGAAGATGCTCCTATAATAACTAGTCCTACACTTTCGGACGACTCTGTCGGCCGTCATTGGTTAACATATGAAGAACCAACAAAAACGCAGAATTTTAAGTTAGATATTGACCGCAAAAAACTTCACGATGCGATGGTTGCTCAGAACATAGCAGAAATCTCTCTAACATATAGAATAGCCATTCTTGCCCAATCTACCAATGCTGAAAGTCTTGGGGGCACTTTTGCACACAATGTTTCAGGAAATCCTGCAGTTAAAACGTATTCGACTACAAAAATAGGTGGAGTAGATTACTACTATAAAGATGTTACGTATACTTTTTATCGCAGCATATTTGACTTAGGCAACGAAAATATTTCACAAACGGCTACTTTCTCGCATGCAACTGACAATCGATATCTTAATCGACAATTTACAGATGTTAACATTACAGTTGATGCAATGTCAATTCACAAAAAAAATATGACAAAAGAGATCAAAGAAGAACTTATTTCTAATCTTCAAGCAACACCAGAGTTATATCTTGGAAACAGTACTACAACAAAACTTGCTAATCTTACGATGACGAAACTGTTAGGAGATGACGGAAAACCAAATGGTACGCTTCAATTTACGGGAAAAGTACCAATGGACGTAAGTGAAGTGGAGAGTGAGGGAATAAGACTACAACTTAATAATGTGTCTAGCTTTTTGCAGAAAAATGGTCAAAATGGGCCATATAATCAGCCATATTACTTGGAAAATCCAACACCAGAATCGGCAAGATCACAAAGTTTTTATTTTTCCACTCATAAAGTTGACACAATAACACCAACGATAAGAGTGACCGATAAGGATGGAAATGACCTTGTGGGAGCAAATTCAATTCAAAACAATGTCAAAAAAATGCATCAATTTTATATGGTAGCTAGCGAAACACTCTACCCAGATGGAAATGCAGCCCACACGATTGATAATCAAAACTATTTTAAATACGAGATTTATAAGAAAAACGGTGATGTCTATGAACCGTCAACGACAACAATAACAAACTTTGACGGTACAGGAAGAACAACTAAAGTTACAGCACCTATTAGTACGCAAGTGTTAAACGGAGTTAGTATAAACCTACGTCCAATTGATCCTACAGAGGGCGAATTCAAGCTTCGCTTGTATGGATGGGATAAAGCTGACAATTCACTAGGTGGGAATGTCGGATATGCAGAAATTGAAAATATTAAATTAGATAATCAGGCTCCACGAGTGACCATTCAGGAAACGGTGCATCCGCAAGATGAACAGCTTCATAAAAGAAATGACTATCGTTTTGAAATGAACGACCTTCAACAAAGCAATAACGGCTGGTCGAGAACTTATTATACGTTTATAAACGGAACTGCGACGCCACCTGACACTCCAATTGATCAAATACAACCTGTATCAGGAGAAATTGCTTCAACTCAAGGCCTGTGGGCATTTGTAGACTCAGAAGGCGATAGCGCAACTGCTATGATATCCATTCCAAAAGAGGAGAACTTTGACGGAACTCTGTATTATTTCACAGTAGACTCACTTGGCAACGATTCAAGAAACGAGCAAGTTTCAAGATATTATAAAAGATCTGTGAAGATTTTCAATGGAAATGTTGTCGACACACTCATTACGCAGGATTCGAGTATTCCAAATGCACGTTTTACCATTCGTTTCGACAGCAGTAATCCAGACATTAAAACGGAGTATAGATGGATTTCTCACTCTAGCAATGACAAGAGCTTTACACAAAACTTTGAAGTATATTATTCGAGCAATGATGTTGGGAAAGGTCAAAAACTTGATTCTTCAGGAAATTCAGTTTGGCTGGATGGAAGATATATACTTGAATATATTGTTACAAATACACTGTCTGGCAACACTGCCCAATTTTCACGAGACTACATCTATGACTCCTCTCCCCCGGAGATTAGCTATACCGTCGGAAGTCAGCATGATCATTTTAAATCATCACATCAGTTTAACGTAAAAGTGACAGATCGCAGCGATATTAGAAAAGCATATTACTATATATCTAAGCCAAATTCATCAGCGAGAATTGTTATAAATAATGAAAGTAAAGACTATCCGCTAACACTGACACGAAACAGTGAAAACATAGTAGCGGTTAATCAAACTTTGACCATGACAGGACTTCCGACAGGTGCGTACAGCATTACTGTTGTTGCAGAAGACGTGCATGGCAGAACAAGCACAGTGGTTTCCCCATACTTTGGGATGAGGTCAGAAGCTGCGACAATTACGACGCTACAACTCTCTCAACCAAAGACTATAAACGGAATGGGTGCAACAACGGATGGAACCTATAACGTTGATGCTGTTTTGAGAGAAACCCATAAATTATGGACTGCTGACAGCGCAACAAAATATCAACAGCCGGTATATTATGCAACAACGGACGGAATGCCAAGAGATAACGGCGTTGTAGTTCAAGACTTTACAGCGAGCAGTGATTCAGGTGGTTCTTTTGAATTCACACTCGACACACCTATGGCGCTACAAGAGGGTGTCAATACCATTTATCTTCAATTTGGACTTATAAATGATGCTCCTGACGAAAAACCTGAGTTTTTAACAGAAACAAGATCTATCAAAATTTTGTATGATAGCCAAGCACCAACCTTTGAATTGCCAGACTATAACACTATACAGCCAACAAACGCATCAGTGACAGCAACAATAGTAACAAATGACGTTGGCACGGGAATAAGCAAGCTGACAGTTACACCAGAGGATGCAGACAAAATCACGATTTCTCCCTATACAAAAGGTGCATTCACAGTAACTATTAGCGAAAATATAACAACAAACCTAACACTATCTGACGAGCTTGGAAATAGTGTCCTTGTTCCTATTTCAGTTTCAAACATTGACAAAACAGCTCCATCTGCACTTGCATCAAGTGAAATCGTAATAAATGGAGCAAGAGAAGATGGTCTTATTACAGTCGATGTTTCAGACAAGAGTGACACAACTGTTTCATTCGCACTTATTCAAGAACCAACAGCAAACCATAATCTAACAGAGGCTGACTATGAGCTGTTTAATTCGAGCAACTCAGTGACATTGCAAAGTAGTCAGGCAACCGTGAATGGTGAAGGAAACATACAGAAAACGTATACTATTGACCTGAAAGGGCTTAGTGGAAGCTATGCAATTGGGATCAAAGCTGTCGATACATCAGGAAATAGTACTGAAAAAGTATTCTTTGATTCAAAGCTTAATCTGGTGGACGCAGAAGCATCAATTATAGATGTTAGCGCAAACCCAGCAATATCAAAAACGACCTCAACGGTTACTGTTTCATTCAATGTTCCAGTAACGGTAATGCCTAATGCACCAATTGAGGGTGATATTGTGGATAATATGGCAAGGTCAAATCTTCTTTATACAGGACTTTTAACAACATCTGTTGATTATGTGATGGATTATGATCTTGTTATTCTAAACAATAACGAAATTAGTCTATATATTCAGGATGAGGCTGGTAGGGATAGTGTTGTAAAATTTACACCTAATGTTGAATTCATTGAAGGATTTGAGATAACAGGGAATGTAGAGAAAAATGGAGCAGCTATCCAAAACGGAGGATTTATATCCTATAAGGAAAGCGATAAGCTTTATTATGTTATTGTTCCTAATCCTAAATATTCTGGGCAACATTTCTTTGTTGAAAATGCAAGATTGTCTGGATTAGAACTTAATACGGAGCTAAGTGTACTTGTTCCTTCAGTTACAGAAACAGAAGCAGAGGCAGAAGCAGAGCCAGAAGCAGAAGCAGAAGCAGAAGCAGAAGCAGAGGCAGAAGCAGAGCCAGAAGCAGAAGCAGAAGCAGAAGCAGAAGCAGAGGCAGAAGCAGAGCCAGAAGCAGAAGCAGAAGCAGAAGCAGAAGCAGAG
>Ga0160453_100133_pt1 | contig 75427 bp, 77 predicted proteins | sample HID1971K_E6MG_FD_108228 | JGI IMG/M metagenome (GOLD analysis project Ga0160453, IMG submission 108228) | Enriched millipede-associated microbial communities from UW Madison campus, WI, USA - HID1971K_E6 MG | ecosystem: Host-associated > Arthropoda: Insects > Digestive system > Unclassified ...
CCTTGTAGTAGTCCTGCCACTCGTCGGGCAGGTCGTCCTCGTAGTAGATCGCCTCGACCGGGCACACCGGCTCGCAGGCACCGCAGTCCACGCACTCGTCGGGATGGATGTACAGCGACCGGTCGCCCTCGTAGATGCAGTCCACCGGACACTCGTCGATGCAGGCGCGGTCCTTGACGTCCACACAGGGAAGGGCGATCACGTACGTCACACGGTCAGTCTAGCCGCGGCATCCCGGAACGCTGGGCTCCGCGTCCAGTGAGAGGTGGTTCACGCCCCGTCGCGCGGCGCGTCGCTCGAAGCGGCGGCCATGCGCGGGAGCGACTCCGGCCAGGCGATCACGATGGTCGCTGCGAGCGGCACGATGATCGTCCACAGGATGCCGGGGTTGAACTCCCCCTCCGGCGCCTGCGGCACGACGACCGAACCACCGGGGCCGGCGCCGGAGAACACCAGCGTTGCAACCATCACGCCCAGGCCCGCCGCCAGCGCCGCCCATCGGTCGCCCGTCAGCAGCCGCACCGCGACCAGGAGCGCGACGACTCCGATGACGGCAAGCACCAACCCGAGCGGGAACCAGCCGAGTTCGTACGCCTGCGCCACCGTTCCGGCGACCCCGTACACCGCGCCCACGATGAATGCCACCACCCATGTGCCGAACCGGGACCACGAGAATCTCACCGGCCAAGTCTAGGCGTCAGGCCGCCCAGCCCCACAGCCTCAGGAGAGCCGCGACGACCGCCGCGGCGACCACGACCACGAGGAACGGCGCACGCAGCAGGAGCAGACCGGCAGCCACCAGCACAGCGGGCACCCGCGCGTCGACGGCGATCGCCTGGCCCACGCCGAGGGTCTGCACGGCGACCAGTGCCGCCAGCAGGGCCACCGTCAGCAGATCGGCGATCCGCAGCGGCCGGGGCGCCTCGACCCACTTCGGCGGGATCAGATAGCCGACGGTCTTGAGCGCGACGCAGACGATGGATGCCACCAGCACCGCTGTCCACATGGTCATGGCAGCCCCTCTCGCTCGGCCACGTCATCCGGCTCGTGGCCGGGGCGCTCCTCACGTCCGAGCCAGTTCGTCCATCCCACGAGGATCGCCACCAACGCGGCGACGATGACCGGAAGCCCCGGCATGAGGACGGGCGTCAGCACCGTCGCCACGACCGCGGCCGCGACACCCACGACGATCGGCTGGCGTGCCCGCAGACGCGGCCACAGCAGCGCGAGGAATGCAGCCGCGGCGGCGGCATCGAGCCCGTAGGCGCGCGGGTCGCCGAGCACGTCGCCCAGAAGCGCCCCCGCGAGGGTCGAGAGGTTCCAGCCCACGTAGATGCCGATCCCGGTGACCCAGAAGCCGAGTGTGCGCGCCCGGTGCGTCGACTGGGCGAGTGAGACTGCGGTCGACTCGTCGATCGTGAACTGGGCCGCCGCCGCGCGTCGCCAGAACCCCGCGCCGATGACCGGTGACATACGGATCCCGTACGCGACGTTGCGCACGCCCAGCAGCGCGGCCGACGCGATCGCCGCGGGGATCGCCGCCAGTCCTCCGGCGCCGACGATGCCCACGAACGCGAACTGCGACCCGCCCGTGAACATCACGAGACTGAGCACGCATGTCTGCCACACGTCGAGTCCGGCCGCCACCGCCAGCGCGCCGAACGAGATGCCGTAGGCGCTCGTCGCCAGCGCGACACCGAGCCCCTCACGCACCGCCCGCCGCGCTTCGCCCGCACCGTGCGCGTCGAAGTGCGGGTCGAGGGTCACGTGTTCGATCGTAGCGACGAGACGAAACGAAGGATGCCGCGCCCCCTGGCCGTCAGCAGGTCCGGGGTCGCGGCATCCGATCAGTTCTCAGTCGTTCGCGACAGTGCCCATGAAGCCGCTCACGCGTTCGCGACGGTGCCCATGAAGCCGCTCACGCGTTCGCGACGGTGCCCATGAAGCCGCTCACGCGTTCGCGACGGTGCCTATGAAGCCGCTCACGCGTTCGCGACAGTGCCCATGAAGCCACTCACGCGTTCGCGTCTTGACGCTTGAGGCGTGAGGCGGCGCGGCCGCGCTCGGTGGCGTCGAGGACCACCTTGCGGATGCGCACCTTCTCGGGCGTCACCTCGACGCACTCGTCGTCGCGCGCGAACTCCAGGCTCTCCTCGAGCGAGAGCAGGCGCGGCGGAGTCATCGACTCGAACGCATCGGCGGTCGAGGACCGCATGTTGGTGAGCTTCTTCTCCTTCGTGATGTTGACGTCCATGTCGTCGGAGCGCGAGTTCTCGCCGACGACCATGCCCTCGTACACCTCTTCGGTGGGCTGGACGAAGAAGCTCATGCGCTCCTGCAGCGCGATCATCGCGAACGGCGTCACGACGCCGGCGCGGTCGGCCACGATCGATCCGTTCTGGCGGGCCTGGATGTGCCCCGCCCAGTCGTCGTAGCCGTGCGAGATCGCGTTCGCGATGCCCGTGCCACGGGTGATCGAGAGGAACTCGGTGCGGAAGCCGATGAGGCCGCGCGACGGGACGACGAATTCCATGCGGACCCAGCCGGTGCCGTGGTTGACCATCGTCTCCATGCGGCCCTTGCGCGCTGCGAGCAGCTGCGTGATGGCACCGAGGTACTCCTCGGGGGCATCGATCGTGAGGTGCTCGAACGGCTCCTTGACCTTGCCGTCCTCGCCCTTCTTGGTGACGACCTGCGGCTTGCCGACGGTGAGCTCGAAGCCCTCACGGCGCATGTTCTCGACGAGGATCGCCAGCGCCAGCTCGCCGCGGCCCTGCACCTCCCACGCGTCCGGGCGGCCGATGTCGACGACCTTGAGCGACACGTTGCCGATGAGCTCGCGGTCCAGGCGGTCCTTCACCATGCGGGCGGTGACCTTGTGCCCCTTGACCTTGCCGACCAGCGGCGAGGTGTTGGTGCCGATCGTCATCGAGATCGCGGGGTCGTCGACGTGGATCGCGGGCAGCGGACGGACGTCCTCGGGATCGGCGATGGTCTCGCCGATCGTGATCTCCTCGATGCCGGCGATGGCGACGATGTCGCCCGGGCCGGCCTCTTCGGCGGGGTAGCGCTCGAGGGCGCGGGTCTTCAGCAGCTCGGTGATACGGGCGTTCGAGTGCGAGCCGTCGTGGCGCACCCAGGCGACCGTCTGCCCCTTCTTCAGCGTGCCGTTGAACACGCGCAGCAGGGCGAGGCGGCCGAGGAACGGGCTGGAGTCGAGGTTCGTGACCCACGCCTGCAACGGAGCCTCGTCATCGTACGCCGGCGCCGGGACGTGCTCGAGGATCGCCTCGAACAGCGGCTCGAGGTCGGCGTTGTCGGGCAGTTCGCCGTTGGCCGGCCGCGTGCGCGACGCCGCGCCGGCGCGACCGGACGCGTACACGACGGGGACGTCCAGCAGGGCGTCGACGTCGAGGTCGGGGACGTCGTCGTGCAGGTCGGACGCGAGTCCGAGGAGCAGGTCGTGCGCCTCTTCTTCGACCTCGGCGATGCGCGCGTCGGGCCGGTCGGTCTTGTTGACCAGGAGGATCACCGGCAACTTGGCCTCCAGCGCCTTGCGCAGCACGAAGCGCGTCTGCGGCAGCGGGCCCTCGCTCGCGTCGACGAGCAGCACGACCCCGTCGACCATCGACAGGCCGCGCTCGACCTCGCCGCCGAAGTCGGCGTGACCCGGGGTGTCGATCACGTTGATCGTCACCGGGACGTCGGTGTGGACGCCCTTGTAGGTGATCGCCGTGTTCTTGGCGAGGATCGTGATGCCCTTTTCGCGCTCGAGGTCGTTCGAGTCCATGGCGCGTTCTTCCATGTGCTCGTGCGAGCCGAAAGAGCCGGTCTGACGGAGCATGGCATCGACCAGAGTGGTCTTGCCGTGGTCGACGTGGGCGACGATCGCGACGTTGCGGAGGTCCGGACGGAGGGCGCGCGCCATGAGGGAATCCTTGAAAGTGAAGGGGGATGCCGGAATGCCGGCATCCCCCATTCTATCGGGCGCACCTGGACATCTCCTTGCGGCGACGTCCAGGTGCGTGCGGATCAGCTCTCGGCGCCCGCTCCGGTCGCCGCGATGAGGGCGGCGCGCGCCTCTCGGCGGATCTTCTGCTCGGCGGGGTTGGGCACCGGGACGGCGGCGATGAGGCGCTGCGTGTACGGGTCGGTCGCCCCGCGCAGGATCTGGTCGCGCGTGCCGGTCTCCACGAGCTTGCCGTGGTGCATGACCGCGATGCGGTGCGCCAGGATGTCGACGACGGCCAGGTCGTGGCTGATGAACAGGCACGCGAACTGCAGCTGCTGCTGCAGATCCTGGAGCAGGTCCAGGAAGCGGGCCTGCACCGACACGTCGAGAGCCGACGTCGGCTCGTCCGCCACCAGCAGCTCGGGGGCGAGCGCGAGGGCGCGGGCGATGCCGACACGCTGGCGCTGACCGCCCGAGAGCTCGTGCGGGAACCGGTTGCGGTACGACCGCGGCAGTTCGACCTGGCTGAGCAGCTCCTCGACGCGCTTGTCGAGCTCCTTGCCCTTGGCCACGCCGGCCAGCAGGATCGGCTCGCCGATCGACTCGCCGATCGGCATGCGCGGGTTCAGCGACGATGCCGGGTCCTGGAACACGATGCCGGTACGGCGGCGGATTGCGAACAGGTCCTTCTGCGTCGCCTTCGAGATGTCGGTGCCCACCGCGGTGAGCTTGCCCTCGGCGATCGGAAGCAGACCGATCGCCGAGCGGCCGAGCGTCGTCTTGCCCGAGCCGGACTCACCCACCAGACCCACGATCTCTCCGGGGTAGATGGCGAGGTCGATGTGCTCTGCAGCGCGGAACGCGGGGATGCGGCCGCGCTTCGGGTAGTCGATCGCGACATCCTCGAACGACAGCACCGGCGAGCGGGTCTCGATGATCTCGTCGGCGACCTCCGTCGCACGTTCGCGGATCGACGACACCGACGGCACCGTCGAGGTCTCTGTCACGACCTCGTCGGTGACGATCGCCTCGGTCTCGAGCACCCCGAGGCCCAGGTGCGGCACCGAGGCCAGCAGCTGCTGCGTATAAGGGTGCTTCGGGTCGTGGAAGATCTGGTCGACCGGGCCCGACTCCACCACGACGCCGTTCTTCATGACCATGATGCGGTCGGCGAGGTCGGCCACCACGCCCATGTCGTGCGTGATGAGGATGATCGCCGAGTCGAGGCGCTTGTGGAGGTTGCGCAGCAGGTCGAGGACCTCGGCCTGCACGGTCACGTCGAGCGCGGTCGTCGGCTCGTCGGCGATGAGCAGCAGCGGGTCGCACGAGATCGACTGCGCGATCATCGCGCGCTGGCGCTGACCGCCCGACAGCTGGTGGGGGTACTTGTTGAACGACTGTTCGGGGTTGGGCATCTCGACCATGCGCAGCAGGTCGACCGCCTTCTCCCTCGCGACGCTCGGCGACAGGCTGCGATCGTGAGAACGCAGTGACTCCATGATCTGGAAGCCGATCGTGTAGACCGGGTTCAGCGCCGTCATCGGCTCCTGGAAGATCACCGCGATCTCGTTGCCGCGCAGCGACCTCAGTGCCACAGGGTCGGCACCGCGCAGCTCGCGGCCGAGGAGCTTGATCGATCCCGTGACGCGTGCGTTCTCGGGAAGCAGGCCGAGCAGCGACATCGAGCTGGTGCTCTTGCCCGAGCCGGACTCGCCGACGATGGCGAGCACCTCGCCCCGGCGCACCTCGTAGTTCATGTCGATGGCGGCGGGGTAGAACTCGCCGTCGACCCAGAACTCGACGCCCAGGTTCTCGACCTTGAGGATCGTCTCGGGGAGGGCCTCGTGCGAGGCCGTCGTTCCGGCCCCGACGCCCGTCGTGTCAGTCATGTGGTGGTGTCCCATCTGCAAAGCTTGAAGTCATGTCGTTCCAGGAGGTCCTCTATCGGCCGGTCTTCGGCCGCACTCTCGCTGTCGTGACCATCGTGGTGTGCGCATTCGGCGCGATCGCGCTGGTGGTGGCGGATCCCGCAGCCGCGTTGCGGTACGTGTGGCCGATCATCCTCGGCGCCGTCGTGGCGTGGGCGCTGTTCTGGCGTCCGAGCCTGCGGGTGCAGCAGCACGGCATCACGGTCGAGAACGTGCTGCGCACGCACTTCGTGCCGTGGCCGTCGATCGTCGCGATCGACACTCGCTACTCGCTCACACTGCACACCGCCCAGGGGCGTGTGCCGGTGTGGGCGGCCCCGTCGCCGGGGCGTCACCGCACGCTCGGTCTCGCCCCGAAGGACTTCGACGGAGTGAGCGGATCCGCCCGTGGCGAAGCGGGTGGCCTGCGACCTGCCGACGCGATCTCGGTGCCGACCGGCAACCTGGCCCAGCTCATCCGCGGCCACTGGGAGCGACTGCGCGATGCCGGCGCCTTCGCCAGCGGCGTCGACCCGGAGGCCGCCACCGTGACGTGGCACCGGGCCACGATCGTGGTCGTCGCGGCGCTGGCCGCGGCGACCACGATCGGTCTGCTGGTCTAGCAGCACGTCACCGCTCCGGATCGAGCGGCTGGTGCTGCACGTCGCCGGGTTCCTCGCGCCGCGGATCGTTGAAGTTGACGATGTCGTCACCCGCGTACGCCGTCTGGATCCCGACATCGACCATATGCGTGTCACCCACCGTCGCCGGGGTCGTGTCGATGATCGGAGCGACCGGTCCGCTGGCCCTGCCCGCGCGTGCCATCGCACGCTCGCTCGGCATCTTCTTCTGCCGCGGGTCGAACGCGTCGCGCAGCCCGTCGCCGATGAAGTTGACGCACAGGGCGATCGCGATGATGAACAGACCCGGCCACCAGAACAGCCACGGACGCGTGGAGAACGCGGCCTGGTTCTCGGAGATGATCTTGCCGAGCGACGTGTCCGGCGACTGCACGCCGAACCCGAGGAAGCTCAGCGCCGACTCGAGCAGGATCGCACCGGCCATCATCAGCGTCGCGTTCACGACGATGACGCCCACCGTGTTGGGCAGGATGTGGTGGAAGATGATCCGGCGGTCACGCGCCCCCGACACCCGGGCGGCGTCGACGAACTCGCGCTCGCGCAGCGTCAGGAACTCACCTCGGACGAGGCGGGCCATGGTCGTCCACGCGAACAGGCCGATCACCACGCCCAGCAGGGCCGCACCCAGGCTGCCCAGCGCGAAGCCGAGCACCGAGCCGATCACGATGAGCGGGATGGTGATGATGATGTCGGTGAAGCGCATCAGGACGGAGTCGGTCCACTTGCCGTAGTAGCCGGCGGTGGCGCCGATCACGACGCCGAAGAACGTCGCCACGACGCCCACGATCACCATGACCATGATGGACTGCTGCGTGCCGCGCATGACGACCGCGAAGATGTCGCGGCCGACCTCGTCCTGACCGAACGGGTGGTCGCCGAACTGCAGCGGCCACAGGCTCATGGTCGGTTCGCCGTTGTTGACCTTCGGCGGGATCTCCTCCCACGAGTACTGCCACCAGCCCGGGATGCGGATGCCCCACAGGGCGACGCCGACCGACGTGAACGCCAGGATGACGATGAACGCGAGCACGATCATCGAGATCAGCGCGGCACGGTGCCGGAAGAACCGGCGCCGGACGATCTGACCCTGGCTGAGCCCCTCGGTCTCTTTCTGCTCGATCGTGATCTCGGCCAGTGCCTGCGACTCGGTGCCGGGATCTTCGGTGATGGAAGTGTTCATGTCAGCCCACCTTGATTCTCGGGTCGAGGGCCGCGTAGACGAGGTCCGCGATGAGGTTGAAGACGACCGCGAGCGTGCCGGTCACCACGAAGAACGCCATGACCGGGTTGGGGTCGTGCATTCCGAGCGCCGTGACGAACAGGCGGCCCATGCCGACCCAGCCGAACACCGTCTCGGTGATGACCGCGCCGCCGATGAGGGCACCTACGTCGAACGCGATGATCGTGGTGATCGGGATCAGCGCGTTGCGGAACGCGTGACGGACGACGACCGTTCGCTCGGTGAGGCCCTTGGACCGCGCCGTGCGGATGTAGTCCTGGTTCATCACCTCGAGGAGGCTCGCACGCGAGTAGCGCGTGTAGCTCGCGAACGAGATCAGGACGATCGCGATCGTCGGCAGCAGCAGGTGGGTGTACAGGTCGATGCCCTGCACCCAGAAGTTGCCGCCGAGGCCTGGGGTGGATGAACCGACCGTCGCGATCGGACGCCCGCGGACCCGGCTGGAGTTCGAATAGGCATGCCAGTACGACATGTACTTGTCGAGCGCGACGAACGCGGCCACGAAGAAGCCGACGATCGCCGTGGTGCGCACGACCGGCCCACGGTCGGGTGCACCCATGAACCAGCCGATCGCCCCGCTCACGACGACCGCGATGGCCGCGAGCAGCAGGAAGAACCACAGCGTCATCCCGTTGAGGATGTAGTTCATCATCGGGAAGTACAGCGCGATGCCGATGACCGCGACGATCAGCGACGCGTACAGTGCCTTGCGGTTGCGCAGGCCGGTCGAGATCGCGGTGACGCCGACGGCGATGCCGAGGGCGAGGAACGCGTACACGACGATCCCGATGCTCGGGTCTGCGAACCACTGCGTCGCCGACAGGAAGGTCAGCACCGCGGCGGTGGCGACGGTCGCGATCCCGAAGACGGTGAGGCGCTTGCGCCATCTGCCGCCGAGGACCGACATCCACAGCAGTCCCGCCACGAGCGACAACCCGATGATCACGGGTATGGATATCGTCGGCTCGCCCAGCCAGTTGTTCAGCTGGATCGCACCGTACTGCTTGAGGAGCACGGCCACCCAGAAGATCGGGAGGGAGAAGAACAGGAACGCCATCAGCGTCACGCCGTAGTCGAACCCGGTGTACTGGCGCAGCGCCGACACGATGCCGACCGTGATACCCAGGACCATCGCGACGACGGTCGCGGTCGTGACCAGCGTCAGCGTCGACGTGATCGCGTTACCCAGGAGGGCGTTGACCGGCTGGTTCTGGATGGAGATACCGAAGTTGCCGCGGAACAGGCCGCCGAGCCACAGGAAGTAGCGCAGCGGCGGGGGGACGTCGAGGTTGAGGAGCTTGGTCCGCGCCTCGATGAGCTGGTTCTTGTTCGGAGCGTTGCTCTGCCGGAGGTCTTCAAGGGGGTCGCCCGAGTATGCCACCAGCAGATACATCAAGAATGTCGCGGCGAAGAGAACGAAGATCGATGCGATCAGTCGCCGGATGATGAATGAAGCCATGTTGTGGCCGCCTGCCAATCGATGAATCAGCGCAGGCACGAGCCGGCGTGCTTGCCGACCTCCTGCCCGCCGCTGAGAGGAGTGTAACGCGGCGAGGTGCAGGTCCCCCAGGGGGACCTGCACCCCACCTCAGTGGTCAGTGCCGAAGCACGATGACTACCGTGTGACGATCACTCACCCGAGTCGGTGACGGCCCAGTCCCACGCGTTCCAGAAGATCGTGGGGGCGAGGATCGACGGGTCGATACCCTCCACACGGTCGCTGAAGGCGGTGACGCCCGGGAACTGGAAGATGGTGACACCGTAGAAGTCGTTCCACAGGATCTTGTCCATCTCCTGCTGCAGCTCGATCTGCTTGTCGGCGTCGAACTCCACGTTCAGCTTCGCAACGACAGCGTCGAGGTCAGCGTTCGAGTAGAAGTTCATGTTGTTGATCGCACCGGTCTGGAAGGTCGGACCGGAGCTGGTCACACCGAGGCTGGTCGACTGCCACCCGAAGAGCGACGCGTCGTAGGCACCGGGGGTGCCCAGGAGGCCGCCCCACTTCTCGGAACCGCAGTCGGTGACGTTGAAGCCGGCCTGGGCAGCGGACTGCTGGATCAGGGCGAACTCGTTGACACGGCGCGGGTTGTTCGACGCGTAGAGGATGCAGACCGAGGTGTCGGTGATGCCCGACTCGGCCAGCAGCGTCTTCGCGCCCTCGATGTCGACCTCGGCGAACGCGGCGGAGCCGTTGTTCTTCACCGACTCGTCGTAGCCCTCGGCGCCGGGCACGAGGATCTGCGAGCTGCGCAGGGTCGCGTCGTCGCCGGAGATCGGCTTGATGAGCGTGTCGAGGATCTCCTGGCGCGGGATGGTCTTGAGGAATGCCTCACGAGCCTTCGCGTTCGAGAAGATGTTCTCGGGGTTCTTGCCCTGGTCGAACTGCAGGTCGACGTGCTCGTACGTACCCTCGAGTCCGGTCTTGACGGTGATGCCGTCGACCGCGTCGAGCGCCGTCTTGATGTCGGCCGTGGCCTGGGGCGAGATGACGTCGACTTCACCGTTCTGCAGCGCCTGGACCGCGGCGAGCGGGTCCGGGATGAAGCGGATGGTGATCTCTTCGATGTTCGGGGTGTTCTCGCCCTTGTACTCGGGGTTCGCCTTGAGCGTGACGTACTGGTCGGCGACGAAGTCGGTGATCATGTACGGGCCGCTCGCGGTGACGAGCTCGGCGTCGTCGGGCATCTCGGTGAAGTTGAAGCCCGAGTTCCAGAACGACGAGATCGGGGCCAGAGCCGCGGCGTCGTTGTCCTGGATGGCCGAGACGACGGCATCCTTGGCCTTCTTGGCGTCGTCGAGGTTGAGAGCCTTCTCACCGATGACGTGCGCCGGAAGGGGGCTCGGGAACGCGAGCTCCCAGTCCACGTACGGGGCGTCGTACACGACGGTGATCGACTTGCCGTCCTTGCTGACGTCGGGGGTCTGCGAGACGAGGCCGAGGCCGGCGTCCGGGGTGGCGCCCGAGTCGAAGTACACGACGTCCGTGGGGAGGTCACCCGTGAACTCACCGGTCTCGGCGTCCTGGTACTGCGTGGGGTCGAAGTCCGGCGTGTCGAGCGCGCGAGAGTTCGCCGCCCAGTTGAGCAGGAGGTCGGATGCGTCCACGTCCACGCCGTCGGACCACTTGACACCGTCGGCGATCGTGTACTTGACCGTCAGCGGGTCGTCCGAGAGCTTCTCGTACGTGCCGAACGACTTGTTCTCGATGAGCTTCGGGGTGTTGTCGTAGTAGTTGAAGCCGTCGAGGACGAGGTAGTTGATGTTGTTGTTCGCCGTGGCGTTGCCGAACGACGTGCTTCCGTTCATCGAGTAGAACGCCTGGTTCCACGCCGCCGTGATCGACGAGCCTTCGACGAGACCGGAGTCGTCACCCGAGTCGGTGTCGCCGCCATTGGCGGCGCAACCCGAGATCGCCAGTGCGCCGACCGCGGTGAGCGCCACCGCGGCCGAGATGCGCTTCATTCTCACTGTTCCTCCTGTGCAGGGTTTGTGCGCACGCGTCTGGAACAACCGGACGGGCGCGCGGATGGGAAAACGATAAGCACCGCTGGTGAGATGGTCAAAACGATCGGCCAAAACGTTACAGAGCCTTAACTCAATCGACGCGAAGTGTGACAATCTGACAAGGTGGCACCCCCTACACCGCCCTCCGACTGTGTGGTATCGAGTACCCTGTCCGCCAGCACTCCGTACCAGCGTCGTCGCCTGACGTGGGAGATCTGGATCGTCCTGGCCGTCACGGTGGGGCAGTCCGCGCTGTACTCGGTGCTCTCGCTGGTGCGCAAGCTCCTGGCGCCCGTCCCGCTCGGCTCGCAACAGACGCAGGTGAACCCGTCTCGCGATGCGCAGGCCGTATGGGATGTGGTGTACCAGCTCCTCGCGGTGTTGTTCGCACTGGCGCTGGTGGCGCTCGTCGTCTACCTGCTGTGGGAGCCCGGGAGCAACGCCCTGCGGCGCATCGGGCTCGACTTCACGCGGTTCGGCGGCGACCTCGCGCGCGGCGTCGTCCTCGCGGCGGTGATCGGCCTGCCCGGCCTCGCGCTCTACGCCGTCGGACGCGCCCTGGGGATCACCGTCGCGGTCGTGGCCTCGCCGTTGGATGCCGCATGGTGGACGATCCCCCTACTCGTGCTGTCGGCGCTGCGGGCGGGCCTCACCGAAGAGGTCATCTTCATCGGGTACCTGTTCGACCGGCTGCGCCGCCTCGGCTGGAACGACTGGAGCATCATCCTCACGGCCGCGGCGCTGCGTGGCGCGTACCACGCCTACCAGGGCTTCGGCGCGATCGTCGGCAACGTCGTGATGGGGATCGTGTTCGGGTGGTGCTATCGCCGATGGGGGCGCGTCATGCCGCTCGTGATCGCCCACACGCTCCTGGACGTCGTCGCCTTCGTCGGCTACCCGCTCGCCGCCGCGTTGTGGCCCGGGGTCTTCGCGCCCGCGCCAACGCCTTCCCCCACGCCGACTCCGACGAGTTGATGCGACGGGATGCCGGGGGCACCGGCATCCCGTCGTCTCAGACGTGCATCAGGCGAAGGCCTCGATGGGCGGGCAGGCGCACACGAGGTTGCGATCGCCGTACGCCTGGTCGATGCGGCGGACCGGTGGCCAGTACTTCGTGCGCACGAGGGCGTGGACGGGGTACACGGCGATCTCGCGCGAGTACGGGTGGTGCCACTGCCCGGCGACCACGGATTCGGCCGTGTGCGGGGCGTTCACGAGGGGGTTGTCGGCGGCGGGCCACTCCCCCGCCGCGACGCGGTCGGCCTCCGCCCTGATCGCGATCATGGCCTCGATGAAGCGCTCGATCTCGCCGAGGTCCTCGGACTCGGTCGGCTCCACCATGAGCGTCCCCGCGACCGGGAACGACATCGTCGGCGCGTGGAAGCCGTAGTCGATGAGGCGTTTGGCCACATCGTCGACGGTCACCCCGGTCGCCTCCTTGAGGGGGCGCAGGTCGAGGATGCACTCGTGCGCGACGAGACCCGCCTCACCGGCGTACAGCACCGGATAGTGGTCCCGCAGGCGGAACGCGATGTAATTGGCCGCGAGCACGGCCGACGCCGTGGCCCGGCGCAGCCCCTCCGAGCCCATCATGCGCACGTAGGCCCACGAGATCGGCAGGATGCTCGCCGAGCCGTGCGGCGCCGCGGAGATCGGCCCGCCGTCGAACATGCCGCCCGGGTGGTCCCGCCGCTGCGAGAGCGGGTGGCTCGGCAGGTACGGCGCGAGGTGCGCCTTGGCCGCGACAGGGCCGACACCCGGCCCGCCGCCGCCGTGCGGGATCGCGAACGTCTTGTGGAGGTTGAGGTGCGAGACGTCGCCGCCCAGATCGCCGAAGCGCGCGTAGCCGAGCAGCGCGTTGAGGTTGGCGCCGTCGACGTACACCTGTCCGCCCGCGTCGTGCACGGCCTGCGTGATGTCGAGCACGTCGTGCTCGTACACCCCGTGCGTCGACGGGTACGTGATCATGAGCGCCGCGAGCTCGTCGGCGTGCGTCGCGATCTTCGCCCGCAGGTCGTCGAGGTCGACGTTGCCGGCGTCATCGCACGCGACCACGACGACCCGCATGCCGGCAAGCACAGCCGACGCCGCGTTCGTGCCGTGGGCGGATGAGGGGATGAGACAGACCGTGCGGCCCGTGTCACCGTTGGCGCGGTGGTAGCCGCGGATCGCCATGAGCCCGGCGAGCTCGCCCTGCGAGCCGGCGTTCGGCTGCAACGACACCGCGTCGTACCCGGTGACCTCGGCGAGCCAGACCTCGAGCTGCTCAATCATGGCGAGGTAGCCGTGCACGTCGTCCTCGGGGGCGAAGGGGTGCACCCGGGAGAACTCGGGCCACGACACCGCCGCCATCTCGGTGGCCGCGTTGAGCTTCATGGTGCACGAGCCGAGCGGGATCATGCCGCGGTCGAGCGCGTAGTCGCGGTCCGACAGCTGCTTGAGGTAGCGCATCATCGCCGTCTCGGAGCGGTGCGAGGTGAACACCGGGTGCGTGAGGAACTCCTCGACCCGGTGCAGCTCGACACGGACCGCAGCCAGGGGTGCGGCATCCACGAAGGAGACTTCGCGCTCGCCCTGCTCGCCCGCACCGGCGAACTCGCCCTCGGGCAGGCCGAACGCCCACGCGACGGCGGCGAGATCGCCTTGCGTCGTGGTCTCGTCGACCGAGACGCCGACGGTCGCGTCGTCGATCCAGGCAAGCTGGTAACCGCGTTCGCGGGCCCGCTCGATGACGCGGCGCGACGGTCCGGGCGTCGCCACCCGGATCGTGTCGAAGAACGCGTCGGAACGCAGTGACAGCCCATACCCGCGCAGACGGCCGGCCAGCGCCTCGGTCTTCTTCGCGACGTCGGTGGCGATCGCCCGCAAGCCGTCGGGACCGTGGTAGACGGCGTACATCGACGCCATGACGGCCAGGAGCACCTGCGACGTGCAGATGTTCGACGTGGCCTTCTCACGGCGGATGTGCTGCTCGCGCGTCTGCAGCGCGAGCCGGTAGGCGGGGTGCCCGGCGGCATCCTGCGAGACGCCGACGAGGCGGCCCGGCAGCTGGCGCTCCAGACCTTGGCGCACGGCCATGTAGCCGGCGTGGGGTCCGCCGAACCCGAGCGGCACGCCGAAGCGCTGCGTCGTTCCCACGGCGACATCGGCGCCGAGCGAGCCGGGCGAGCGCAGCAGCGTGAGCGCCAGGATGTCGGCGGCCACCACGACCAGCGCGCCGGCGACGTGTGCGGCATCCACCACGCCCGACGGGTCCCATACGCGACCCGAGGCGCCCGGGTACTGCACGAGCACCCCGAAGTGCTCGTCGGGAAGAGTCGCACCGGCGGCGAGGTCCAGCACCACCAGCTCGATGCCCACGGCAGCGGCACGGTGTGCGAGCAGCGCGCGCGTCTGCGGCAGCGCGTCGGCATCCACCACGAACACGTTCGAGGTCGACTTGGACCCGCGGCGGGCCACCAGCATGCCCTCGACGACAGCGGTCGACTCGTCGAGCATCGACGCGTTCGCGGTCGCGAGCCCGGTGAGGTCGGTCACCATCGTCTGGAAGTTGATGAGCGCCTCCAGGCGCCCCTGCGAGATCTCGGGCTGGTACGGCGTGTACGCGGTGTACCAGGACGGGTTCTCGAGCACGTTGCGCGCGATCACCGACGGCGTGAACGTGTCGGCGTAGCCCAGGCCGATCATCGGACGCGCGACGCGGTTCTGCGACGCCAGCGCCCGCAGCTCGGCCAGGGCCTCCGCCTCGGTCGCCGCCGGCGGGATGTCGCTGGTGGTGCGGGGCTTCGCATGAATGGATGCCGGCACCGCCGCCTCGACGAGAGCGTCGACGCTGGCGTAGCCCAGGGCGTCCAGCATCGTGCGCTGGGCGGCAGCATCCGTCCCGATGTGACGGTCGGCGAACAGGCCCGTCACTCCGCGCCGCCCGTGAGCGAGATGTACGCGTCGCGGTCGAGGAGGCCGTCGACGGCCGTCGGGTCGACCGTGATCCTGACGAGCCAGCCCGCGCCGAACGGGTCGGCGTTCACGAGCGACGGGTCGTCGACGACGGCGTCGTTGACCGCGACGACCTCGCCCGTCAGCGGTGCGTAGAGCTCGCCGACCGACTTCGTCGACTCGATCTCGCCGACGACGGTGGCCGCGGTGACCGCGGTGCCCACGGCGGGCAGCTCGACGAACACGACGTCGCCGAGCTTGTCGGCGGCGTACTCGGTGATGCCGACGGTCGCGATGTCGCCGTCCAGGGCGATCCACTCGTGCTCGGCGGTGTACTTGAGGGCGGTGAGGTCGGTCATGGGTTCCTCCGGTATGCGGGTCGGTGGCTCAGCGGGCGCGCTGATAGAACGGGAGAGCGGTCACGGTCGCGGGGATGCGGGTCCCGCGCACGTCGATGAACAGTGGGGTGCCTGTGGCACTGGAGCCGGGCGTCACGAACGCCATCGCGATGGGATGCCCCAGCGTCGGACTCAGCGCGCCGCTGGTGATCTCGCCGACGGTCTGGCCGGCGTCGTCCAGCACGGCGTAGCCGGCACGACCGGCGCGCTTGCCGTCGGCGACGAGGCCCACCAGGACGGGGGCGTCCGGAGCGACGACCGCGGCGAGCGCGGTCTTGCCGACGAAGTCGGGCTTGTCGGCGGCCACGACGCGGCCGAGGCCGGCCTGCGCGGGCACGATGTCGAGCGACAGCTCGTGGCCGTACAGCGGCATGCCCGCCTCCAGGCGGAGCGTGTCACGGGCGGCGAGGCCCGCCGGCACGAGACCGAAGGGCTCTCCGGCGGCCAGCAGCGCGTCCCACAGGGCGGGGGCGGACTCGTTGCGCACGAGCAGCTCGAAACCGTCCTCGCCCGTGTAGCCGGTACGGGCGACGAACAGCGGGGCGCCGTCGAAGGTGCCGTCCGACCAGGCGTAGTACCCGAGGTCGGCGAACGCCGGCTGCACGTCGCTGATGCCGGCCGTCGCCTCGACCACGGAGCGCGCGACCGGACCCTGCACCGCGATGAGCGAGGACGCCTCGGTGCTGTCGACGACTTCGGTGTCGAACCCGGCGAGACGATCCGCGAAGGCTCCGGCGACGGCATCCCGATTCCCCGCGTTCGCGATCACCAGGAAGCGGTCCTCGGCGAGACGGTAGACGATGACGTCGTCGACGATTCCGCCCGAGTCGGCGAGGACGAGCGAGTACTTGGCCTTGCCCGCGCGCATCGGCGAGATCGCGCCGGCGAGCGCGAAGTCGAGGAAGGCACCGGAGCCGGGCCCGGTGACCTCGAACTCGGCCATGTGCGAGATGTCGAACAGGCCGGCACCGGTGCGCACCGCGTGATGCTCGGCGAGGTCGGACGTGTAGCGCACCGGCATGAGCCAGCCGCCGAAGTCGGTGAAGGAGGCGCCCAGCGCCTCGTGGCGATCGTGCAGGGCGGTCGTGCGGAGGTCTGTCATCGAGTTCTCCCGGTCGTGGGCGGGCAGACGTCTGTCGACGCCTGTGAACTCCCCCTCTGTCATAGGCCTGAGAGCTTCGCCCACCCCCGAGGGATGCGGACTTTCACCGTCGGCGGATGCGTGCTGCGCACGAATCGCTTTCCAGAGTCGGCCTGCCCGAACGGTACGCGTACCTGAGAGATTGGCGGGGAGGCTTGCTCCTTCGGTGCTCGGCGATCGCGCTGCCGAGGCTCTCCCGCCCGGGTTGTGGGCCGTGTGTTGACTTGCGGAGCCAGCATACCGGGCGGGGCGGCGGATCGACGCAGCGTGCGCGCGGGAGTCACTCGACGCAGTGGCCGGACGACACCCGGTCGGTCAGCGACGGCGCTTCATCGGCCACGGGGGTGAGCTCGGCCATCGTCATCGCGTAGCCCAGCTCGGGATCGTTCTCGGCTCGCGCGAACACGACGCCGGCGACCGATCCGTCCGCGGTCAGCAGCGGCCCGCCCGAGTTGCCAGGCCGCACTTCGGCGTCGAGGGCGTAGATCTCGCGCGGGCTCCACGAGGAGTCGTACACATCGGGCACGCTCGCGCTGCCCACCGAGCGCACGCCGGCCGAGACCATCGTGAAGGGGCCGCCGTACGGGTAGCCCTGCACGACCGCGGCGGCACCCGGCTGGAGCGTCGTCGAGAACGGCAGCGGAGGCGCGCCCAGGTCGTCGACGGCGATCACCGCGAGATCGTCGGTGGGGTCGAAATAGACCACACGGCCTTCGCGGGCGGGGACGCCCGGCAGTTCGACGATCGGCGTGTCGACGCCGGCGACCACGTGCGCGTTGGTGACGACCCGATCGTCCGCGATCACGAAGCCGGTGCCGCTGGAACCGCGTCCGCAGGCGTACGCATTGCCCGACACCCGGGCGACCGATGCCGCGGCGGTCTGCAGGGCGGGATCATCCAGCGCCACCGGTGGCGCGGGATCGACCGAGCCCGGCCCGAGCAGCGTGCCGAGACCCGGCAGCCCGTCGTCCAGCACAGCGCCACGCAACTGTGCCAGCGCGGCGGCCACGGGGTCGGGCGTGGCCGCCTCGATGCCGCGCAGGATGGTCGACGACGCCACGGCGGAGGAGATCACCGGGATGCCGGCGACCGCGATGGCCGGTGTGACCAGTGCCAGCGCGAGGCCGGCCGCGACCACCGACGCCACGCCGCCCAGTGCGCGCTCGACGCCCCCGAGCTTCAGCCGGTCGGCGCCCGACCGCAGCACGGCCCCGAGCGCCGCACCCGCGGCCGCTCCGAGCGCCACGAGGCCGATCGCGGTCACGAGCACCGCGGGCCCGCGCCACAGCGGTGAGGGCACCCACGCGCTCACGAGCGGGGTCAGCCAGAACGCGGCGAACGCGCCTGCCGCCAGGCCCGCGAGCGTGCCGATGCTGGCGAAGAAGCCGCGCTGGATGCCGGCGGCCAGAGCCCCCACGAGGATGAGGACCACCAGCACGTCGACGACGATCATGCCTCATCCCTTCGCGCGTGCGGACCGTCTCGCCAGGCTACGCATCCAGCCTGGGAGACGACCGCGACCCGCGGCAGTGGAACGGGCTCAGCGGCGGCCGGCCGACAGCTCCCTGCGGACCTCGTCGCGCAGCATCCCCTGGTTCTCGGGATCGGGCGCAGCGCCCAGCAGGGTGCGGGTGTACTCGTGCTGCGGATCGAGGATGACGCGGTCCGCCGGGCCTCGCTCGACGATGTCGCCGCGGTACATGACGAGGATGTCGTCGGAGAAGTGCCGCGCCGTCGCGAGATCGTGCGTGATGTACAGCACACCGAGGTGGTCTTCGCGCTGCAGCTGGGCGAGCAGGTTCAGCACACCCAGCCGGATCGACACGTCGAGCATCGACACCGGCTCGTCGGCGATGATGAACTGCGCACCGGGCGCGAGCGCGCGGGCGATGGCGACGCGCTGCCGCTGCCCGCCCGAGAGCTCGTGGGGTCTACGCTGCGCCATCTGGTCGCTGGGCGTGAGGCGCACCCGGTCCAGCAGCTCGAGCACACGGCGGCGCAGCTCGGCGCGGCTGATGCCCGGGTTGTGGATCTTGAGCGGACGCTCCAGGTGGTGGGCGATCGAGTGGAACGGGTTCAGCGACGCGAACGGGTCCTGGAACACCATCTGCACGTCGCCGCGGTAGGCGGCGGAGTCACGGCCGCTGCGGCTGGCCGGCCTGCCATCGAGGAGGATCTGCCCGCTCGTGGGCGTCTCCAGGCGCGCGATCATCTTCGCGATGGTCGACTTGCCCGACCCCGACTCGCCCACGAGGGCGATCGTGCGCCCCGTGTGGAGGGTGAACGACACGTCCTTCACGGCGTGCAGCGTGGAGAACTTCAGGCCGCTGCGCAGCCGGAAGTCCTTCACGAGATTGCGGGCCTCGAGAGTGCGCGGCGCGGGGGTGGTGGGCTCGGCGGTCATGCCGCGCCTCCTTCGGGAACGGATGCCGCTTCGGGAATGGTCGCCCCACCCAGCGTCGCGGACACGGATTGCGCGCCGGTGCGCACGAAGTCGCCCCGCTCGCCGCGCAGGCTCGGGAAGCTCGACAGCAGCTTCTTGGTGTACTCGTGCTGCGGGCGGCGGTAGACGTCCGCGGCCGTGCCGAGCTCGACGATCTCGCCCTGCAGCATCACCGCGATGCGGTCGCTGATCTCGATCAGCATCGGCAGATCGTGGGTGATGAAGATGACGGCGAACCCCAGCTTCTCGCGCAGTCGCATGATCTCGCGGATGATGCCGCGCTGCACGACGACGTCGAGCGCCGTCGTCGGCTCGTCCATGATCATCACCTGCGGATCGAGCGCGAGAGCCATCGCGATCATGACGCGCTGGCGCATGCCGCCCGACAGTTCATGCGGGAAGCTCGACAGTCGCTTCGGATCGACGCCGACCAGCTCCAGCAGTTCTTCGCTGCGCTGCTGCTTCTGCCGCTTCGACATGTCCGGCCGGTGGGTCGTGAACACGTCGAACAGCTGCGCGCGGATGTTGATGACGGGGTTCAGCGAGTTCATCGCGCCCTGGAAGACCATCGACACCTTGTCCCACCGGAATCGGCGGAGCTCCTCGTCGGCGAGCGCGACCACGTTGATGTCCTCGCCCGAGCGGTCGTGGAAGACCACCTCGCCCGCGGTCATCAGGGCCGGCGGCTTGAGCAACCGGTTCATGCCGTATGCGAGGGTCGTCTTGCCGCATCCCGACTCCCCTGCGAGGCCCAGGATCTCACCGCGGTGGAGGGTCAGCGACACGTTGCGCACCGCCTTGACCGGCGGGTCGACCTCGTACTCGATCGACACGTTCGTCGCGGTCAGAACAGCGTCGTCCGTCATGCGTCTGCTCCGTTCGGGATCTGCGTGGCCTCGACGCCGCGCCCGGCGCGCCTGGCGCGGCGCACGCGGCGGGCGTTCTGCGGTGCGAGCCGCAGCTTCGGGTTGATGATCTCGTCGATCGAGAAGTTGATCAGCGACAGGCCGGCGCCCAGCAGCGCGATCATGAGGCCCGGCGGCACGAACCACCACCAGGCGCCCGTGCCGAGCGCCTGACCGCTCTGTGCGTCGTTGAGCATCGTGCCGCAGGTGATCGAGCCGGTCGGGCCGAGGCCCAGGTACGAGAGGCCTGCCTCACCCAGGATCGCGAAGATGATGGCGAAGAGGAACTGGGCCGTCAGCAGCGGGAGGAGGTTGGGCAGGATCTCGACGAAGATGATGCGGCCGGACTTCTCACCCGCCACCCGACTCGCCGCGACGTAGTCGCGCGCCCGCAGCGACCGCGACAGCGCCCGCAGCACGACCGCCGACCCCGCCCATCCCGTGATGCCGAGGATGACGGCGACGAGCAGCCAGCTGCGCCCCGGGATGTAGCTCGCGATGACCATCACGAGGGGAAGCCCCGGGATCACGAGCATGATGTTCGTGAACAGCGAGAGGATCTCGTCCCACCAGCCGCCCTTGTACCCGGCGACGATGCCGAACACGAGTGACAGCACGAGGGCGATGAGCCCGGCGATGATCCCGACCATGAGCGAACCGCGGGCGCCGGTGGCCAGCTGGGCGAACACGTCGTATCCGAGCTTCGTCGTGCCGAGGATGTGCTCGGGGCTGGGCGGCTGCAGCGCCGGGTTGTCGGAGTCGTACGGGTCCTGAGCGAAGATCGGCGCGACGATCGCGAACAGCACGATGCCGACGACGATCACGAGCCCGATCGCGAGCTTGAGCGACATGCGCGGCATGAGCTGGCGGATGCCGCGACGCGCGGCGCGCGCCTCGTCGCGGGCGGTCACGATGTCGACCGTCGCAGGGGGCGTCATGATCGCGCCGGGCGCGACGATCGTGGGGTCGATGGTGCGGTCCGACAGCGTCTGAGGCTCGTCGACGGCGGGCGCAGTGGTGCGCGGATCGGTCACTTCGGTTTCCTCAGACATTGTGGCGCGCCCTCGGGTCGATGGATCCGTAGACGAGGTCCATGATGAAGTTCGCCGCGAGCACCGCGATCGTGATCACGAGGAAGACGCCCTGCATGAGCGCGTAGTCGCTGTTCTGCACGGACTGGATCATGAGCTTTCCGACGCCCGGGTACGTGAAGACCTGCTCCATGACGATGGAGCCCGCCACGACGAAGCCGAGCGAGATGCTGAAGCCGGCGATCGAGGGGATCGCCGCATTGCGGGTGGCGTACGCGCGGAGGATGCGCATGGGCTTCAGGCCTTTCGCCTCGGCGGTGACGATGTAGTCCTCCGAGACGGTGGACACCATCATGTTGCGCATGCCCAGCAGCCAGCCGCCGACGGAGCTCAGCACGATCGTCAGCGCCGGCAGGAAGCCGTGATAGATCGCGTCGCCGAGGAACGCCCAGCTCCACTCGGGTCCGTCGGGGAACTCGAACACGTCGTAGCCGCCGAAGATCGGGAACCACCCCAGCGCCACGGAGAAGATCGCGATCAACACAAGCGCGAGCCAGAAGTACGGGATCGACTGCAGTACCGTCGTGAACGGCACCAGGTGGTCGACCCACGTGCCGCGGCGCCATCCGACCCACGCGCCGATGCCGACGCCCAGGACGAACGAGATGACGGTGGCGAGGCCGACCAGGATCACCGTCCACGGCAGCGCCGCGGCGATGAGGTCGACCACCGGGGTCGGGTACTTCGTGATGGAGACGCCGAGGTCTCCCTGAAGCAGCCGACCCCAGTAGTTGACGTACTGCTCCCACATCGACTGATCAGTGCCCCCGAGGAGGGCCTTGATGTTGCGGATCTGGGTCTCGCTGATCTCCCCGCCGGCACGCTGCATCTTGGCGATCATGATGTCGGCGGGGTTGCCGGGCAGAAGCCTCGGCAGGAGGAAGTTGAGGGAGATCGTCGCCCACAGTGTCACCACATAGAACGCGATCCGCCGCGCATAGAACCTCATTGCGGCCTGCTCCTCCTTGCCGCGGCTTCTGCCCGGTTCAGCATTACTTCACCGGCTCCAGGTGCTGGAGGATGTAGCCGGCCGCCACCGAGCCCCAAGCGGGCGGGAAGGCGTACAGGTCGTCCTCGGTCGGCCAGCCCGTGAAGTCCTTCGAGTTGAAGAAGGTCTGGGTGGCGTTGATGACCAGCGGGATGTAGGGCAGGTCGCGCGCGATCTCGGTCTGGACCTTCGCGTACGCCTCCTTCTTGAGGGCCTCGTCGTTCGTCGCGGCCGCAGCGGCCACGGCCTCGTTCACGACGGGGTTGTCGTAGCGGCTGAAGTTCCAGCGGCCGGTCGGAACCTCCTGGCCGACCTGCGAGGTCGACTCGCCGGTGAACCAGTCCTTGTAGATCTGGAACGGGTCGGCGACCGAGGTGCCGATGACGCCACCCATGATCAGCTGGTACTGGCCGGTCTGACGGGAGTCCGAGAACTCCTGCCACTGCACGGTCGACGCGGTGACCTTGATGCCGGCTTCGGCAGCCTCCTCGGCGATGAGCTTCGCGGCGTCGTTGTAGTCGGTCCAGCCATCCACCGACGTGAGGCTCAGCTCGATCGGCGTGCCGTCCTTGCCGTAGAAGCCGTCGCTGCCCTTCGTGTAACCGGCGGCCTCGAGGATCTCTCCGGCCTTGGCTGCGTCGGGCGACTGCGGGCTGACCTCGTTGGCGGGGTCGGCGAGCCACTTGGCGTCACGCGGCATCAGCGTGAAGGCGGGCGAGATGTCGCCGGTGAGGCCGACGAACGCCTTCTCTTTGATGGTGCCGCGGTCGATCGCGACGTTGAGGGCCTGGCGGACGGCGACGTCGGTCTGCGGGCCGGTGCAGCCGAGCTCGGCGTTCGAGCAGGTGTAGAGCACCGTCGGGTCCTGCGGCGTGTTGAGCATGCTGATGACGCCCTTGTCGGTGACCGACTCGGGGTTGGGCACGAACATGCCGGTCCAGTCGAGCTCGCCGGCCGTCAGCAGGTCCTGCGCCGACTGGTTCGCGTCGATGCCGATGTACTGCACCTTCTTGATGGCGGGCACGCCCTCGTCGCGGAAGTTCTCGTTCGCGACGACCGTGTACGAGGCATCCGTCACCTTGTCGACGACGTACGGGCCGGTGCCGACCGGGTCCTCGTCGGTGAACGTCGAGTAGTCCTTGACGTCCTTCCAGATGTGCTCGGGCAGGATCCAGGTGGTGCCGAGGATCTGGAACTCGTTCGTGTACTGCGGGGTCGAGTACGTCAGGACGAGCGTGGTGTCGTCGGGCGCCTCGGCCGAGACGAGGCCGTCGCGGTGGTTGGGCTCGTAGTTGAACGTGAAGGCGGCGTCTTCGGCCGAGAAGTCCTCGCCGTCGCTCCACTTCACGCCGTCCTTGAGCTTGACGGTGATGACGGTGCCGTCCTCGTTGTACTCGAAGCTCTCGCCGAGCATCGGCGCGGGCGCGTCGTCGGCGGTCTTGTTGTAGAAGAAGAGCGGCTCATAGATCGGGCCGAGCGCAGCGTGGAGCACGCTCGGCGAGAACGGGTTGAAATTCGCCTCGATGGGGGTCTGGCTTCCCGCCCAGACCCGCAAGGTGCGTCCTTCGGAGGAGGAGTCGTCGCCCCCACCTCCACCGGCACAGCCCGACAGGCCGAGACCGAGGATCGCTGCCCCGGCCACGGCGAGAAGCGCAGCGCGGCGCTTCGCGTTTCGAATCATCATTGGTTCTTTCTCTCGTGCGGCATTGCAGGGAGGAGTGCAAGGGCACCCGGGACGCTCATTAGTTCTGTTCCCTAACAAACGTTTGAACGTAAACCTAACAAACAATCCCACGCACCGCACCCCCGATTCGTCACGTCTTGGCAACGGTTGGCGCACGGCGTCCCGTCGCGTGTTTGTGTCGACCTCGGTTTGGCTTCAGGTCACTCTGACACTATGATCGGGTATAGTTAGAGTCACCATGACCAGAACATCACCCTCCAGAGACGTCACCGGCGTCGCATCGGCCTCTTCCGACGCGACGCGAGTTGCCGTGTCGACGGTGATCTTCGCGCTCCGACGCATCGACGGTGGAGACACCGCCCGGGTCGCGCTTCCCCTCGTCCGTCGCACTCGCGATCCGCACGAAGGCCAGTGGGCCCTTCCCGGCGGCTGGCTCGGCATCGCCGAGAGCCTCGACGCGGCGGCATCCCGCACCCTCGCAGAGACGACCGGGCTGGCACCGAGCTATCTCGAGCAGCTGTACGCGTTCGGGGCGGTGGACCGCTCCCCCACGCGCGTCGTGTCGATCGTCTACTGGGCGCTCATCCGCGCCGAGGAGATCTCGGAGGATGCCGTCGAGCCGCTGTTCGCGACGGAGAACGTGCAGTGGTTCGATGCCGCAGCACTCCCCCGCCTGGCCTTCGACCACAACGAGATCGTCGACTACGCGCTGTGGCGACTGCGCAACAAGGTGGGCTACAGCCGGATCGCGCACGGACTGCTCGCCGACGAGTTCACGCTCGCCGATCTGCGGGAGGTGTACGAGGCGATCCTCGGCCGCCGCCTCGACCCTGCGAACTTCCGTCGCCAGGCCGAGAACTCCGGCAGCCTCATCCCGACCGACCGCTTCCGCACGGGCAGCCACCGCCCGGCGCGGCTGTACCGCTACAACCAGGACGTCGAGCTCGCCGACCACGGCCCCCTCGACGCCCGCGACTGAATCCCGAACGGAGCGCCGACATGCCTGCCGTCAACATCACCCTCCAGCCTCCTCCCGCCCCCGCGGAGCCGGCCGGTGCCGCGCACCGGACAAGCGCTGACCCGTCGGTCGACCATGAGATCCAGGCCATCGTCGCGGGAGCCCTGCAGGCAGAGACCTGCAACACCGACCTCGCGGCCGGCCCGTGGGACTTCGACGCGCGCCCCGGCTACGGTCCGGGCTCGTCGATGGGCGACGTCATCCCGACCGGGTCGCCTCGTCAGGGCGAGCTGCCCCGCGAGTACCGCGAGGCCTCCGAAGCCGAGCTGGCTGAGCGCGTCCGCGCCGCCAAGGCGACCCTCGGCGACCGCGTCGTCGTGCTGGGCCACTTCTACCAGCGCGAAGAGGTCGTGGTGCACGCCGACTACGTGGGCGACTCGTTCCAGCTCGCCAATGCCGCCCTGGAGCACCCCGACGCCGAGGCGATCGTGTTCTGCGGCGTCCACTTCATGGCCGAGACCGCGGACCTGCTGTCGCGTCCCGAGCAGGCCGTCATCCTCCCGAACCTCGCCGCAGGCTGCTCGATGGCCGACATGGCCGACATCGACCAGGTCGAAGACGCCTGGGAGCAGCTCGCCGAGATCTACGGCGACATGGACGCGAAGGATGCCGACGGCCTGGTGCCCGTCGTCCCGGTGACGTACATGAACTCCAGCGCCGACATCAAGGGCTTCGTCGGCCGTCACGGCGGCATCGTGTGCACGTCCTCCAACGCCCGGACGGTGCTGGAGTGGGCGTTCGAGCGGGGGCGCCGCGTGCTCTTCTTCCCCGACCAGCACCTGGGTCGCAACACCGCCAAGGCGATGGGGGTGCCGCTGGAGCAGATGCCGATGTGGAACCCGCGCAAGCCGTTCGGCGGCTCGGACGCCCAGACCCTCGCCGACGCCCGGGTGATCCTGTGGCACGGCTTCTGCTCGGTGCACCGCCGCTTCTCGGTCGACCAGATCGCGAAGGCCCGTGCCGAGCACCCCGGCGTGCGCGTCATCGTGCACCCGGAGTGCCCGATGGAGGTCGTCGACGCGGCCGACGAGTCCGGCTCGACCGACTACATCCGCAAGGCGATCGAGGCGGCCACCGAGCCGACGACCTTCGCGATCGGCACCGAGGTGAACCTCGTGCAGCGCCTCGCGGCCGAGCACCCGCAGCACACCATCTTCTGCCTCGACCCGGTGGTCTGCCCGTGCTCGACGATGTACCGGATCCACCCCGGGTACCTCGCCTGGGTCCTCGAGGGTCTGGTCGACGGCGAGGTGCGCAACCGCATCACGGTTCCGCAGGACGTCGCCGAACCGGCACGCCTGGCACTGGAGCGGATGCTGGCGGCCAAGCCGCCGGCAGCGCCCGCGGCCGATTGGGAGAACGCCTCGTGACCGGACCCGCCGCGCCGCGCGCGATCGTCGTCGGCTCCGGGATCGCCGGACTGCTCACGGCGCTGCACGCGGTCGAGCACGGCTGCCGGGTGACGCTGGTCACCAAGGACGTGCTGGAACACGCGAACACGCGCTTCGCGCAGGGCGGGATCGCGGGCGTCATGTTCGACGACGACCACGCCGAGGACCACGTGCACGACACGCTCGTCGCCGGCGCGGGGCTCAGCGACGAAGCCGCCGTGCGCGTGCTGGTCGACGAGGGGCCGGCGCGCATCCGCGAGCTCATCGCGCTGGGCGTCGCGTTCGACCGCGATGCGAGCGGCGGCTTCGTGAAGGGGCTGGAGGCCGCGCACTCCTACCCGCGCATCCTGCATGCCGGCGGCGACGCCACGGGCACCGCGATCGAGAAGGCGCTGGTCGCCCGTCTCCGCGCGAGCGAGGTGGCGGTCGTCGAGCATGCGTTCCTGGTCGACCTGATCGTCGCGGACGGTCGTGTCGCGGGCGTCGAGCTCATCGTCGGAGAATCGGATGGCACGCCCGGACGCCGTGAGACGCTCATGGCCGACGCGATCGTGCTGGCAACCGGCGGCGCAGGCGAGCTGTACGCGCACTCCACGAACCCCGAGGTGGCCACCGGCGATGGGATCGCCGCCGCGATCCGTGCGGGGGCGGAGGTGCGCGACCTGGAGTTCTTCCAGTTCCACCCGACGGTATTGGCGGTGGGCGATTCGTTCCTGGTCTCGGAGGCGGTGCGCGGCGAGGGCGCGACGCTCGTCGACGAGCACGGCCGCCGCTTCGCGTTCGACGCGCACCCCGACGGCGAGCTCGCGCCGCGCGATGTCGTCGCCCGGGCCATCGCGCGCCAGATGGACGTGCAGGACGGGCGCCCGGTGTTCCTCGACGCGACGAACCTGCACTCCCCCGACGCCGGCGAGCGCGCCGCGTTCCTCACCCGCCGGTTCCCGACGATCGACGCGGCGGTGCGCGAGCGGGGCCTCGACTGGGCTCGCGAACCCATCCCGGTCACCCCGGCCGCGCACTACCTCATGGGCGGCGTCGCGACGGATCTGTTCGGCCGCACCACGCTGCCCGGACTGTACGCGGTGGGCGAAGTGGCGCGCACCGGCGTGCACGGCGCCAACCGGCTCGCGTCCAACTCGCTGCTGGAGGGTGCCGTGTTCGGCGCCCGCGCGGGTGACGCGATCGCGGCGGACGCGGCATCCGGTGTCTGGCCGGTCGAGCGCGTCACTCCGGCAGCACTCCCCGAGGTTCGCGGTGGCGGGCAGACGATGCCGTTCTCGCGGGCTGCGCTGCAGGAGCTGATGTGGGAGGACGCGGGGCTCGTGCGGGACGAGGCGGGCCTCGGGCATGCGGCATCCCTCATCGCGTCGTGGCGGGCGCAGTCGCGCACCCCGCGCAGCGAGCACGACTTCGAGGACGAGAACCTGCTCCTCGTGGCCGAGCGGGCGGTCACCGCCGCGCGCGACCGTCGCCGTTCGGTGGGCGCCCACCACCGTTCGGACGAGGACGCCGCCTCCGTCCGCCAGCCCGAGAAGGAGACCGTCGCATGCTGACCCGAGCCATGATCGACCGTGCCGTGGGCGCGGCGCTCGAAGAGGACGCACCGTGGGGCGACATCACCAGCGAGGCCCTCATCCCCGAGACCGCCGTGGCCCGTGCCGATCTCGTCGCGCGTGAGCGTGGCGTGTTCTCGGGCGGCGAGGTGTTCGAGGCAGCGTTCCGGCTCACGGATCCGCGCATCTCCGTGCAGCTCATCGCCGAGGACGGCGAGTGGTTCGAACCGGGTGCGGTGCTCGCGGTCGTCACCGGTCCTGCCCGCGGCGTCCTCACGGCCGAGCGCATCGGCCTGAACTTCGTGCAGCGCATGTCGGGCATCGCGACCCTCACCGGCGCGTACGTCGCCGAGGTCGCGCACACCGGGGCACGGATCGCCGACACCCGCAAGACGACGCCGGGACTGCGCGCGTTCGAGCGCAAGGCCGTGCGCGACGGCGGTGGCCGCAACCACCGCCATTCGCTGTCGGATGCCGTCATGGCCAAGGACAACCACCTCGCCGTGCTGGCACAGAAGGGGGTGTCGACCACGGCGGCGCTGCAGGCGGCGAAGGACTTCCTCCCCCACACCACGCACATCGAGGTCGAGGTGGACCGGCTCGACCAGATCGAGCCCGTGCTCGCCGCCGGAATCGGCACGATCATGCTCGACAACTTCTCGCTCGACGACCTGCGCACGGGCGTCGCCCAGGTCGCGGGGCGCGCGACGGTGGAGGCCTCGGGCGGCGTGTCGCTGGAGACCGTCCGCGCGATCGCCGAGACCGGCGTCGACGTCGTCTCGGTCGGCGCCCTCACGCACTCGGCGCGTGCCCTCGACCTCGGGCTCGACGTCCGCATCGACGCGGCCTGACCGGCGGAGTCCCCGATGAGCATGCTCTACCTCGACAACGCCGCGACCACGCCGGTGCGCCCCGAGGTGCTCGAGGCGATGATGCCGTACCTGACCAGGTGGTACGGCAACCCGTCGAGCCATCACACGGTCGGTGAGGCGGCGGCCGATGCCCTCGCCGACGCCCGCTCCCGCGTGGCGCGCGTGCTGGGCCTGCGGGCCGGGGACGTCGTGTTCACCAGCGGCGGCACCGAGGCCAACAACCTGGCGATCAAGGGCATCGCGATCGCCGCGGCGCTCCGGCGCGACGACCGGCGCGCGCACGTCGTGACGACTCCGATCGAGCACGAGTCGGTGCTGGAGTCGGTCGCCTACCTCGAACGCGTGCACGGCTTCGAAACGACGCTGCTGCCCGTCGACGCGCACGGCCGGCTGTCGGTGGATGCCGTCGCCGCGGCCCTCCGGGACGACACCGCACTGGTGGCCGTCGGCTATGCGAACAACGAGATCGGGACGATCCAGGATGCCGCGGCCATCGCCGCAGCCGTGCACGAGCGGGGGGCGCCGCTGCACCTCGACGCCGTCCAGGCCGCCGGCTGGCTGCCCCTGTCGGCGACCGAGCTCGGCTACGACGCGATCTCGCTCGCGGGCCACAAGCTCGGCGCGCCCAAGGGCACGGGGGTCCTCGGGGTACGCGGGCGCATCCCCCTGGAGCCGCTGCTGCACGGCGGCGGCCAGGAGCGCGGGCGCCGCAGCGGCACAGAGGACGTCGCGGGCGCCGTCGGGTTCGCGACCGCCCTGGAGCTTGCCGAACGGGAACGGGCCGAGGCATCCGCGCGGGTCACCGCCATCCGGGACAGGTTCATCGCCCGCGTGCTGGACCGGGTGCCGTCGGCACGGCTCACCGGCGACCCCGAGCACCGCCTCCCGGGCACCGCCAGCTTCACGTTCGCGGGCACGAGCGGCGAGGCCGTGCTGCTGGAACTGGAGCGCCGCGGCGTCGTGTCGTCGAGCGGCTCGGCGTGCGCCGCCGGCAGCGACGAACCCTCGCACGTGCTGGTGGCGATGGGCGTGGCCCCCGAGGTCGCGCAGACAGCGGTGCGCTTCACGTTCCCGCGCTGGCTGAACGCGCCGCTGGACGCCGTCGCCGACGCCGTGCAGGCCTCGGTCGCCGCTGTCGCGGGATGACGCCGACGGGCCGGCCGGTCCCGAGCGCACCATAGGATCGGGGACGTGCAGAGCCCCGTCGTGACCGTCATCGTCCCCGGCTACGACGTCGGCCTGTACGCCGCGGAGGCAATCGACTCGCTGCGCGCGCAGACCCGTACGGACTGGGTCGCGGTCCTCGTGGACGACGCGTCCGGTGACGACACCGGCGCGCTCTTCGACGCGGCTGCCGCGGCCGACGACCGATTCCAGGTCGTGCACCACCGCGAGCGCGGCGGGCTGAGCGCCGCCCGCAACACGGGCCTCGACCTCGTGCGCACGCCGCTCGTCGGCTTCCTCGACGCCGACGACCGCTACACGCCCCACGCGCTCGAGCGCCTCGTCGGCACGGTCGAGCGCAGCGGCAGCGACTTCGCACTCGGCGCGTACGTCCGCCTGCGTCCCGAGGCCGACGGCCGGTACGTCGCGGGCTCTGTGCAGCCATGGGTGACCGCCGCCACAGAGCCCGAACGGACCGGCACCACCCTCGACGCCCACCCCGACGCATCCGGCAACATCGTCGCGTGGTCCAAGGTCAGTCGCACCGAGCTGTGGCACCGCACCGGCCTGCGCTTCCCCGTCGGCAAGGCGTATGAGGACCAGATCATCGCGCAGCAGCTGTACACCCGCGCCCGCGCGTTCGACGTCATCCCCGACGTCGTGGTCGAGTGGCGCGAGCGGGCCGACGGCTCGTCGATCACGCAGCACAAGGCTGAGCTGCCGGTCATGCGCGACTACCTCGAGGCGCTCGCGGGTGGGATCGCCGTGCTGGATGCCGCCGGCCAGACCCGCGCGGCGGCCGCCCGCGTGCGGCTCATCCTCGCCATGGATCTGCCGCCGCTCGTCGACCTCGCGCGCGACCACGCCGATCCCGCCTACCGGCGCGAGCTCGGCACGTTCGCACGCACGCTGTGGGCCCGCGCCGACGGCGCGGAGCTCGCCGAACCCGCCGCGACGGCGATCACCGCCGCGCGGCTGTGGTGATCCCGATGCGGCACAGGGTGTGACACCTCAGTCGTCGCGTTCGAGCGCCTGCTCGGCCTCGAGGATGCGGGAGGACGCGAGCTGCTGTGCGGCCAGTTCGGCGTAGAGACCGCCGGCGCCGATCAGCTCCGCGTGCGTCCCCGACTCCACAATGCGTCCGCCGTCGACGACGTGGATCACATCGGCGCCGATCACCGTCGACAGGCGGTGCGCGACCGTGAGCGTGGTGCGGCCGCGGGCCGCGGCATCCAGCGCCTCCTGAACGACGCGCTCCGACACCGTATCGAGGGCCGACGTCGCCTCGTCCAGCAGCAGCACCGGCGGGTCCTTCAGCAGCACGCGCGCGATCGCGATGCGCTGCTTCTCGCCGCCCGAGAGCCGGTAGCCGCGTTCGCCGACCACCGTGTCGTAGCCCTTCTCGAAGCCGGCGATGACGTGGTGGATGTTCGCCGCCCGGCATGCGGCCTCCAGTTCGGCATCCGTCGCATCGGGCTTGGCGTAGCGCAGGTTCTCGCGGATCGTCGCGTGGAACAGGTACGTCTCTTGCGACACGATGCCCACGCTGTCGACGATCGACTCCTGCCGCAGGTGCCGCACCTCCTCGCCCGCGAACAGGACGGAGCCTTCGGACGCCTCGTACAGCCTCGGAGTGAGGTAGAGGACCGTGGTCTTGCCGGCGCCGGAGGGTCCGACGAAGGCGACGTGCCGGCCCGGTTCGGCGACGAAAGACACGCCGTGCAACGTCGGGTGCGCGTCGGGCGAGGCATCCGGGTACCGGAACACGACGTCGCGGAACTCGATGCGCCCCAGCGGGCCGGGCGCCTCGTCGACGTCGAGCGCATCGGGGGCGTCCTGGATCGCCGGCACCAGGTCGAGGTACTCGAAGATCCGGGCGAACAGGGCGGACGACGTCTGCAGGTCGAGCGAGACCCGCATGAGCCCCATGAGCGGCATCAACAGGCGCGCCTGCACCGTCGTGAACGCGACGATCGTCCCGGCGGTGATCGCGTCGGCGCCGTCCGAGATGAAGTACCCCGACACCAGGTAGATGATCGCGGGCACGCTCGCCATCAGCACCTGGACGACGGCGAAGAAGCCCTGACCGCTCATCGCGCGGCGCACCTGCAGCCGCACCTGGTTGGTGTTCTCGTCTGCGTAGCGCGCGGACTCGGTGCGCTGCCGGTTGAACGACTTCGACAGCAGGATCCCCGAGACGCTCAGGGTCTCCTGCGTGATCGACGTGAGCTCCGAGAGCGACTCCTGCGTCTCGCCGGCGATGCGCGCGCGGACCTGGCCGACGCGTCGCTGCACGATCACGAGGAACGGCATGAGCACCACGGCGATGATCGTGAGGCGCCAGTCGATGATGATCATCGCGACGAGCGAGGCGATCACCGTCACCGCGTTGCCGAGGATGCTCGTCACGGTGTTGGTGAGCACGCCCGACACGCCGCCGACGTCGTTCTGCAGCCGCGACTGGATCACGCCGGTCTTGGTGCGCGTGAAGAACGCGAGCTCCATCGACTGCAGGTGGTCGAACAGCGTCGTGCGCAGGTCGCCGGTCACCCGGTTGCCGACCGTCGAGGTGAGCCAGGTCTGCAGCACGCCGACGCCCGCGCCCAGCAGGAACAGGGCGATCATCGCCAGCACGAGTCGCCACAGCAGCCCCAGGTCGGGCGCCGAGCCGTCGACGGGGAACAGCGCATCGTCGAACACCCGCTGCACCAGCAGGGGCGGGATCACGGCGAGGCCGGCGCCCACGACGACCAGCACGCCGGTGAAGACGATCGACCACACGTAGGGCCGGAACAGCCCCACGACGCGGGCGCCGAGATTCGAGATGTGCGGCGCCGACGCGTTCGCGCGCCGCTGCGCCTCGGTGTCGACGGGCCGGAACCCGGGATGCCCTCCCCCGCCACCACCGCCGCGCATGCTCACCCCGTCAGCCTAGTGAGCAGCTCGACATCGGCGGCCGCGACGCTAGGCTCGCGGTATGACCTCGACCCCCGACGCCCCCGAACACGACGGCAGTGACCTCGCGGAACTCCGCGCCGAGATCGACGAGCTGAAGGCGATCCCGCACGAAGAGGTCGTGAACCCACTGCCGCACAGCCTCGAAGAGCGCGAGCCCACGGCTGAGCCGACCGACGCGATCGGCTCGGAGGACTGGGACGCTCCCGACGAGGAGCCCACAAAGAGCTGACCCGCGGCGGCCATCTGCCGGCTCGCCTTCCCGGGATCGGGAATGCGATGTCGGACCCCGCGGTTACGTTTCAAGCTTGCCATCCTCGGGTGGCATATTGCTGTCCGTCCGAGCCGCGAGGAGACGACCCATGGCCGCCATCGAAACGACCCCCGGAACCGGCAGCATCCCCGCTGCCTCCGGGCCCGGCGCCGTACCGGCGCTGCGCCCCGAAGAGAGCCGCGTCGTCTGGCTGCTGCTGGCAGCAGCCTTCGTCGCGATCCTCAACGAGACCACGATGGGTGTGGCGATCCCGCACCTCATCACCGACCTCGGCATCACTGCGCTGGCCGCGCAATGGCTGACGACCGCGTTCATGCTGACCATGGCGGTGGTCATCCCGATCACCGGCTTCCTGCTGCGCCGCTTCACGACACGCACGATGTACGTGGCGGCGATGGGCCTCTTCTCGGCCGGAACGCTGATCGCCTTCCTGTCACCCGGATTCACGATGCTGCTGGTCGCACGCGTCGTGCAGGCCTCCGGCACCGCGATCATGATGCCGCTGCTCATGACGACGCTCATGACGGTCGTGCCGCCCGCGATCCGCGGACGCATGATGGGTCGCGTCAGCATCGTGATGTCGCTCGCACCTGCGATCGGCCCGACGCTGGCCGGTGCACTGCTGAACAACTTCGAGTGGCGCTGGATCTTCGGTGCCGTGCTGCCGATCGCCGTCGTGGCGCTCGTCGTCGGCGCGCGGTGGATCCACAACCTCGGCGAGACCACCCACGCCCCCATCGACGTGCTGTCGGTCATCCTGTCGGCCCTCGGCTTCGGTGGCCTGGTGTTCGGCCTGAGCCAGCTCGGCGCGGGCGGGCACGGCAGTGGGGCGGATGCCGCGGCCGCGAGCGCCGCGTCGACCACGACGCTCATCGTGTCGCTCTCCGTCGGGGTCGTGGCGCTCGGCCTGTTCGGCTGGCGCCAGGTCGTGCTGCAGCGCAAGGACGACGCACTGCTCGACCTGCGGGTGTTCCGCAGCGCGAACTTCTCCCTGTCGATCGCGCAGATGGCCATCATGTCGATGGCGTTCTTCGGCGCGATCACCGTCGTGCCGCTGTACCTGCAGGACGTCCTCGGCGTCGACCCGCTCACGACCGGCCTCGTCGTCCTGCCGGGCGCGCTCGCGATGGGTCTGGCCGGCCCGCTGATCGGCCGCGTCTACGACCGCTGGGGCACGCGCATCCTGCTCGTGCCGGGCGCCGTGATCACGAGCGCGATGCTGTGGTACTACACCACCTTCACCGAGACCACCCCCGTGTGGGTGCTCGCGGTCGCACAGACCGCGCTGTCGCTCGGCCTCGCGCTGTCGTTCACGCCGCTGTTCACGGCGTCGCTCGGCTCACTGCAGCCGAAGTTCTACTCGTACGGATCGGCCGTCGTCGGCACCGTTCAGCAGGTCGCCGGCGCCGCGGGCATCGCGCTCATGTTCGGCGTGATGGCGGCGGCGACAGCCGGTGCGACAGAGGCCGGCGCCGACGCGGCGGCCGCCGGCTCGGCAGGCACGCATGCCGCCTTCCTGACCGCCGCGATCCTGTCGTTGCCGCTGCTGATCGGCGCCTTCCTGATCCGCAAGCCGGCGGACCAGCCGGACGGCATGCCTGCCGGGCACTGATCCGACACTGCGCGTATCGCGCCGATGCCCCGCTCCCTCGACGGGAGCGGGGCATCGTCAGTCTCGGGAGGCGATGCGCGCGGAGCGCTGTCAGCCGATGCTGCAGCTGCCACCGCCGCAGCACGAGTCGCCGGCATCGACGACCGCGAGGAGGTTCTTGTCGTCCGGCACGGGTGCCAGAGTGATGGTCGCCGGCTGCTGCGGGGTGCTCATGCCACCCATGTTACTCGCGGGGTGGCCGACCGGGCCGGTCACAGCAGCGTTCCTCCGGTCTGACACGTCGGGCAGTACTGCGCGGTGGTGCTCGCGAACGCGAGATCGCGGACGGTGTCGCCGCACACCGGGCACGCCTCGCCCGCGCGTCCGTGCACGCGCATCGACGCCACCTTCTCCGCCTTCAGTCGGTCGATCGGGATGCCGCGTCGTGCGTCGATCGCCCCCGTCACCGTCGCCACCGTGGCGTCGAACAGCCGCTCCGTCGCGACGTCGTCGAGCACCGCGGCGTGGACGACGGGCGACACCCGCGCGAGGTGGAGGATCTCGTCGGAGTACGCGTTGCCGATACCCGCGAGCGACTCCTGCTCTTGCAGGATCGCCTTCACCTGCTTGCGGCGCCCCCCGAGGGCGGCGTGGAAGTCGTCACGGGTGAAGGCGGGATCGGCCGGGTCTGGCCCCAGCTTGGCGATCGCCGGCACCTCTCTCGCGTCGCCGACGACGTAGAGGCCGAGCGACACCCAGGTGCCGGCATCCGTCGCCTGCAGGCTCGTGCCGCCCGAGAGCTCGAACGCGGCGAGAGCCGGCTGCTGGCCGGCCTCGGGCGCCGGGGCGTCGGCGTCGAGCCACCGCATCCAGCCGTGTCGGCCGAGCGACACGACGAGGCTCGTGTCGTCGAGCACGAGCTCGACGTGCTTGCCATGGCGTGCCGCGCCCGTGATCGTCCGCCCGACGAGACTCGAGGGCGGCGCTGCGCGGGTCTTGACCGCACGGAACTCGAGTACGTCGGCGCCGCGGATCTCGCGTCCCGACCCGGCGTCCGCGAGGAACCGCGTGAGCGCCTCCACCTCCGGTGACTCAGGCATGCGCCCATCCTGCCACCGGGCTCCGACACGCTTCAGGCGTGCGCCGGCGGACGGTGTGGGATCGGGGAGGGTTTGAAGGGGCCGAAGCTGACCGACTGCTCCAGCAGCCGCAGCGATGCGCGCAGCAGCGACTCGATCGTCGTGAAGCGGGCCGAGCCGATCCCGACCGACACCCACACTGCCTCGTAGGTGCCGTCGTCGAGCTGCTCCACATAGGCCACGACGCTGGCCGCGTCGCTGCCCGGAACGCTGCGATCGCACAGCCTCCACGAGCGATCGGCGAGCGGCCTGAGCTCGAGCCGGTGGATGTCGTCCAGTTGCATGCCTCCGACCCTGGGCCGGGGAGGAATCCGCCGGGAGGGGCTTGACTACGAGCGCCGCGCGTGCGTATCGCCGCTGACGCCAGCATGCCCGTGCAGCGCCCACGGACGCGACCCGACGCTCAGCGCTCCGCGACCGAGGAGTCCGCCCAGAGCAGTCGCTCGTTGGGCTGGAAGCCATGGCGGGCGTACATCCGGATCGAACCGGGCGAGGTGTGGACCGTCACGTGCTCCGCGCCCCGCTCGCGCGCGGTGGCGAGCACCGCCTCCACCAGCCGGCCGCCGATCCCGGCGTCGCGTCGCCGGGGCAGCACGTAGCAGGACTGCAGATCGCCCGACCAGCGATCCAGGCTGTGGGTGCTGGCGACGCGCGGAGTGAGCGCGAGCCATGCCATGCCGACGATGTCGCCGTCCGAGTCCACCGCTACGTGCGGAATATGGGTCTCGCCGTGCGCGCGTGCCCAAGCTGCGGCGCCCTCCACGAACGCCTTCTCGTCGCCGTCGGCCGTGCCGCCTCGCTCGATGGTCCAGAGCCAGCGCAGTCGCACAACGCGCTCCAGCTCCTCATCGCGCGCGATCCTGATCTCGATGTCCTCGGGCATGCCGGTTCCTTCCGTCCGGGAGGTTTCGATGGAACGCGCGAGCAGCATCAGCGCGCCGCGACGGACGCTGCGTCGCGCTCCGGCTCGCGGTCGCGGGCCTGTCGCAACTCCCAGCACACCCCGGCGATCGCGACTGCACCCGCTAGAGCAACAGCGCCCACGATCGCGAGGGCTATGGTCCAGCCCCACAGCACCGCCACGAAGAGCACGTCGAAATCGAGGTAGTCCGTGACCTGACCGATCACGACCCACACCATGAACGCCAGCACGAACGCGATGCCCCCGCCGGCGAGCAGCGCGATCTGGAACGGGTTGCGCATCGGCGTGCCTCCCTCTCGTTCGACGTGAGTGAAAGGATGCCGCATCCGACGCCGCATCCGCCACCTCCACGCGACCGATCAGTGCCCTCTGGGGTCGTCGTGCTCGCGCCGCAGGTACTTCGGCGCCTGCACCCGCCAGGCCTCGGTCACGAGCTCGACGAAGTGCCCTGGTTCGATCTTCGCCATGCGGAACGCGACCTTCGGCTCACCCCAGCGGGAGGTCGGAGGCAGGAACACGCCCGGCTCCATCTCGCGCAGGGCGCGTGCCTCCTCCGAGTCGGCGATCTTCACGCCCACGACGAGCTCGGAGGCCAGGATGGGCCGCACGTCCTCAGGGGTGCTCGGCCACGGCTGGCACTCCCACGCGTACAGCTTGCCGCGCACGAACCACGCCGCTCCGCCCGTGGTCGCGCGTTCTTCGCTGCCTGGGAGCCCCGCCGCGACAGCACGCAGATCATCGAGGGTTGCGGCCATGCGGCGACACTACGCGCCACCACCGACATTCAGCGTTGGTGCGGTATCGCAGCCATCGGCCTGCCGCACGCCTTCGACATCAGTCCCAGTCGAGGTAGTCCTCGATCGGCCACGCTGTCGCTCCGACGTGCGTGACGGGGAACAGGTGTCCGCCGCCCTCGACGGCGACGACGCTCACCCGATCGGGAGCGGTCGCCTGCAGACGCTCGCCGTTGGCGACCGGAGTGAGGGTGTCGGCGGTGCCCTGGATGACCAGCACAGGCACGGCGGGCGCCACGGACGACCACTCCAGGTCGGGTGTGGCATCCTGAGCCGCGCGCTGCATCGCGTCGACCTCGGCGTCGCGCGCACCTTCGGGAATCTCGGAACCGTCGGCGTTCAGCTCGTCGGTCTGCTCGGCGCCCTCGACGCCGAGCAGCAGCACGCCGCCCACGCGGTCGAGGTGGTCGAGCGAGACCGCGCGGGCGACCGAGCCGCCGAACGCGTGGCCGCCGACCCAGGCGTGGCCGAGGCCGATGTGGTCCATGACGTCGACGACGTCCTGTGCGAGGTCGTGCATCGAGACGACCGCGTCGGCGGCGGATGAGGGATGCCGCGGCCCGATGCGCACGATCCGGAAGTCCTCCTCGATCAGCGCGTGGGCGAGCGGGCCCAGGTAGCTGACGTTCAGGCCTCGTCCCGGGATCAGCACCACGGCGGGACCGCTGTTGGTTCCCTCATCCACGAAGGGGATCGCGCGTCCGTCGGGTTCGAAGATCTGGGTGTCGGCCAAGGTCGTTCCTCTCGCTGGCGTACGTTCGCGGGCGCGGCGTTCGGATGAACGCAGCCCCGAGGTTCTACGTTACGCGGATCGGCGGCACGCCTGCTCGATACACGATCGCGGCGGGCAGCCCGTCGGCGGCCGCGACGCCGCGCTCTAGGACGGTGCCGAAGCCGATCTCACGGGCGTACGCGATCCCGGACTCGAGGTCGTGGAAGGTGCGACCGTCGAAGAGGTCGGGGAGATGCACGGTGTGGCCTGCAGCGGTCAGCTCGCCGGCGAAGGCACGCACGCCCTCGGTGAGTCCCTGGGCGTGGTGGAACAGGATGATCTCGGACATGGCTGAGCGCGGCCGTCCATCGCCCGAAGAGCACGGTCGCCCACCATGTGAAGGTGCTCGCCGAGGCGGGCCTCGTCCGCGTCGTCCGCACGCGCCCTGTCCGCGCGATCGACGAGGCGTACTACGGCCGGACGGCACGCATGTTCACGGTCGCGCTCGACGGCTCCGCGGGTGACGACGGCGGGCAGCCGTACGACTTCAACGACTTCGAGGTCGCGGCGGGCGAGTCAGGGCCGGCGTACGCCGCCGGACAGCTGTGGGGTTTCATCCGCCACGCGCGCATCGACGAGCACCAGAAGGAGGAGTTCTGGCAGCGCATGAAGGCACTGGTCGACGAGTTCGACACGCTCCCCCGTCACGGCGATATCGTGCACGGTTTCGCCATCGGCATCTATCCGATCCCGGACCATCCCCGGCTGCCGGACACGGACGAGTGATCCCACGTCGCCGGGCGATCAGACGTTGAAGCGGAACTCCACCACGTGACGTCAGAAAGTGGCATCACCGCTCAAGCCAGAGTCTTCAGCCCGCGAGGAGCGCGGACTCGATCGCCGCCAAACTGGACGCACTCCCGCCATGACGTTCGATGAGTAGCGCCCGCATCCCAGCCGCTGTGGCGCCTGCAACATCCTTGTCGGCGCTGTCGCCGACGAACAGACATCGCTGCGGTTCGACGTCCAGCGATCGTGCGAGCGCGTCGAACGCCCTGGCATCTGGCTTCTGAAACCCGATCGCTTCAGAGATACATACGGCGTCAAAGCTGTCGTCCAGCCCCAATGCGAACAGTTTGTCGAGCTGCTGCTCCTCGCTGCCGTTCGTCAGCAGGCCGAGCCGGTAGCCGCGGCCTCGCAGAGAAGCGAGCACTTCAGCGACGTCCGGGAACGGCCGCCATGCTCGTCGATACTCGATCAGGTACTGTTCGAACAGGCGGTCAAGCTCGCTCGGCGTATCGATGAAGTCGATGTTCAGCTCCGTCAACACTGTCCGGAGTCGTCGTCGCCGTTGTTCCTGGAAGCTGATTCGCCCCGCGCGCCACTGCTCGAACTCCGCGTCTTCCGCAGCGAACCAGATGTTCGTCACATCCGCCGTGGCGTTGACGCCGAAATCGCTCAGGAAGGCACTTACCGCGTCAGTCGCAGATCCTCGATGATCGAACAGCGTGCCGTCGAGATCGAACCCGACAGCTGCCAGCACTCGGGCGGCTGGTGTCGCTGCGGTCACGCGGCCCGCAACGGCGTGATCGCGTCGATCGCGCCCTGATTGCGCCGTTCGACCCGCAGGTCGTAGTGTGCCTGCAGGTTCATCCAGAACTCCGGCGACGTTCCGAAGTACTTCGCCAGCCGGAGCGCGGTATCCGCGGTGATCCGGCGTTTGCCATGGACGATCTCGTTGATCCGACGCGGCGGCACGCCGATCGACACGGCGAGCTTGTTCTGTGTGATCTCAAACCCCTTGATGAAGTCCTCCATGAGCACCTCACCCGGGTGGATCGGATCGATCAGGTCACCGTCAGTGATAGTCGGTGAACTCGACATCATCCGCACCTCCATCTCTCCACACGAAGCAGATCCTCCATCGGTCGTTCACGCGGATGCTGTGCTGACCGTGCCGTTCTCCGCTGAGCCGTTCCAGCCGATCGCCCGGCGGGATCCGCAGATCCTCGACGTCGTTCGCCGCATGGATGAGCTCAAGCTTCCGCAGAACGGTCCTCTCGAGGTTCCGATCAACGCTCTTGACGTACTGTTCGCGCCAGATCCGCTCGGTCGCTGTGCTCCCGAACGACCTGATCACGCAAGCAGTGTATAACGCGGAGCGTCAATAACGTTAGACGTTAAAGCGGAACTCCACCACGTCGCCGTCCTGCATGACGTAGTCCTTGCCCTCCAGGCGCGCCTTGCCCTTCGCGCGGGCCTCGACCACGGAGCCGGTCTCGACGAGGTCGCCGAACGAGATGACCTCGGCCTTGATGAAGCCCTTCTCGAAGTCGGTGTGGATGACGCCCGCAGCCTGGGGCGCCTTCCAGCCTTTGCCGATGGTCCAGGCGCGAGCCTCCTTGGGGCCCGCGGTGAGGTAGGTCTGCAGTCCCAGGGTGTCGAAGCCGATGCGGGCGAGCTGATCGAGGCCGGACTCGTCCTGACCCGTCGACGCCAGCAGCTCGGCGGCGTCCTCGGGGTCGAGGTCGATCAGCTCGGACTCGATCTTCGCGTCGAGGAACACGGCCTGGGCGGGCGCGACCAGAGCCTCGAGCTCGGCCTTGCGTGAGGCATCCGTCAACACGCTCTCGTCGACGTTGAACACGAAGATGAAGGGCTTCGCGGTCAGCAGGCCGAGCTCCTTGATCGGGGCGAGGTCGATCTTCGACGCCGACAGCAGCTCACCGCGCTGCAGCGCGTCGCGTGCGTCGATCGCCGTCTGCAGCACGGAGGGGTCGAGCTTGCGGCCCTTGACCTCCTTCTCGTACCGCGTGATCGCCTTCTCGAGCGTCTCGAGGTCGGCGAGCTGCAGCTCCGCGTTGATGGTCTCCATGTCGTTCTGCGGGTTCACCGCGCCCTCGACATGCACGACGTCGTCGTCGGCGAAGCCGCGCACGACCTGTGCGATCGCGTCGGCCTCGCGGATGTTCGCGAGGAACTTGTTGCCGAGCCCTTCGCCCTCGGATGCACCGCGCACGATGCCGGCGATGTCGACGAACGACACCGCCGCGGGCAGGATGCGCTCCGACCCGAAGATCCCGGCCAGCGTCTCCAACCGCGGGTCGGGCAGGTTGACCACGCCGATGTTGGGCTCGATCGTCGCGAACGGGTAGTTCGCCGCGAGAACCTGGTTCTTGGTCAGGGCGTTGAAGAGGGTCGACTTGCCGACGTTCGGGAGTCCGACGATTCCGATGGTGAGAGCCACGGGCACCCAGTCTACGTGGGGCGGGATGCCACACCCCGCCGCGCGACGTCACCCCGGGTCGATGCGGCGGCGCTTGAGAACGGCCCGGAGCGTCAGGGGCGGATCCCGCGGTACGCGTGCGTCACATACGGCAGAGTGATCGTCTCGGCGCCGTCGGCCGCCGCTGCGCACACGCTGCGCCGGCGCTCGTCGAACAGGGCGCCGACGTTCGCGAGGATCCCGTCGCGCTCCGCGTCGGTCGCCGTGATGATGTAGCTCCGGGATGCCACCATGTCCAGGAGCGCCGGCCGCGTGAGCGTCCGCGTCCAGGTCCACCGTCGCTCGTCCAGCCCCGGGAACGGTGCGCCGACCCGCGGGCCGTCGCCCGCGAGCAGCTCCTCGGCGTGGCTGCCGTGCATCGCCGCGGTCAGGCGCGCCACCCACGGGTCGGACTCGTCGCGGATGTTCCACACGAGACCCAGCACGCCGCCGGCGCGCAGCACGCGCCCGACCTCCGTCGACGCCGCCGCGACGTCGACCCAGTGCCACGCCTGGCCGAGCAGCACCGCGTCGACGGAAGCCTCGGGCAGCGGCATCCGCTCCGCCGTCCCCACGAAGGTGGGGACGCCGTGGACGTTCTCGCGCAGCGAGGCGAGCATGTCGGCGTCGGGGTCGATCGCCACCACTTCGGCGCCGGCCTCGACGATCGTGCGCGTGAGCTTGCCGGTGCCGGCGCCCACATCGGCGACCCGCAGCGCCCGGCCGTGCTCGCGCACCGGCTGCAGCATCCAGTCCACCGCCTCGCGCGGATAGTCGGGGCGCCCGGACTGGTACGCGCTCGCGGCGGCTCCGAACGACAGGGACATCTCTTCGCGGCTGGCCATGATCCGACCCTATGACCACGCTCCCGCCCGGCGCGCCTGCGGGGTTGCGCGGCGGTGCCGGGTGAGTCTGGAGCCGTGGCACTGGACTTCACCGCGATCGACTTCGAGACGGCGAACTCCAGCAATGCATCGGCGTGCGCGGTCGGTCTCGTGCGGGTGCGCGGCGGTGAGATCGTCGGTCAGACCGGCTGGCTCATCCGCCCGCCCGCGGGCCACGACGTGTTCTTCGAGCTCAACGTGCGCATCCACGGGATCCAGCCCGAGGACGTCGCCGACGCCGCCGGCTGGAGCGACCAGCTCGCCGATCTCGTCGCGTTCACAGGCGACGACGTGCTCGTGGCCCACAACGCCGGGTTCGACATGGCCGTCATCAAGCGCGCGTGCGACGCCACCGGCGACTCCTTTCCGGCGTACCGATACGCGTGCAGCCTGCAGGTCGCACGAAAGGTGTACCGGCTCGACTCGTACCGGCTGCCCTTCGTGGCGGCCGAAGCGGGCTTCGCCGACTTCCCGCACCACAACGCCACCGCCGACGCCCTGGCCTGCGCACACGTGATGATCGACGCCGCCCACCGCGTCGGCGCCGGCTCCATCGACGAGCTGGCCGCGGCTGTCGGGGTGCGCGTGTCGCAGCTCGCGACCGCGGAGGCCCCGGCCGTCTCGTTCGCCGTCGCGTAGCGGGATGCCGCGGCCCGCCGCCGCGGCGATGTCGGAGCCTTCGGGCACGATGTCGACATGGACGCAGTCGTGATGAGTGTCGTGGTGATCCTCGCCCTCGTGCTGGGCGCCGTCGCCGGATGGGCCATGGGCCTCGCCCGCGGCGCCGCGCGCGGCGCGCGTGACCACGCCGAGCTCACCGCACGGCTGGCCGGCTCCGAGGCGGCCCGACAGGGCGTGCAGGCGCAGCTCGACCATCAGCAGCTGCTGTACCGCGAGCTGGCCGGCCAGGCCCGCCACGACCAGGCCGCCCGCGAGGAGCGCGAACGACGCGAGCAGTCCGTGCTGCGTGCGCTCGCGCCGGTGCAAGAGACACTGGCCGCGATGCACGCCAAGGTCGACGACCTCGAGCGCGACCGGCACACCCAGTTCGGCACGCTCGCCGAGCAGCTGCGCCGCGCGCACGAGTCCGACGAAGCGCTGCGGGCCACGACCGAGTCGCTCGCGGGCGCGCTGCGCTCGGGCACCACGCGCGGCGTATGGGGCGAGACGCAGCTGCGCCGCGTGGTCGAGGCTGCGGGGCTCACCCGTCATGTCGACTTCGACCTGCAGACCTCGATCACGACGGATGCCGGTGCCGGCCGCCCCGACATGGTCATCCGTCTGCCCGGAGACAAGGCGATCGCCGTCGACGCCAAGGTTCCGCTGGACGCGTTCCTCGAGGCGAGCGCGATTCCCGTGACGGCGCAGGGCGCCGAGGGCGCTCGCCGACAGGGCCTGCTCGACAAGCACGTCAAGGCCGTCCGCGCGCACGTCGACGCGCTCGCCCGCAAGAGGTACTGGGCGGGGTTGTCATCGAGCCCCGAGTTCGTGGTGTGCTTCGTGCCGAGCGAGTCTCTGCTGGCTGCCGCGCTCGAAGAGGATCCGGCGCTGCTGGACTACGCCTTCGGCAAGCGCGTGGCACTCGCGTCGCCGGTCAACCTGTGGGCGGTGCTCAAGACGGTCGCGTACACGTGGACGCAGCAGGACGTGTCGCAGGAGGCGCGGACGTTGTTCGACCTCGGCAATCAGCTGTACGAACGGCTCGGATCGCTCGCGTCGCACGCCGACGACCTCCGCCGCGCGATCGAGCGGACGGTCGACAGCTACAACCGCTTCGCCGGATCGCTGGAGACCCGCGTGCTTGTGAGCGCCCGCAAATTCCCTGGGATCGATGCGACCAAGCTCGATGCTGTCAGCGAACCCGCGACGATCGAGAAGAGTCCGAGGCGGCTCACCGCACCCGAGCTGCTCGACGGGACGCTCCCCGGGTTCGACGCGCCGATGGCCACGCCTGCCGCAGTGCCCTCGGCTGCCACGGCAGAGCTCGGCGAGGTGCGCACCCGCATCGGCGCCCAGGACGACTGAGCCTCACGACGGCCGTCGTGGGCCGACAGGCGTGACGAAACGGCTCAGGCGCCGCCGGGCACGAAGCTGAGCAGCAGGATGACGGCGGCCGAGACGCCGACGAACGCGCCGATCATCCACCAGGCGCTGACCTCGTGGCCCTCGTCACGCCGGACGCGCAGCAGGACGTCAGGACGCCGGGCAGGGTCGATCGCGTTCGCGACCACCGCGTGCGCACCCGTCTGGGGCTGCGACGAGTCACCGGACTGCGAAGACATCGACAACTCCTTGCGTCAGGAACACTCACGTGTCCCGATCGACACGATGTCGATTCTGCCAGAGTTCCCTGGATCGCAGATCACGAAACCGTCACAGGGGCATCACGAGACACTCCTGTCACACCCGACACAGTTCCGAACGCGTCAGAGCCACTTCGAGACGAGGTGCTCCGACGAGATGCGGCGCAGCGTGCCCGATGCTCCGCGGAGCACGACGCTCTCGGTGTAGACATACCCGCCCTCGCGACGGACACCGGCCACGAGCGCACCGTCGGTCACGCCGGTGGCGACGAAGATCGTGTTGCTGCCGGTGACGAGATCGTCGGCCTCGTACACGTGTCCGTCGAGCTTGAGCCCGGCATCGAGGCCGCGCTGCTTCTCGTCGTCGTCGCGCGCCCACAGGCGTCCCTGGATGTGCCCGCCGAGCGCCTTGATCGCGCACGCCGTGACGATGCCCTCGGGGCTTCCGCCGATGCCGACGCACATGTCGGTGCGGGCATTGTGCCGGGCGGCGTTGATGCCGCCGGCGACGTCGCCGTCGCTCATGAGGCGCGTGCCGGCGCCCGCGGCGCGGATCTCGTCGATGAGCTGCTCGTGGCGAGGGCGGTGCAGCACCGACACGACGAGCTCGTCGACGGGCTTTCCGAGTGCCTTCGCCAGCAGCCGGATGTTCTCGCCGATCGGCAGGCGGATGTCGACGACGCCGACACCGGCGGGCCCCGTGACGAGCTTGTCCATGTAGAAGACGCTGGAGGCGTCGAGCATCGTGCCGTGGTCCGAGACGGCGATCACCGACAGCGCGTTGTTGCGCCCCGCCGCGGTCAGTGACGTGCCGTCGATCGGGTCGACCGCGACATCGGCCTGGGGGCCGCGGCCGTTGCCGACGCGCTCCCCGTTGTAGAGCATCGGCGCCTCGTCCTTCTCCCCCTCACCGATGACGATCGTGCCGTCGAAGTTGACGGTGGTGAAGAACGCCCGCATCGCATCGACCGCGGCGCCGTCGGCGGCCTCCTTGGCGCCGCGTCCGATGAAGGGCACCGCGCGGATCGCCGCAGCTTCGGTCGCGCGCACCAGTTCCAGCGCGAGGTTGCGGTCGGGGTGCAGAGGACTCATGTCCGCGGTCAGGCTCACCATGCGGTCAGCCTAGCCAGACGCGAGAGTGTTCCCTCGGAATTTCACGCAGTCGCAGGCGAAGGAATCGCATTTCTTTCCCCGACGTCAGGGACGCGAGTTTCCCAGCCACCAGCACCGCCGGCATCCGACTCACGAAATCCGCCTTCGATAGGATTCCCTCTGACGCCCACACCTACTAAGGGAGCACTCATGCCCGTCGCCACCCCCGAGCAGTACGCCGACATGCTGGACCGCGCGAAGGCCGGTGGCTTCGCGTATCCCGCCATCAACGCCGCCAGCTCGCAGTCGGTCAACGCGGTCCTCCAGGGCCTGACCGAAGCCGGATCCGACGGCATCCTCCAGGTCACGACGGGCGGCGCCGACTACTTCGCCGGCCACACCGTGAAGGCCCGTGCGACGGGCGCGCTCGCGTTCGCCGCATACGTCCACGAGGTCGCCAAGAGCTACCCGATCACGGTCGCACTGCACACCGACCACTGCCCGAAGCCCGCGCTCGAGGACTTCGTGCTGCCGCTCATCAAGGCCTCCGAGCAGGTCGTCGCCGACGGCGGCAACCCCATCTTCCAGTCGCACATGTGGGACGGCTCGGCCGTGCCGCTGGCCGAGAACATCGAGATCGCGAAGGAGCTGCTCCCCCGTCTCAAGGCGATCAACGCGATCCTCGAGGTCGAGATCGGCGTCGTCGGCGGCGAGGAGGACGGCGTCAAGCACGAGGGCACCAACGACGCGCTGTACACGACCACCGGTGACGTCGCGCAGGTCGTCGAAGCACTCGGCCTCGGCGACCAGGGCCGCTGGATCGCCGCCCTGACGTTCGGCAACGTCCACGGCGTGTACAAGCCGGGCAACGTGAAGCTCAAGCCCGAGCTTCTCGGCGAGATCCAGGCCGGCATCGCCGCGAAGTTCGGCACCGGCGCCAAGCCCCTCGATCTGGTGTTCCACGGCGGCAGCGGCTCGACCGACGCCGAAATCGCCGAGGCCGTCGCCAACGGCGTCGTCAAGATGAACATCGACACCGACACGCAGTACGCGTTCACCCGCTCGGTCGCCGGCTTCATGTTCCAGAACTACGACGGCGTCCTCAAGGTCGACGGCGAGGTGGGCAACAAGAAGGCCTACGACCCGCGCGCGTGGGGCAAGGTCGCCGAGTCCGCCATGGCCGCCCGCGTCGTCGAGGCGACGCAGCAGCTCGGCTCCGCAGGCAAGAGCCTCGGCGCGTAGTCGACGGAACGGATCGGATGCCTCGGTCCCGGCCCCCGCATGGGGCTGGGGTCGGGGCATCTCCCGCATGCGGGCGGCTGGAGGCGCCCTCGCGCGCTACTGCGGATCGACGTAGCGATCCAGCAGCCCGGGGGCATCGGCCGGACGGTGGACGACGGCGATCTCGTCGCCTGCCTGGATGCGCCCGCCCTGCACCACGCGGAGGTAGGGACCGAGCCGTCGCTCGCCCGAGAACCGCTTGACCCATCCGCGGGCATCGTCTCCGCCGACCCAGCGCGCGAACGTCTGGCACGGGGTCCGCGGCATCGTCACCTCGACTTCGACGCGTTCGCCGATCCGCCAGCGTTCGCCGATCCGTGCGGCGTTGACGTCGAGCCCCTCGACACGCAGGTTCTCGCCGAACCAGCCCGGCGGCAGTTCGCGGCCGAGCTCGGACTCCCAGTACGCGGCATCCTCGGCGGCGTAGGCGTACAGCGCCTTGTCGAGCCCGCCATGGTGCTTGCGGTCGGCCTGCACATCGGCGTACACGCCGTAGGGCCCGACGCGGACGGCCCCGGTGACGGGCCCCTTGTCGATGGCGGTCACGCCCACCGGTCCGGCATCGGGATGCAGCTGTCGGACCACGCAGACGGCGACGAGGCGAGGCATCCGCTCATCCTAGCCAGCGGGCTCGCCGCGCAGCAGCACGGTGCCGTCCGAGACGGCCCGCACCTCGATCGACGCGATCTCGTCCGCATCCAGGGCCGTGCCCGCCTGCAGCCGTGCCGTCGTGCCGGGGCCTGCGCGCCACGACGAGAGCTCGCTGGTGGTGCCGTCGGTCGAGGTGACGACGAGCACGTACGGCCAGGCCTGTTCGGACGCATAGGGGTCGTCGCTCGGACCGTACGTGCACGTCATGTCGATGCGCGTGCCCCACGCGACGTCCGTGAGCTGCACGGTGGCGCTCAGCGGCACCTCGGTCACCGGCTGCAGCGCGACCGTCTCGGCGGGGCGCACCACGGGCGCGACGGCGGTCGACACGGCGAAAGCGACCACGACGGCCACCGCTGCGGCAGCGGCGAGCGCGCTGCCCCAGACCACGGCGCGGCGGCGACGCGTCGCACGCGCCCCGACGGCCACGAGCCGCGCGCGACCGGCGGGGTCCGGGCCGACGACGCCGGTCGCTCCGGAATCCGAGGCGCCGTCGAGCAGCGCTTCTGCCCGGTCGGGCGCCACGCGGGCCAGCAGCCCCAGCGTGGGGGCGAGGTCGGCGAGCGCGTCACGGCACTGCCGGCAGTCGCCGAGGTGTTCTTCGTACAGCCGGCGGTCTGCTGCGCTCAGCGCGCCGACGACGTAGGCGGCGTCCCAGTCCGCGAAGCGCGGGTGGTCCGGGTTCATCGCGTCACCCCCTTCTCCTGCAGGGCGAGTCGCAGCGCGCGCAGTCCGTAGTGCAGCCGCGACTTGACGGTCCCGGGCGGGACTTCCAGCTCACCCGCCATCTCGGCGACCGACAGCCCGCGGTAGTACGCCCGCACGACGACGGCACGGTGCTCCGCCGACAGGGCGGCGAGAGCCTCCTCGACGATGATCGCCTCGAACAGCGCGTCGGTGCCGTCGCCGGCGGCGCGCTCGGGCAGTTCGGCCACGTCGACCTCGCGCCGGTGATGGGCGCTGCGGGCTTCGTCGATCACCAGGTGGCGGGCGACGGTGAACATCCACGATCGTGTCGCCGAGGGATCCTCCTGGAGGATCTTAGGCGTGCGCCAGGCGCGAAGCAGCGTCTCCTGCACGATGTCGTCCGCGCCGGCCCTGTCCCCGGTCAGGTGCACCACGTAGCGCCACAGCGGCGCCGCGTGGGCGTCATACAGCGCCTCCAGCTGCAGAGCATCGCGTCGCGTCGCTCTGCCGCCGGCGCCTGACCCCTCGTCGAGCCTGGTTCGCGGCATCCGTCACCTCCGCAGGGGACACGAGACGCGTGCGCCGGAGGTTCAACCGGGTGTACGGCGTCGTCATCCCGAGTATGACGTGGGACGGCGTGCGGCGGTATCAGCCGCCGGTGGCGCCGAGCAGCGCCTTCACCACGGCCGGATCGCTCATGAGCGGCACGGCCATCAGCACACCGGTCACCAACGTGAACAAGATGCCCGCGGCCAGCGGGATCCACCAGGTGAGCCGTCCACGTCGCAGGCTCCACAGCGACACCAGTGCGGTGGCGATCCACCCGATCGCCAGCACCACGGCCGCGGCGATGCCCCACGGCCGGCCCGCCGCCGGGTCCGACAGGGTCACGTCGAGGCCCAGCACGGCGAACATCGTCTCGGCGTACGCGCCGTAGTCCAGGAACGACGGGAACGAGGTCACGACGTTGAACAGCCCGTACACGAGCAGCGAGATCGTGACGACGCGGTCGATCATGCGCCGGCGCGACAGCACGTCGCCCGCAGGCTGCGCCTCCGGCGCAGGCTTCGTCGAGGGGATGCCGGCGTCCGCGGCCTCGGCCACGACCGGAGCGGCGGGCGTCACGGGCTGCTGCCACTCCGGTGCGGGCTGCTGGATGCGGGCGCGCTGTTCCTCGGGGCTGGCGTACTCGCCATATTGCGGACGGGGACGCGATGAATCAGCACCGTGCGGACGGGGACGCGATGAATCAGCACCGTGCGGACGGGGACCTGGTTCTCCGTCACTCATGAACGGCTCCGTCCGCCCAGGGCGCGGTCGTCGCGCTTGCCGGCGGCATCCTGGCGCAGCTCCTTCGGAAGCGAGAACATGAGGTCCTCTTCGGCGGTGCGCACCTGCTCGACGTCGCGGTACCCGGCTGCCGCGAGGTCGTCGAGCACCTCCTGCACGAGCACCTCGGGCACCGAGGCGCCGCTGGTGACGCCGACGGTCTCGACGCCCTCGAGCCATGCCTGCTCGACCTCGTCGGCGTAGTCGACGCGGTAGGCCGCTTTCGCGCCGTGCTCGAGGGCGACCTCGACCAGACGCACGCTGTTGGACGAGTTCGCCGAGCCGACGACGATCACGAGGTCCGCGCCCTTCGCGACCTTCTTGATCGCGACCTGGCGGTTCTGCGTGGCGTAGCAGATGTCGTCCGACGGCGGGTCCTGCAGCTGCGGGAACCGCACACGCAGGCGGCGGACCGTCTCCATGGTCTCGTCCACCGACAGCGTCGTCTGCGACAGCCACACGACCTTCGACGGGTCGCGCACCTCGATGGTGTCGGCTTCCTCGGGCGAGTTGACGATGGTGACGTGGTCGGGCGCTTCGCCCGCCGTCCCCTCGACCTCTTCGTGACCCTCATGGCCGATGAGCAGGATCTCGAAGTCGTCCCGCGCGAAGCGCACGGCCTCGCGGTGCACCTTCGTCACGAGCGGGCAGGTCGCGTCGATCGCGCGAAGACCCCGATCGGATGACGCGTTCACGACCGCGGGCGAGACCCCGTGCGCGCTGAACACGACGTGGGCGCCCGCCGGCACCTCGTCGACCTCTTCGACGAAGATCGCGCCCTGCTTCTCCAGCTCGGTGACGACATGGATGTTGTGCACGATCTGCTTGCGGACGTACACCGGGGCGCCGAAGCGCTCCAGCGCCTTCTCGACGGCGATGACCGCGCGGTCCACGCCTGCGCAGTATCCGCGGGGCGATGCCAGCAGGACCCGCTTGCGTCCGGGGCCGGGGATGTCCTGGAGCGGCTCGCGTCGCCGCGGAACGCGCGGGACGGGCATGCTCACGGTGCTGCTGCTCACCCCACGAGTCTAAGGGCGGCCCCTGTGCGTGGGCCCGGCACGGCCGCCGCCGACGTCGGCCGCGTGCGCTACCGTGACCGGGTGGCATCCCCCACCCCGCCCGCACCCGCGACGGAGACTCCATGACGACCTTCCAGCCCGCCGCCGTCCCCGGTGAGCCGCCGCCCGCAGACTCGGTGCGCCCGCGCGACTCGAGCGCCGAAGCGCCGACGTCGGTCGCGCGCCTCAACGAGACCATCCGCGGGTTCGTGCAGACCTGGGGCTCGGTCTGGGTCGAGGGCGAGATCACGGCGTTCAACCTGCGCGGCGGCAATGTCTTCGGGCGTCTCAAAGACCTCGTGACCGATGCCACGATCTCGTTCCGGATCTGGTCGTCCACACGCGACCGCCTGCCCGGCGACCTCAAGGTCGGCGATCACGTCGTCGCGTGCGTCAAGGCCGACTACTACGTCAAGAGCGGCGACTTCGGCTTCTCGGTGTCGGCCATGCGTCACATGGGGCTCGGCGACCAGCTCGAACGCCTCGAACGGCTGCGGGCCCAGCTGCGCGCCGAGGGGCTGTTCGACGCCTCCCGCAAGAAGCCGATCCCGTTCCTCCCGCACCTCATCGGACTCATCACCGGTGAGAACTCGGATGCCGAGAAGGACGTCCACCGCAACGCCGAGCTGCGCTGGCCCCAGGTGAGGTTCCGCACCAAGTACGCCGCTGTGCAGGGCGACCGCTGCGTGCCCGAGACGATCGCGGCCCTCAAGGCGCTCGATGCCGATCCGGCGGTCGACGTCATCGTCATCGCCCGTGGCGGTGGCGACCCCCAGACGCTGCTCGGCTTCAGCGACGAGCGGATGCTGCGTGCCGTGGCGGCGGCATCCACCCCGGTCGTGAGCGCCATCGGCCATGAGAACGACCATCCGCTGCTCGACGACGTGGCCGATCTTCGCGCGTCGACGCCGACGGATGCCGCCAAGCGCGTCGTGCCGGACGTCGCCGAGCAGCGGGCGGTGGTCGGGCAGCTGCGCGCGCGCATGACGATGCGGCTCACCCAGCGGGTCGGGCATGACATCGCGCAGCTCGAGCAGCTGCGGTCGCGCCCCGTGCTGCGCGCCCCCGAGGCGATGCTCACGAACCGCGCCCATGAGGTGGAGCTGCTGGCCGCACGCGGTCGCGACCGCGTCGACCGGGCGCTGCAGCAGCACGAGCGGCGCACCGCCGAGCTCCGCGCGACGCTGCGTGCGCTCTCCCCCGCATCGACCCTCGCGCGCGGCTACGCCATCGCCCACCTGGACGACGGTGTCATCGTGCGCGATGCGGCGCAGGCTCCGGCATCCACCCCCTTCGTCGTGACCGTCGGGCGTGGGTCGTTCGCGGCCCGTTCCGACGGCGAGATCGCCGAGACCCGGCATCCCGACACTCGAGACGTCACGGAGCGCGACACATGACCGTCCCACACCCCGAAGCACCGTACCCGCCCGCCACGCACCAGGTTCCGCCTGCGACGCCCGTGCGCACGACGAGCGGAATGTCGATCACCGCGTTCGTGCTCGCATTCCTCGTCGCCCCGGCCGGCCTGGTCCTCGGCATCGTCGCACTGATCGTCGACGCCCGCCGTCCCGACCGCACCAAGGGCCTGTCGATCGCCGCCATCGGCGTGGCGGTGTTCCTGATGGCGGTCGCGGTCGTCGTCCTCGTGATCTGGGTGGTCGGCTCGCTCATCGCCGACGTCGCCTGCGGCGAACTGGCAGGCGGGTGCCCGGACCGCGGCCCGTTCTTCTGAGTTCCACGGGCGACGCCCGGACCGGCCGATCCCACGAGATCGGGGGCGGGCGTGGGGTTGTCCCGCCCGCAATTAGACTGGAGGCATGACCGCGTCGACCGAGGCCCTCCCCGACGTGGCGTCCCTCTCCTTCGAGCAGGCGCGCGACGAGCTCGTACGTGTCGTCGCCGAACTCGAGCAGGGCGCACCGACGCTGGAGCATTCGCTGGCCCTGTGGGAGCGCGGCGAAGCCCTCGCCGCCCGCTGCGAGGAATGGCTGCTCGGCGCGAAGCGCCGGCTCGACGCCGCGCGTGCGTCGGCGGACGGCGGTGCCCGGGGCGACGAGAACGGGGCGGGCTGATGTCTCGCGGGCCCCGTGTCGTCGCCGAGCTCGGCCGCCCCGAGACGCCCGATGAGACCGCCGCGCGCAAGGCGGAGTCCTCGCGCGTCTACCGGTCGAGCCAGAACGTCCGCAACCTCATCGCCGCGCTGCTGGCGACGCTCGCGGTGGTCGTGGTGATCGTGTTCGCCGTTCCCCGTGGATCCGCCCCGGAACGCGAGCCCATCGACGTCGCCGCCGCCGCCGAGAGCGTCGCGACCGCCGAGGATCGCACCGTCATCGTTCCGCAGATGTCGGACGACTGGGTCGTGAATCTCGCCGCGATCGACGGCGACGCCCGCGTGAAGGCGTTCAACGTCGTCTACGCGCCCGCGGATGAGAACGCGCGTGGCTTCGTCAACGTCTCGCAGGGCTTCGACGCCGACGAATCCTGGGTCGCACGCGTCCTGTCGGGCTGGGCGCCCGATGACACCGTGACGATCGACGGCATCACGTGGGATCGTTACGTGCTCGATCCGGAGCGCACCGGCAACATCTCGGTCGCTCTGTCGACGGATGCCGGCACCGACACCGTACTCATCTACGGCACGACGACGCAGGCCGCGCTCGAAGAGACCGCGCGGTCCGTCACCGACCAGATCACCGCTCTGCGCCAGGAGGCCCCGTGACCGACCAGCCGACCCCGACGAAGGTCTGGCACGAGATGCAGCGCGGCAACGCGCGTTTCGTCGCCGGCGAGCCGCGTCACCCCCGTCAGGATGTCGACACCCGGCACGAGCTCACCGAAGGTCAGCGCCCCCGTGCCGCGCTGTTCGGCTGCTCGGACTCGCGCCTGGCGGCCGAGATCATCTTCGACAAGGGTCTGGGCGACCTGTTCGTCGTGCGCAACGCCGGTCAGGTCATCTCGGACTCCGTCGTCGGCAGCCTCGAATACGCCGTCGCGGTGCTCGAAGTCCCGCTCATCGTCGTGCTCGGGCACGACGCATGCGGTGCCGTCGCCGCGGCGATCGAGAGCACGCATGCCGAGGCCGCGCCGCTGCCGCCGCACATCTGGCGACTGATCTCGTCCATCGTGCCTGCCGTGCGCCGCGTTCAGCGCGCCTCGGCCGTCGACGGGGTGTTCCCCGACGAGATCGACGCCGAAGAGGTCGGCCGCGAGCATCTGCGCGACACCGTCGGCGAGCTGCTGCACTCCTCCGAGCTCATCAGCGCGGCCGTCGCCGAGGGGCGCCTGGCCATCGTGGGCGCCAACTACCGCCTCGGCGAGGGCACCGCTGTGCCCGACGTCCTCGTAGGCGTCGCCGAGAACGACTGAACCTTCTGTCCGAAATCCCCGATCCACACGTGAGGAACAACGACGTGACCGACATCGAGTACCGCATCGAGCACGACACCATGGGCGAGGTGCGCGTGCCCAAGAACGCCCTCTACGCTGCGCAGACCCAGCGCGCGGTCGAGAACTTCCCGATCTCGGGCGACCGCCTGGAGCCCGCGCAGATCGTGGCGCTGGCGCGGATCAAGAAGGCCGCAGCACTCGCCAACAAGGAGCTGGGCACCCTGGATGGCGCGATCGCGGACGCCATCGTCGGCGCCGCCGACCGCATCATCGCCGGCGAGTACGCCGACCAGTTCCCGATCGACGTCTACCAGACCGGCAGCGGCACCTCGTCGAACATGAACATGAACGAGGTGCTCGCGACGCTCGCCACGCAGTCCCTCGGCGCGACGGTGCACCCGAACGACCACGTCAACGCCTCGCAGTCCTCCAACGATGTCTTCCCGACGTCTGTGCACATCGCTGTCACGCAGGAGCTCATCGACGATCTCATCCCCGCGCTCGACCACCTGGCGGTCGCGCTGGAGGCGAAGGCCGAGGCGTGGAAGGAGGTCGTCAAGTCCGGTCGCACGCACCTGATGGACGCGACGCCGGTCACCCTCGGACAGGAGTTCGGCGGCTACGCACGGCAGATCCGGCTCGGCATCGAGCGCGTGCAGGCGGTGATCCCCCGCGTCGCGGAGGTCCCGCTCGGCGGCACGGCCGTCGGCACCGGAATCAACACCCCGCTCGGGTTCCCGCAACGGGTGATCGAGCTCATCGTCACCGACACCGAGCTGCCCATCACCGAGGCGAAGGACCACTTCGAGGCCCAGGCCAACCGAGACGGCCTGGTCGAGGCATCCGGCGCCCTCCGCACCATCGCGGTATCGCTCACCAAGATCAACAACGACCTGCGGTGGATGGGCTCCGGCCCCAACACGGGCCTCGGCGAGCTGCACATCCCCGACCTGCAGCCGGGTTCGTCGATCATGCCCGGCAAGGTCAACCCGGTCGTCCCCGAGGCGACGCTCATGGTGTGCGCCCGCGTCATCGGCAACGACGCGACTGTCGCGTGGGCCGGAGCCTCGGGCTCGTTCGAACTGAACGTGGCCATCCCGATCATGGGCAGCGCCGTGCTCGAGTCGATCGAGCTGCTCGCGAACGTCTCGCGTGTGCTCGCCGACAAGACGATCACAGGCTTGGAGGCCAACGTCGAGCGCGCGGCCGCGTATGCCGGCATGTCGCCGTCGATCGTGACGCCCCTCAACAAGCTCATCGGGTACGAGGCGGCCGCCAAGATCGCCAAGCACTCGGTCGCCAAGGGCATCACCGTGCGCGAGGCCGTCATCGACCTCGGCTACGTCGAGCGGGGCGAGCTGACCCTCGAGCAGCTCGACGAGAAGCTCGATCTGCTCTCGATGACGCACCCGGGCTGACGAAGCCTCTGTGCCCCAGGTCCTGCGTCGGCGGGATAATCAGGACATGTCCCGTTCGACCCGCCCGATCCCCGCGCGCGTCAGGATCCTCGCCGCGATCCTGGCGGTCGCGTGCGTGGGCCTGGCGATCGTGGGCAGCGTGACGTTCCTGGTGCAGCGCGAACAGGCGATCGCCGGGGTCAACGAGCGGCTCCACGCGCAGGTGAAGTCGCTGCGCGCGGTGGCAGACGACCGCAGTGTCGCCGATGTCGGCGACGGTGCGACCGAGGCGACCGACGACCTGAACATCAATGAGTACTCGTCGATCGACGACTACCTCAACGCGGTGGTCGCGCGCCTCGTGCCCGCACGCGACGAAGCGTCGCTGGCGCTCATCGACGGCGCCCCGCGATGGGTGCCGTCGACGCTGTCGGGTTTCAGCATCATCGACAATCAGCAGCTCATCGACCGCGCGATCGCGGACACGAAGAACGGCGCGACGAAGATGGGCACGGTGTCCACCGACGACGGCGCCCTGCGATACATCGCGATCCCGGTCTCGATGCCCGGCGACCCGCGTCAGGGTCTCTACATCCGCGCCATCGACCTCGGCGCCGAACTCCAGCCCGTCACGCTGGCCATGACGACCTACATCATCGCCGCACTCGCCGTCCTCGCCGCCATCGGCGTGGTGGGGTGGTTCGTCACGGGCCGCCTGCTGTCGCCGATCCGCCACCTGCGCGAGACCGCCGACGCGATCTCGATCAGCGACCTGTCGGCGCGTCTGGACCCGCACGGCAACGACGACATCGCCGACCTCTCGCGCACCGTCAACTCGATGCTCGACCGGCTCGAGGGCTCCGTCGACGTGCAGCGCCAGCTGCTGGACGACGTGCGCCATGAGCTCAAGACGCCCATCACCATCGTGCGCGGCCACCTGGAGCTCATGAACCCTCGTGATGCCGTCGACGTCGCGTCCGCCCGCGACATCGGGATCTCGGAGCTCGACCGGCTTGCGCGTCTGGTCGAAGACATCGATGTCCTCGCCGCTGCGGAGGCGGACTCGTACACGATGTCGCCCGTCGACCTCGCCGCGCTCACGGCGCGCGTGGGCGAGCTCGTCGCGGTGATCCCCGATCACACCTGGACCGTCGAGGCGCACGCCGAGGGCACCGTCGCCGGCGACAGCGACCGGCTGCTGCAGGCGTGGCTGCAGCTCGCCGACAATGCGGCCAAGTACACCCCCGCCGGCAGCCCGATCGAGATCGGAAGCTCATCGGGCTCTGATGGGGCGCGGCTCTGGGTGCGCGACCACGGTGCCGGGATCCCGCCCGCGGCGCGGGTGCGCATCTTCCGCCGCTTCGATCGCGCCCACGTGCACCGCACGGTCGGCGGCTCGGGTCTCGGCCTCGCGATCGTCGACGCGATCGCGAAGGGCCACGGCGGTCGTTGCGCGGTCGCCGACACACCCGGTGGCGGCGCGACGTTCATGATCCATCTGCCTCTGTCGGAGGCTGAACTGCCGGCTCCCGTGCGCGCGGGCGATGTCGTGCTGCAACGGGAGGCCGCAGGATGACGAGGATCCTCATCGTCGAGGACGAGCCACGGATCGCCGCATTCGTCAGCCGCGGGCTCGAGTCGGCCGGGTACGAGACGCTGATGGTGGACGATGGGCCCGAAGCGCTCGAGGCCGCCCTGCGTGGCGACGCGGATCTCGTGCTGCTCGACGTCGGCCTGCCGACCATGGACGGCTTCGAGGTGCTGCGCACGCTGCGCGCCCGCGGCTCGACGGTGCCCGTGATCATGCTGACGGCACGTTCCAGCACCCGCGACACCGTCGCCGGATTGGATGCCGGCGCCAACGACTACATGCCCAAGCCGTTCACCTTCGAAGAGCTGCTCGCCCGCGTGCGGTCACGGTTGCGTGAGAGCCTGCCGCAGCAGGGCGTGTCGGTGTCGCACGGCGACGTGGCGCTGGACATCCTTGCCCGGCGCGCGACCGTCGAAGGTCGCGAGGTGGACCTGTCGGCGCGCGAGTTCGCACTGGCCGAGCAGTTCCTGCGCAACCCCGGACGCGTGCTCAGCCGAGAGCTTCTGCTGAGCCGGGTCTGGGGTCTCGACTTCGATCCCGGTTCGAACGTGGTCGACGTGTACGTCCGATACCTGCGCGGCAAGCTCGGATCCGACCACATCGTCACGGTGCGGGGTGCCGGCTACCGCTGGGAGTGACCGACCTGCCGATACCGGCGGCCGTGCACGAAGAAGCCCCCGGCGCTGGGGGACGCCGGGGGCTGTGAAGGGTCGGACTGGGGGATCCGACCTCGGTCAGTCGCGCTTGTCTGGGGAATAGCGCGACTGGTCTTTCTTCCTGTCGGGCACGGCGTCGTGGCCGTTCCCGTTCGAACCCGCGTGCGCGGGGTGATCTGCGTGGGACTTCTTCTGCACAGTCCCCTGTTCCGGGAGATCCGCGCCGACGGTCACGCGGTCGGTCGAGGCCGCGCGCTCCAGGCGTTCGATGAGGGCGTCGATGCGCTCCGTCGCCCACCCGTGGGCCTCTGCCCACGCCCGCAGCGATCCCCACGTCCCCGCAGCGCGCGCCGCGTCGATCGCCGCGTCGACGCCCTCATCGACCGCAGGGGTCTCGGGTGTCGCAGGGGTCTCGGGTGCAGCCGGGGCTGCGGCGGATGCCGCCGGCGTGCTCGGCGGCGTGTCGGTGTTCGGAGCAGCCGGCTCGACCTCGGTCGGATCGGGTGCCTCGACGACCTCGGCCTCGGTCGGCGTGTCGGGCAGCGTCGTCGTGGGCGGCGTCGTCGCGGTCGGCGCCGGGGTCGGCGTTGCCGAGGGCGAGGACGCCGCGGCGGGCACGAGGATCCGAGAGGTTGTGACGGTCGTCGCAGGTGCGTCCTTGAGAGCCGCGGTGTTGGTCATCGCCACAGCGCAGACGACGGCGACGCTGGCCGCTACGGCGGTCATGCCGCCGATGACGAGCCCCGTTCGTGCGTCCACAGTCTGTTCCCCGATCGCCTGCTGTGCGCAGTTCCTCCCTCCATGGTGACAGACGTCGAAGGCCCAAAGCACCGGATCGCGATGAGACTCTTCTCATGCACGGGTACGACGAAGGGGGCCGGGATGCGGCATCCCGGCCCCCTTCGTGTCGATCGGTGCCGGGCGACCGGCGCCGCGCTCAGGCCAGTTCGCCCGCCTCGAGCAGGTCGGTGACGAGTGCGGCGATCGCGGAGCGCTCGGAGCGCACCAGCGTCACATGGCCGAACAGCCCGTGTCCCTTGAGCGTCTCGATGACCGAGGCGACGCCGTCGTGACGCCCGACCCGCAGGTTGTCACGCTGGCCCACATCATGGGTCAGGACGACCCGTGAGTTCTGGCCGATCCTGCTCAGCACCGTGAGCAGCACGTTGCGCTCCAGCGACTGCGCCTCGTCGACGATCACGAACGCGTCGTGCAGCGACCGCCCGCGGATGTGGGTCAGCGGCAGCACCTCGAGCATGCCCCGCTCCACCACCTCGTCCAGGACGTTGCCCGAGACCACCGAGCCCAGCGTGTCGTACACCGCCTGTCCCCAGGGGTTCATCTTCTCCTGCTGGTCACCGGGCAGGTAGCCCAGCTCCTGCCCGCCGACCGCGAACAGCGGACGGAACACGATGATCTTGCGCTGCTGCTGCCGCTCCAGCACCGCTTCGAGGCCGGCGCACAGTGCCAGCGCCGACTTGCCGGTTCCGGCGCGCCCGCCGAGCGACACGATGCCGACCTCGGGGTCCAGCAGCAGGTCGATCGCGATGCGCTGCTCTGCCGAACGCCCGTGCAGGCCGAACACCTCGCGGTCCCCGCGCACCAGCCGGTACTCGCCGTCGCCGACGACCCGGCCCAGCGCCGAACCCCGCTCGGAGTGGATGATCAGGCCGGTGTTCACCGGCAGCCCCTTGACGTCGTCGCTCGCCGCGACCTCGCTCTCGTAGAGATCGCTGATGTCGTCGCCCGACACATCGATCTCGGAGATGCCTGTCCATCCCGAGTCGACCGCCTGTTCGGCGAGGTACTCTTCGGCGCTCACGCCCAGCGACGCGGCCTTCACCCGCATCGGCAGGTCCTTCGAGACGACGGTGACCTCCTGCCCGTCCTGTGCGAGGTGCATCGCGACCGCGAGGATGCGACTGTCGTTGTCGCCGAGGCGCATGCCCGACGGCAGCACGCCGGAGTCCGTGTTGTTCAGCTCGACCCGGAGCGTGCCGCCCTGGCCGACCGGGACCGGGAAGTCGAGACGGCCGTGCTCGATGCGCAGTTCGTCGAGGTGTCGCAGCGCCTGCCGGGCGAAGTAGCCGATCTCGGGATCGTGGCGCTTGCCTTCGAGCTCGGTGATCACCACGACCGGGATCACGACGTTGTGCTCGGCGAAGCGGAAGAAGGCCCGCGGATCGCTCAGCAGCACCGACGTGTCCAGGACATAGGTACGCAGGTCCTGATCGGGCTCCTCCCGATCCGAGAGGACGACCTGCTCGAGATCCTGACTGCGCTGCTCGTGTGGTGCTCGTGTGGTCACAACCCACTCCCGCCCCGGGTGGTTCACCCGGCAGTCACGAGTCGACCGGTGAGTCACGAGTCGCGATCCTGAGGCCGACTCGACCGGGCTCCTTGCCCGATGCGATCAAAGTACGACGGGTGTGCGACATCGGGTGCGGTCAACACGCAAGATTCCCGTTAACAGCGGATGAATTCCGGTTGCGAGTACCAGCTGCTGTCCTTCTGAGGGCCGGGCCGTGCTCTCGCGAGATCCGATTCGCACCGCCGTCGGCAACGCTGCCGGGCCGCCGCTTGCGCTGCGTTGCGTGAATGACCACTTTCTCGCACCTATCTTCGATCATAAGACTGCGAACGTCACCGACTCGGTCTTGACAGAGGAGCGGGATAACCATAGCCCTTGTTTAGCATCGTATGTATGTTCTATACTTGACAGATGCAGATAGCCTTGCCGTCGACCGTGAATCGAGTGGATGATGCGTTCGTGCTTCGCGAGTTGTTCTTGGATGCTGAGGCCGAGCAGTTCGAGGCGAATCGGCGTGCGGCACGGCAGGCGGAGCACCTGGCCGACGTGTTGGAGTTCGCACGGACCCATTCCGACCTGTATGTGAATGTCGACTTCGATCCGCGTCTGACCGACGGGATCCCCCCACTCGGCGGTGACGCGACACTCGCGGAACGTTGTGCTGTGTTGGAGGCGTCTTCCCGACTACGGCTGACCGACGCCGAGGTGCGATCCACCGCCGCCCTCGCACAGCAGGCTCGGGAGCAGTTGCCGCGGGTGTGGCAGGCCGCCCGGGATGGACTGATCACCCTGGCGCACGTGAAGGCCGCCACGGTGCAGCTGGTCGCGTTCGTGGCAGGTTCCGACACGGTGGCAGGGTTCGACGAACTGATCCGCGATGTCGCGGTGTCGGCAACGGTCGCCGGCACGCGGCGGCAGGCACGGGTGATCGCCGACCGGCTCACCGCCCGGACCCGGACGCAGCGACACGCAGACGCGCTCTCCCGTCGCACCATCTACGTCGACGCCGCCGCGGACGGGATGTCGTGGGTGACCGCGCTGATCGCCACCGAGCGGGCGCACGCGATCGACCGGGAACTGACCCTCACCGCCAAACACCTGACAGTCGGGGAACGGGATGGCCGCACCACGCAGCAGATCCGTGCCGACCTCTTCGCCGACCTCCTCACCGGCGGTGACGCGAGCACCGTGAAGACGAAGGTGCTCGTCACCGTCCCCCTGGACCGACTCGCCCCCGAGGCGCGGGCGAGCGTTCGCGGCAGCAACGCTGCTCTCGGCCAGGTTGTCGGGACGACGGGTATGGATCTGAACCGTGACTGCCTGATCCCCGGAGTCGGACCGGTCGACGATGCCACCGCCCGGCAACTGCTGCTGGATGTCGGGGCGTTCACCCGGGTGATCACCGACCCTGTCACAGGCGTCATCCTCGACATGGACCGCCGCTCCCGCACCGCGACGATCGCGCAACGAGAATGGCTCGCCCTCACCCACGGCACCTGCGTGCGTGACGGGTGCGAAAGGCTCGCGATAGATGCCGACATCGACCACTACTGCGCCTACCACGGGCCCGGTCGCGGCGAGACCGACATCGGCAATCTCGACCCGCTCTGCGATCCCGACCATGCCTTGAAAGACACCACCCTCCTGCAGCACCATCGCAGAGAAGACGGCAGCATCGAAGTCCGGTTCCCCAGCGGACACACCACCACCAACCCGTTCACCGGGCTTCACGATCGCGTCCGCGCGCTCCTCGACAGCCGCCCAGAACCGACCACACACCCACCCTTCTAGACGGTGATGTTCTGGGCCGGCGGACCGGATGCCGACATGCTCACCACACGCGTGTCGCGGCGAAGGCCGCCAGCGCATCGCCGAACAGGCGCAGCGTATCGGCGCCCGTGCCGACGTGCGGCGCGACGCGGATGCGGCCGGCGCGCGTGGTGACGGTGAGCCCGTGGTTCGCGAGGGATGCCGCCAGCGGCGCCGCATCCTGCGCGGCCGGTTCGAGCGTCACGATGCCGGCGCGCCGCTCCGGCTCGCGCGGCGTGACGACCGGCACCTCGTAGCGGTCGGCGAAGAACATGACATCCGACGCCCGGGCGGTGAGCTCCGACTCGATGGTCTCCACGCCCACCTCGACGATCTCGCGCAGCGCCGTCGCGAGTCGTGCCGCGGCGAGCGTGTCGGCCTCGGCGACCGAGAACGCCTGGGCCGAGGTCGCCGGTGCGGGCACCGTGTCGAGCGGCAGTTCGCCGTCGACGCCGCGGAAGCCCGACAGCACGGGGGCGATACGCTCCAGCGCCCGGTCGCCGAACCACGCGAACCCGGTGCCACGTCCGGCCCGCAGCCACTTGTAGCCGTGGCCGCACACGACATCGGCCGCCACGTAGTCCGCCTCCACCATGCCGAAGCCCTGCGCTGCGTCGACGATCAGCAGTCGGTCGCCGATGATGTCGCGCAGCTCCGAGAGATCTGTGCGGTAGCCGGTGCGGAAGTCGACGAGACTGACCGCGACGGCGCGGGTGTCGTCGGTGAGGGCGTCGCGCACGACGTCGGGCGTGACCATCCCGTCATCGGGTTCGAGCCACTGCAGCTGCAGCGAGCCGAGCGCCTCTGACGCGCGCATGGCCGCCACCGTCAGACTCGGGAACTCGCCCCGGCCCAGCATCAGACCGCCCGCCAGGCCGTAGATGGCATGCATGAGCCCGTACGTCGTCGACGGCTGCAGCACGACCTGTGCGGCATCCGCGCCGATCAACTCGGCGACCAGTTCGCGGGCCTCGCGCACGTGGTCGGCGACGAGCTCGATGCTCGTGCGACGACCCGAGCCGAGCAGCTCCGTGTCGCCCTGAGCCTCACTGCGCACCGCGGGCGAGAGGGGGCCGAACGCGGCCCAGTCGAGATAGCCGGGTTCGCCGTCGAACGAGGCGAGATACGCGTCCAGATCGGTCACGCGGATCATTCTGGCAGAGCGCGACAACACGCGCTCACCGGGTTTCCGGTGGCGCCTGCTGCGTGGCCTCAGCCGCCGTAGCGACGGTCGCGCGACGTGAAGTCGCGGATCGCCCGCAGGAAGTCCACCTCGCGCAGATCGGGTCCCAGCGCTTCGACGAAGTAGAACTCGCTGTGCGCGGACTGCCACAGCAGGAAGTCGCTCAGTCGCTGCTCACCCGACGTGCGGATGACCAGATCGGGGTCGGGCTGGCCGCCGGTGTAGAGGTGCTCGCCGATCTGCTCGGGGGTGAGGCTCGCTGCGAGTTCTTCGAGCGAACCGCCCTCCTGCTGGTGCTGCGCAATGATGCTGCGCACGGCGTCGACGATCTCGCCGCGGCCACCGTAGCCGACCGCGAGGTTGACGTGCATGCCCGCGTTGCCCTTCGTGCGCTCTTCCACGTCGGCGAGAACGCGCGCCAGCTCCGCCGGCAGCGCGTCGGCGCGGCCGACATGCTTGACGCGCCAGTCGCGCTCGTGGGACAGCTCGTCGGCGAGCTGCGCGATGATCTCGATGAGATCCGCCAGCTCACGCGAGTCCCGCTTGCGCAGGTTGTCGTTCGACAGCAGATACAGCGAGACGACGCGGATGCCGACGTCGTCGCACCAGCGCAGGAACTCCTTCATCTTCGCCGCGCCGGCGCGGTGGCCGTGCGCGGCGGAGTCGTAGCCGAGCTGCTTGGCCCAGCGTCGGTTGCCGTCGATCATCATCGCGACATGGCGGGGAGCGGATGCCGGGTCCAGGCGTCGCCGCAGTCGGTTGATGTAGAGCCGGTAGAGAGGGCCCCTGCCCTCATTCGTCTCGCCGCGCGCCACACGCCTACGCTACCCCGCTCCGGCCGGTGTCCCTACTGTGGCACTGAGTTCCGGCATCCTTGAGACCGAGTATGTTCCGCGCGCGGCATGCGGCGGGATCTACGCTGGGAGGATGAGCCGCCGTCGCAGTATCCCCCGGGCCCCCGAGGTCCCCGTGCTGCCACTCATGGACGCGGCCGACGTCGATGCGGCGACGCCCGAGATCAAACCGTCGTGGCGCGGCTGGATCCATGCGGCCACCTTCCCGGTCGCGATCGCCGCCGGCGTGGTGCTCATCGTCCTCGCGCAGGGCGCCCCGGCCAAGTGGGCCTCGGCGGTGTTCATGGCGACGTCGCTGCTGCTGTTCGGCAACTCCGCGCTCTACCACCGGTTCGACTGGAAGCCCAAGACCAAGGCGATCCTCAAGCGGATCGACCACGCCAACATCCTCCTGCTGATCGCCGGCACCTATACCCCCATCGCGGTGCTCGCCCTGCCTCCGCAGCAGGGCACGCTGCTGCTCGTCCTGGTATGGAGCGGCGCGATCCTCGGCATCCTCTTCCGCGTCTTCTGGATCGGTGCGCCGCGCTGGCTCTACGTCGCGTTGTACCTCGCGCTCGGTTGGGCTGCGGTGATGTACCTCGCCGATCTGTTCCACGCCAACGCTGCCATGATGGTGCTCGTCATCGTCGGCGGCCTGCTGTACACCGGCGGTGCGATCGTCTACGCGCTGAAGCGCCCGAATCCGTGGCCCGGCCACTTCGGCTTCCACGAGATCTTCCACGTGTGCACGGTGCTGGCGTTCCTGTGCCACTGGACGGCATGCCTGCTCATCGCGCTCAACCCGCTCTCCCCGTCGCTCGGTCTTCCGGGCTGAGCACGGCTCGCACGGTCACCCAGGAAAGGGATGCCGTCCTGCTCAGCTGCGCGGCGGCTGCGGGGCGTCGCGCCCGTCGCCTGCCGCGTCGACCTCGTCGTCATCGGTCTCGGTGGCCTCCACGGCCCGCACAGCCTGCTCCTCGGCATCCAGCTCCTCGCGGATGTCGGCGCGGACCCGGCCCCGGCGGATGCGGCGCATCATGTCCCACACCAGCAGGATCACGGCGATCGCGACGAACGCCGTCGCGATGAAGCCCACGACGCCCGGCGTCACGAGGTCGGGGTTCACCGCCGGAGTCGGGGTGGGCGTCGGTGTCGGCGTCTCGGCGGCACCGACGATCCCGGTGCTGACGAAAGCGGCGATCACGTGAAGCATGAGGTCCTCGCTCTGCCCGTCGCACGGGCACGGTCGTCGGCGATGCCCGGAAGCGCATAGCCTGGAGTTCCAGCCTAATCTTCCGCCCGTTCCGCCACGGACGGTCGCGCCCATGAGAGGAGCGGCATGACCACGCAGGACATGCTGGACGACCGCTACGGCCGTCGGCACTCCCCCGCGCGCCGCTGGCTCATCGGCGGCGGCCTCGCGGTCGCGGTCGCCGTCGTGGCGCTGTTCGGCTGGTTCACCGTGAGCGGCGCGCTGGACGACGTCGACTCCGACACCACCGCATTCGAAGTCGTCGACCTCCACTCGGTGTCGCTCGGGTTCCAGATCACCGCTCCCCCGGGGTCGGCGGTGGCCTGCGCGATCGAGGCGCAGGACCAGGAGCACGGGGTGGTCGGCTGGCGGGTCGTGGAGTTCCCCTCCTCGGAGGAGCACGCGCGCGCGTTCCGCGAGGTGATCCCGACCACGGCCCTCGCGACCACCGGTTTCGTCAACTCCTGCTGGGTCATCCCCGGCTGACACCGTTCGCCGGCTCGCCACGCGGGTTTTGCCTGGCCGCGCGGGGTGACGTAGTCTGGCGGAGTTCACTAGAAATCGCGCCCTGGCCGAGAGCCGGGGCGTTCGGTTTATCCCCCGGACCAAGGAGTCAGCCGTGTCCAACGATGCACCCGTGACGTTCCTCACGCAGGACGCATATGACCGTCTGGCCGCCGAGCTCGAGCAGCTGTCGACGACCGGTCGCGAAGAGATCGCCAAGCGCATCGAGGCCGCCCGCGAAGAGGGCGACCTCAAGGAGAACGGCGGCTACCACGCCGCCAAGGACGAGCAGGGCAAGCAGGAGGCGCGCATCCGCACCCTGCAGCAGCTGCTGAAGACCGCCACCGTCAGCGAGGCGCCCGAGAGCAACGGCATCGTCGAGCCGGGAACCGTGATCACCGCGATCGTCGCCGGCGGTGAAGAGGTCTTCCTGCTCGGCAACCGCGAGATCGCCGTCGGCAGCGAGCTCGACGTGTACAGCGAGGCCTCCCCGCTCGGCACCGCGATCCTCGGTCGCAAGGAGGGCGAGAAGACCTCGTACACAGCCCCGAACGGCCGCGAGATCGCCGTCGAGATCGTCAAGGTCGAGACCTACAACGGGCAGTGACCCGCAGGCCGGCGCCCCGGCCCTCTAGTCGACGACGACCGTCGGGGCGAAGCCGGCCTCCTCGAGCACCGAGATGACGTGCGCGCGGTGCTCCTCGCCGCGCGTCTCGACACTCAGCTGCAGGATCACCTCGCTGATCTGCAGTCCCTGGCCGTGGCGCGTGTGCAGCACCTCGGTCACGTTCGCTCCCGCGATCGCGAGCAGATCCGATACGCGCGCCAGCTGGCCGGGACGATCCGGCAGTGGGATGCGCAGCGACATGTACCGACCGGATGCCGCCAGCCCGTGCGCGACGACGCGCTGCAGCAGCAGCGGGTCGATGTTGCCGCCCGAGAGCACCGTCACGGTGGGGCCGGTCGCCGCGATCTTGCCCGCGAGGATGGCGGCGACGCCGACCGCTCCTGCCGGCTCGACGACCTGCTTCGCGCGCTCCAGCAGCACGAGCAGGGCGCGGGCGATGTCGTCCTCCGACACTGTGACGACCTCGTCCACGAGGTCGCGGATGATCTCGAACGGCAGGTCGCCGGGGCGGGCCACGGCGATGCCGTCGGCGATCGTCGGCAGGGTCGCGACCTCGACGGGGTGTCCCACCGCGAGCGAGGGCGGGTAGGCCGCGGAGTTCTCCGCCTGCACGCCGATGATGCGGATGCTGCGTTCCTCGGCGGCGGCACGGGCCTTCGCGGCCGCCGCGACGCCGGCGATGAGGCCGCCGCCGCCGATCCCCAGCACGATCGTGTCGAGGTCGGGCACCTCGTCCATGAGCTCCAGGCCGAGGGTGCCCTGTCCCGCGATCACGTCGGGGTGGTCGAACGGGTGGATGAACACGGCGCCGGTGCGCTCGGCGAACTCGGCCGCGAGTCGCAGCGGCGTCTCGACCGTGGCTCCTTCGAGCACCACGTCGGCGCCATACCCGCGCGTGGCCAGCAGCTTGGGCACGGGAACGCCGAGCGGCATGAAGATCGTCGCCGGGATGCCGAGTGCCTTCGCGGCCAGCGCCACGCCCTGGGCGTGGTTGCCCGCCGAGGCGGCGACCACGCCGCGCGCACGCTCCTCGGCGGTCAGACGCGAGAGCCGGTACGTGGCACCCCGGATCTTGAACGAGCCGGTGCGCTGCAGGTTCTCCAGCTTGAGGTGCACCGGCACGCCCAGCACGTCCGACAGGTGCTGCGATTCGTCGAGCGGCGTGTGCGAGATCACGCCTTCGAGGGCGGCTGCGGCATCCTCGAAGTCCGTCAGGGTCGGGCGATGAACGGCGGACGAGGGGGTCGTGCTCACGAACGGGTTCTCCTGGCTCGGGGGACGGTATTCCAGATGAGGTCGCCGGTGGGTCTCGCGCCGGTCTCCCAGGCGCGTTCGCCGATGTACACCGCGACGACGTTGACGAATGCGGCGAGCGGGACGGCGAAGAGCGCGCCGGGGATGCCGGCGATCATGGCGCCGCCGGCCACCACGAGCACGACCGCGAGCGGGTGGACCTTGACGGCGGAGCCCATCAGGAGCGGCTGCAGGACATGTCCCTCCAGCTGCTGCACACCGAGCACGACGACGAGCATCCACAGGGCGATCCACGGGCCGTTGTAGACCAGTGCGAGGAAGACCGCCACCGTTCCGGTGACCACGGCTCCGACGATCGGCACGAACGCGCCGAGGAACACCAGCACCGCGACGGGGATGGCCAGCGGGACGCCGAGCAGGAACGCGCCCAGGCCGATGCCGATCGCGTCGATCGTGGCGACCAGCAGCTGCGTGCGCGCGTAGTTGACGACCGTGACCCAGCCCGCGCGGCCGGCGCCATCGGCGGCGGGGCGTGCCTTCTTCGGGAAGAGGCGGAGCGTCCAGCGCCAAATGCCGGCGCCGTCGGCGAGGAGGCACAGCAGGATGAACAGCGCGAGGACGGCACCCGTGGCGACGTGGCCGATCGTGGTGCCGATAGCCAGAGCACCCGACCACAACAGCTCGGCCTGCTCCTGCAGGAATGCGCCTGCCTGGTCCAGCCAACCGTCGATCTGCTTCTCGGTCAGGTCGAGTGGTCCGGTGATCAGGTACTGCCGGAACTGCTCGACGGCGGCGGCGGTGCTCGCCTGCACCGAGTCCCACTGCGCCATGATCTGCCACACGACGAGCCACAGCAGTCCGGTCACGATCGCGAGCGTGCCGGCGACCACGATGACGATCGCCAGCCAGCGGGGGACGTGATGGCGCAGCATCCACGCGAACGCCGGCCACAGCAGGGCCGTGATGAGGATCGCGACGAGCAGGGGGATGACCAGCAGCTTGAGCTGGATCACGAGCCAGACCGCGACGCCGATGGCGGCGGCCACCACCAGGAATCGCCAGGAGTAGGCGGTGGCGACCCGCAGGCCGTGGGGCACCGCCGCGGACGTCTCGGTGGAGACGACCCTGCTGCGGTCGCGGATCGCGTCGAACAGAGAGCCGCGGGGCTTGTCATCGGAGCCGGTCATCCGCACCATCTCCTCGTTCGCCCGTTCCGCACCATTGACACAGTCTAGGCGCGTCGCATTCCGCGGCAGTCATGGACTCCTGAGCGGCGGATGCGACGCTGTCCGCTTGTCGGCGTGTCGGAGGCCGGGACTACTCTGGCGCGCGTGAAGTCCACGCTCAGCGCCCCCGAGGCGCGCCGGGTCGCCCTCGCCGCGCAGGGGTTCGCCCGCCCTCGCCCCGATACCGCCGGCACGCGGCAACTGAACGCCGCGCTGGCGCGCATGGCGACGCTGCAGATCGACTCGGTCAACGTGTTCGCCCGGTCGCACTACATGCCCCTGTTCGCGCGGGTCGGCTCCTACGATCCTGCGGCGCTCGACCGCCTGCTGTTCGCACGGCGAGCGCCCTACGTCGAGTACTGGGCGCACGTCGCCGCGTTCATCCCCGCTTCGGACTGGGGGCTCTTCCGGTTCCGAATGGACGCCCTGCGCGACAAGTACGGCAGTACGCCCGGCGGCTGGTTCGACACGAACCGCGACATCGTCGACTGGGTGCGCGCCGAGCTCGCCGACCGCGGGCCGCTGCGTCCCGCGCAGATCGAGCACGACGCCAAGAAGGGCGCGCGCGGGCCGTGGTGGGACTGGGATGTCGTCAAGCACGCGCTGGAGCACCTGTGGCTCTTCGGGGAAGTGGCGATCGCCGGCAGGCGCGGCTTCGAGCGACGCTACGCGCTGGCCGAGCAGGTGATCCCCCGCGAAGCGTTGGACGCCGACGTCTCGCGTGAGGACGCCGTGCGCGAGCTGGTCTCCCGCGCGGCGCGCGCATACGGGGTCGCGACGGCCGCCGACCTCGCGGACTACTGGCGCATCACCGATCGCAAGGCCGTGCTGGCTGCGGTCGCGGACCTCGTCGATGCGGGCGAGCTGCAGCCGGTCACCGTGCAGGGGTGGACGAGCGGAGGACGCCCTGCGCCTGCCTGGCTGCACCGCGACGCGACGGTGCCGCGGCGCATCGAGGCGGCGGCGATCCTCACTCCCTTCGACCCGGTGGTGTGGTTCCGAGATCGCGCCGAGCGGCTGTTCGACTTCGAGTACCGCATCGAGATCTACACGCCGGCGCCCAAGCGGCGCTACGGCTACTACTCGCTGCCGGTGCTCATCGGCGACGACCTGGTCGGCCGGGTGGATCTGAAGGCGGATCGCGCGGTGTCGACCCTGCGTGTGCAGTCGGCGTGGTGGGAGCACGGAAGACCCATGGATGCCGCATCCCTCCTCGCAGAGCAGCTGCGGCTGGCGGCGTCCTGGCAGGGGCTCGACGCGATCTCGGTGTCCCGGTGGGGTGACGCGACGGATGACCTCGCACGAGCGCTGCCCGAGGCTTCGCGCCACGATGCCGGGCCGCAGGCGATGGTGGCTCTGGCGGACGACGAACCGGCGGACGACGAGCTCGCCGAGGAGGACCTGGCGGGCTAGCGTGGAACGGTGAAGCGCAGCGGGATCGTCGGACTCGCCCTCGGCGGCGCCGCGCTCGTCCTGGTCGGCGCCGGCATCGCGTGGTGGCTGACGTCGAGTACCGCCCCTGGCGACGCGGTCGCCAGGCCGTCGGCATCGGCATCGGCATCCGCGAGCGTCGTGGCCGATCCGACAGCCGCCGTGCAGGAACAGCTCGACCGCTACGCCGACGCCTGCGCGAAGCCCCGCGACACGGTGCCCGAGCACTGCGGCATCGTCGTGCCGTGGGCGGCCGACCTGGCCGGCCTCTCGGGTGTCGCGTTCCGCATCGAGAAGTACCCCGTCGTCGTCCTCTCGACCGACGGGCGGTCGTTCGACGCGACGGGGGGCGTCCTGGTGGCGACGGCCACGGGTACGACGCGCGACGGCGCGACGGCCTCGTTCACCTACCGCACCGACGAGTGGGCGCTCCGCGGCGACATCGCGGTCGACAACGGCACGACCGTCGTGTCGGTGCGGTGACGACGGTCATCCGAATCCGACGCCCATCGGGGTGAGCCCCAGCCATCGCGCGAGGTCGCGGATCTCGGCATCGACCGCGGTCCGGGTCGCGTCGTCGAACGGGTCGTCCTCGTGGACCGCGTGGATGCGCAGCACGCCGGCCTTGCGGTCGGCCTTGGCGTCGAGCTTGCCGACGAATCGGTCCCCGTGCAGGATCGGCAGCGCGAAGTAGCCCCAGCGCCGCTGCGCGGCCGGCTTGTACATCTCCAGGACGTACTCGTACCCGAACAGCTCGTTCAGCCGACGACGATCGAATACCGCCCGGTCGAGCGGCGAGAGCAGCGCCGTACGTGGTGCGAACGCGTCGGCGGCCGCGAGCGCCTCGGGATCGACGCGCCACACGCCGTCGACGCCGTCGACGACGGCCTCCTCCCCCAGCTCTCCCACCGCGACCGGCTCGACGGGCTGAGCCAGCCCCTTCGCGCGCGCGAGCCCGAGCGATGCCAGCCGGCGCTCGGCGCGCTCCCGCGCGGCGTCCTCGTCCGACAACTGCGGCACGTCGGCGGGGTACACCCGGTCGGCCACGTCGAACAGCCGGCCTCCGGCATCCCTCGACGCCACCGCGACCTCACCGCACAACACGAGCATCTCCAGCAGCTGCAGGCTGTTGCGGTTGTTCGTCCAACCCGACGAACGCCACGACACCTGCGCCGTGTCGGGGACCTCGCTGGGATGCAGCGGTCCCTCGGCACGCAGCCGCGCGAGGGTCTCACGGCGGAACACGTCGTTCGCCGCCAGCCACTCGCGCGCCCGCGCGGACTCGGGGCGGTGGCGCATCTCGGGCAGCAGCAGCGGCAGATCGGTCATGGCGCGGTAGAAGCCGCCCCACTCGAACACGGCGCGGTCCTCTTCGAACAGTCGCACCAGGTCGGCCGCCTGGTACGGCCAGCCGAGCCTGCTCCACAGGATGAGGTCGACGCTGGGCGCGATCGCCGACGTCGGATCGATCGGAAGGATCGTCAGCGCGTCGATCGTCTCGACCACACCGGCGGGGCGCTCGGCCGTCAGCAGCTGCCCGTGCAACGCGATGCGACGCGCCTGCTCCCGCGTCAGGCGATGGACCATGCCTGGATGCTAGCGGCGGGCGCGGACATCGCCCGTCGCATCAGAACTGCACGCGCGGCGGCTCGGAGATCGCAGCGCCGTCGATCACCTCGAAGAACTCGCGCTCGTGGAAGCCGAGGTTGCGGGCGAACAGATTGTTCGGGAACACCTTGATCTTGGTGTTCAGCTCGCGGACCCCGCCGTTGTAGAAGCGGCGCGACGCCTGGATCTTGTCTTCGGTGTCGACGATCGACTGCTGCAGCTGGAGGAAGTTCTGGCTGGCCTGCAGCTGCGGGTACGCCTCGGCCACGGCGAACAGCGACTTCAGGGCTTGCTGCATATGACCTTCGGCGAGGCCCGCGTCGGCCGGTCCGGCCGCGGACAGGGTCTCTGCGCGCGCACGGGTGACGTTCTCGAACACGGCCTTCTCGTGCGCGGCGTAGCCCTTGACCGCCTCGATCAGATTCGGCAGCAGGTCGGCACGACGCTTCAGCTGCACCGTGATGTCGCTCCACGCCTCATCGACGCGCACGTTCAGCTGGACGAGCGAGTTGTACGTCGCCCAGAGATAGATGCCGGCGATGACGACCAGCGCCACCACGATGAGGACTGGAATCAGCCATTCCATTGCCGAGTCTCCGTTCGATGTTGTCCTCATCCTATCGACGCGCACGCGTCCGGCATGAGCCCCGGATACGGACTCTCAGCCGTTACCCACCGAGCACCCGGTCGAGATAGTCGTTGCGGAACAGCCGCTCGGGATCGAGCCGGTCGCGCAGCGCGACGAAGTCGTCGAAGCGCGGGTACCGGTCGCGCAGCACGTCGGCGCCGAGGGTGTGCATCTTGCCCCAGTGCGGACGCCCGCCGTAGCCGAGCATGATCTGCTCGACGGCGTCGAAGTACTCGGCGGGATCCTCGCGCCAGTACCGGTGCACCGCGATGTAGGCCGAAGCGCGACCGTGCGCCGTCGACAGCCACCGGTCGTCGGCTGCTGCGAAGCGCACCTCCACCGGGAACCCGATGCGCCAGCCGCGCTCGTGGATCAGGGCGCGTACCGCGTCGAACGCCGGACGCACGTTCTCGGCCGGCAACGCGTACTCCATCTCGCGGAATCGCACGGACCTGCTGGTCGCGAACACCCGGGCGGAGGCATCCGTGAACTCCCGGTCGCCCCACACCCTCGCCGACAGCCGGTTGATGGGCGGCACAAGTCCCGGGACCAGCGTGCCCGTCGTGCACGCGAGCTGGTGCAGGCCGCTGCCCACGAGCGTGTCGTCGATCCATTTGCCGACCGGCGACAGCGCATGCCGCGGCGCGGACTCAGGCAGTCGCGTGTTGGTCTTGGTCATCGCACGGTCGGTGTGCGGGAACCAGTAGAACTCGAAGTGGTCGGCCGCTGCGACGCGGTCGTCGAGGCCGGCGAGCACGGTCTCCAGCGCCTCCGGCTGCTCGACCGCGTGCAGCACGAACGCCGGCACGCACTGCAGCGTCACCTCGACGAGGATGCCGAGGGCGCCGAGGCCGAGCGCGACCGCGGCGAGCAGTTCACGGTTCTCGGTCTCATCGACGCGGAGCAGTTCGCCGGATGCCGTCACGAGCGTCGCACCGACGACCTGGGTGGCAAGGCCGCCGAAGCGCGCGCCGGTGCCGTGCGTCCCGGTCGAGATCGCGCCGGCAACCGACTGGCGGTCGATGTCGCCGAGGTTCTCCATCGCGAGACCGTATGGCGCCAACAGAGCCGGGACCTGATGCAGCCGCGTGCCGGCCAGCAGCGTCACACGCGCCCGATCGGGATCCATCGAGACCAGACCGCTCAGGTCGCGCAGGTCCAGCAGCACGCCGGGCGCCACCGCGATGCCGGTGAAGCTGTGTCCCGCGCCGACGGCCTTGATCGGCAGGCGCCGTGCCGCTGCCGCGACGACGGCACGCTGCACCGCGTCCACGGTGCGCGGAAACTCGATCCGCTGCGGCCTGACAGATTCAGAGCGCCCCCAGTTGCGCCACACTCCGCCTGGACGGGTCACAGAAACGCCTTCCCCTCGCCGCGATACGTCGCGATCGTCCCCACAAGACTGCTGCCGTCGACCACGTGGTACCGGTCGACGCGTTCGGCGAGCTCGCCGCTCTTGGAGTGGCGGAACCACACCCGGTCCCCCACCCGCAGGTGGCGCGCGGCGTCGCCGCGCAGCGGCGTCTGCACTTCGCCGGCCCCTTCGCGCGGTGCGGTGCGCAGCCCCGCGGGCCACGCGGCGCGCGGCTGGCGCGACTCCAGCGCCGGACCGGACGCGATCCAGCCGCCGCCGAGCACGGTCGCGATGTCCGGCGCCGGCTTGCGCACGACTTCCAGCGCGAACGCGGCGGCGGGCGCCGGGTCGAACGCGCGGTAGCCGTCGAACAGGTGCCCGGCGAGCAGGCCGCTGCCGGCGGTGAGCTCGGTGACGGCCTGATCGGATGCGGTGTACTCCAGGGACCCCGTGCCACCGCCGTTGACGAACTCGAGCGGTGCGATGTCGCGCAGCGCGGCGACGATGGCCGCTCGACGATCGATCAGTTCGGCACCGGAGCGCCGCTGCATCCACCGGATCATGGCGTCTCCCGATCCGGTCGCGTCGCCCTGCCCGGCGATCTGCGCCTCGTACATCATGAGGCCGACCAGGCGGAAGCCGTCGCGCGCGGCGATCGAGCGCGCGAGCGCGGCGACCTCGGGGGCATCGTGCACCGGCGAACGAAACACGCCGATGTGGCCGAGGCCGGGAGCGCGCCACGAGGCATCGGCGTCGATCGCCACCCGGATCTCGTGGCGCGAGCCCGGCGCTGCGATCGCGTCGACGAGGTCGAGCTGGGCGAGGTCGTCGACCATCAGCGTGATGCGGGATGCCGCCACCTCGTCGGCGGCGAGTGCCGCGATGGCCGCGCGGTCCACGGTCGGGTAGCCCAGCACGACGTCGTCGTGCCCGGGAGCCCCGTCGCGGTCCTGTGCGAGCCACAGCGCCTCGGGCAGCGTGAAGGCGAGGATGCCCTGATAGCCCGGCAGCGCCAGCACGGCGTCGAGCACCTCGCGCACGCGGACGGACTTGCTCGCGACGCGGATGGGCACGCCGCCGGCGCGCACCACGAGGTCGAGGGCGTTGTAACGGAGCGCCTCGGCGTTGATCGCGGCGACAGGGCCGCTCACATCGGCGAGAGCGTGACTCATGGCGCCCCAGTAGGACGCGGAGTGGCTCCACGGCTTCGTCGCCGTGGGGGTGGACAGCAGATCGAGACTCATACGGCTCGCTTCGGGTGCGCGCGCATCGCTCCAGCCTAGAGCCCCGCGGGACCCTCCGCTGACGCGGTTCGGCGGCCGATGCGACGGCCGGAGGCGCTCGAACTCAGTCGGCCCGACGGGCCGCGCGCTCCGCTTCGACCTCTTCCTCGGCGCCATACACGGCGAGCGGCGGGGCACCCAGGATCAGCGCGACGAACTTCCACCACGAGCCGCTCTTCTGAACTCCCTGGGACGGGGTGCCGTCTGGGGCCGGGTTCTGATCACTCATGTCAGGCTCCTTCGCCGCTTTCACCCAGGCTAGCGCGGATTATCGGTGAAATCGAGGAGTGCTGGCCGTACCCCCGGTGGGACTCGAACCCACAC
>Ga0160453_100150_pt1 | contig 70681 bp, 62 predicted proteins | sample HID1971K_E6MG_FD_108228 | JGI IMG/M metagenome (GOLD analysis project Ga0160453, IMG submission 108228) | Enriched millipede-associated microbial communities from UW Madison campus, WI, USA - HID1971K_E6 MG | ecosystem: Host-associated > Arthropoda: Insects > Digestive system > Unclassified ...
CGGTGCGAGGTCGCCGCGGATCTCGACGACACGGCGTTCGCCGCCGCGACCGCTGTCGGGGAAGTGCCAGTCCTCGCGGACCGCGCTGCGGGCGTGGTCGACCACGACGACGTCGCGGTTCTCGTCCCACAGCGAGACGGGTTCGCGCAGCCGCAGGAAATGGGTGGCCCAGAACGACTTCGACTCACGCGGGTAGTAGTCGATCGCCGCCGCGCCGAGGCGGAGCGACCTCCCCGCGTCGGAGTCCACGGGGTGCTCCTGAGCGAGCTTGTCGAGCATCGCCGCACGCGGTGACGGCTCGTAGGCCCGCTCATCGGGCTCGGGATCGACCGAGGGACGCAGGTCGGCCTCGCGCGCCCGGTCGACCAGCCAGTCGCGCAGGCGGCGTGTCGACACGCAGTCGTAGCGGTTGTAGTCGGCGAGATCGTCGAGCACCAGTCCGGCCGCCGCCTCGTCGCCGTCGGACTGCAACGCGCGCGCCTCGACGTACCGCACGATCGAGTCGTCGCCCTTCTGCACGTCGCTGGTGCGCACCTCGTCGCCCATGTACAGCGGCTCGAGCTTCTTGATGGAGTACGAGCGCGAGCCGACCCGCAGCGCGCGACGCACGATCGGATACAGGTCGACGAACACGCCATCGCGCAGGAGCCGGTCGACGTCGGCCTCGCGCACCCCGTGGCGTGCGGCCATCGCCAGCAGGTGCGTCGGCTCGTAGGGCGCGTAGTGGTAGATGTGCATGCCGGGGAACTGCTGACGACGCAGGTTGACGAGGTCGAGGAAGACCTCCAGCGCCCGCTTCTCGTCGGCGAAGCTGTGCGCCCACAGCGGCGTGTACTGCTCGCGGGTGTCGACCCAGCCGAACAGGTAGTCGATGCCCCACTGCGTGGGCTCGCCGGGCACCGGCGGCTCGGTGTACAGCGGATCGCCCTCGAAGTCGAAGAACAGGTCGCCGTGGTCGGGACGCGGCAACGCCCCCAGCGCCTTCGGCGCCACCACCTCGTACACCGGCATCGGCGGGGCGGCCGGCGCCGCCTCGGCGACCGCGACGGCGACGCCGCCTTCGCCGCCCAGCACGACGGCCTCGACGGTCTCGACCGTGTGCTTCGGCGCGATCAGCGGCGGGGTGCCGGCAGGACTCAGCAGCTGCAGCCGCGCCTGCGTGCGCAGCGATGCGAACACGTCGGGATTCATGCCCACGGGGGCGTGCGGCGCCTCGGCGAGCTGCTCGATGGTCCCGACGCCGCCGTCGCGCAGTCGCTCCCGCTGCACGGGACGCATCCCCGCCACGAGGAGGAGATCACGGGATGCCACGACCTCTGCGTCGCACGTCGCGCAACGCCCGCACGCCATGACGCCGAGTTCACCGCGCGGGTCGCCCCACGCGATCGGCTCACCGGCCGCGCCGAGGTCGAGGCGGCGATCGGCGACGAGCGCCGCCAGCCGTTCGCGGCGCAGCTCGAAGACCGGGAGCAGGTCGTCGACCTCGTGCTCGCTGACGCTGCCGTCGCCGAGCAACAACTGCACGCGGTCCGAGCGCGGGACCCCCAGCCGGTCGAGCTGGTGGACGTAGGCGGCGAGCTGCATGAGGGCGGTGACGCGGGCATGGCGCGCGAGCTTCGTGTCTTGCACGAGCCAGCGACCGGCCCCGGAGCCCGTCGACGGGTCCCTGACCAGGAAGTCGGCGAATCCGACGAACGACTCCGTCGCGAAGGCGGCCTGATAGACGACCTCGGCGTCCGACGCCAGGGCCGCGTTTGTCCTGGCCACCGCGTCCGCCAGGGCCGCGGCATCCGTCGACCGGGTCTCGGGGATCTCGACCACGCGATCGCCGTACCGGGCGATGTAGTCCTCCAGCACGCGCCGCTCGTGCACCGTGCCGAGACGGCCGGCGCGTGCGAGCGTCAGATCCTCGGGCTCTTCGACCGCCGCGACCCGACCCAGCCGCGCGTCGATCGCGCGCAGCCACGCGAACTCGCACTCTGCCGCGGCCTTGAGGTCGCTCGCACTCCAGACGATCCGGCCTTCGCCTTCGATGTAACGCATGCCCTCCCCTTCTCCCCACGCCCTCTCCACGCATCGCTTCGCGCTGCGCGGAGCCTCGGGGCGCGTGGGCCCACATCGACAGTAGCCGCGGCATCCGACAAGCCGGCACCCGCCCTCCGGCCAGGCGCGACGTCGCCCCCACCTGCCAGACTGGAGGCATGAGCCTGCCCTTCGAGAGCGCGTACCGGCACGGGTTCGCCCGCGTCGCGGCATGCACGATCCCGGTCTCGATCGCCGACCCGGCAACGAACGCCGAGGCCGTGCTCGACAGTGCGCGCGCGTGCGACGCGGACGCCGTCGCCGTCGCCGTCTTCCCGGAGCTGTGCCTCACCGGCTACGCGATCGACGACCTCGTGATGCAGGACCCCGTGCTCGACGCCGTCGAGCACGCGATCGCACGCCTGGTCGAGGCATCCGTCGATCTTCTTCCGGTGCTCGTCGTGGGCGCGCCGCTGCGCCACCGCAACCGGCTCTACAACTGCGCCGTCGTGATCCACCGCGGCGAGCTGCTGGGCGTCGCCCCGAAGTCGTACCTGCCGACATATCGCGAGTTCTACGAGCGCCGCTGGTACGCGCCGGGCGACGACCAGGACGGGCAGGACATCCGGGTGGGCGAGCTCGAGGCGCCCTTCGGACCCGACCTGCTGTTCGAGTCGCTCGATGTGCCGGGCCTCGTGGTGCACGCCGAGATCTGCGAGGACGTCTGGGTGCCGATCCCGCCGTCGTCGCGCGCGGCGCTGGCCGGAGCCACGGTCCTGCTCAACCTCAGCGGCAGCCCCATCACGATCGCCCGCGCCGAGGACCGCAAGGACCTCGTGCAGTCTCAGTCGCTGCGCTGCCTCGCCGCGTACGCGTACGCGGCGGCTGGCACCGGCGAGTCCACGAACGACGTCTCGTGGGACGGCCAGACCATGATCTACGAGGGCGGCGCCCTGCTGGCCGAGACGGAGCGCTTCCCGGACGGGCCGCGCCGCTCGATCGCCGACGTCGACCTCGACCGTCTGCGTCAGGACCGCCTGCGCCAGGGGACGTTCGACGACAACCGGCGCACGACCGGTGCGGATGCCGCCTTCCGCACCGTCCACTTCCGGCTCGACCCGCCGCGCACCGACGTGGGGCTGCTGCGCACGCTCGACCGTTTCCCGTTCGTGCCCGACGACCCCGCGCGGCTCGCGCAGGACTGCTACGAGGCGTTCAACATCCAGGTGTCGGGGCTCGTGCAGCGCATGCGCGCGATCGGCGACCCGAAGCCCGTCATCGGCGTCAGCGGCGGCCTCGACTCTACGCACGCGCTGCTCGTGGTCGCCCGCGCGATGGACCGCATGGGCCGCCCGCGCAGCGACATCCTCGCCTACACGATGCCCGGATTCGCGACGAGCGACCACACCAAGTCGAACGCGATCGCTCTCGCCGAATCCGTCGGGGCGTCGATCGAGACGATCGACATCCGTCCCGCCGCGAGCGAGATGCTGGAGCGCCTCGGCCACCCGTTCGCAGACGGCGAGGCCGTGCACGACGTGACGTTCGAGAACGTGCAGGCGGGCCTTCGCACCGACTACCTGTTCCGTCTCGCGAACCACCACGGCGGCATGGTCATCGGCACGTCCGACCTGTCCGAGCTCGCGCTCGGCTGGGCGACCTACGGCGTCGGCGACCAGATGAGCCACTACGCCGTCAACGCCGGCGTGCCCAAGACCCTCATCCAGCACGTCATCCGCTGGGTGATCGCGCAAGGCGAGGGCGTCGACGAGGCCGAGGCGGCGGTGCTGCAGTCGGTGCTCGACACCGAGATCTCACCCGAGCTCGTGCCGGCCGGCCAGGACGGCAAGATGCAGTCCACCGAGGACCGCATCGGCCCGTACGCGCTCCACGACTTCGCGCTCTTCCACATCCTGCGCTACGGCTTCCGGCCCTCGAAGATCGCCTACCTCGCCGAGCACGCATGGCGCGACGCCGCAGCCGGCGCGTGGCCTCCCGGGTTCCCCGACGAGGACCGCTACGCGTACGACCTGCCCACCGTGACCAAATGGCTGCAGGTGTTCCTCAAGCGCTACTTCGCGTTCGCGCAGTTCAAGCGCTCCGCGATCCCCAACGGCCCCAAGGTGTCGCCGGCTGGCTCGCTGTCGCCGCGCGGCGACTGGCGCGCCCCGTCCGACGGCAACGCCCGCGCGTGGCTCGCCGAGCTCGCGGCGGCGCTCCCCGACCTCGTCGAGGATTGAGGATCCGGGATGCCGCCGGCCGCGGCATCCCCGTCCGACCGAGGCCTTTCGTCTCGCTCGTTCCTCGCTCGCTCAACGACCGTAGGCCGACCGTGGTCGTTGAGCGAAGCGCGCTCTGGCGCGCGCAGACGATACGCGTCTGTCGACGAACGGGTCAGGCCGCGGTCGGCGCGTAGGCCAGGGTGATGATCCAGCTGTCGCGCGACACGTCGGCGAGCCGATACCGCACCTTGCGGTCGGGGATCCACCCCTTCAGCAGCGGGCTGTCGAGGCGCACGTGATCGGCGGCGACGCGGGCTCCGCGGCCGTCGGCGTCGCGCACCGCCTGCACGCGGGTCCAGTGCGCGAGCAGCTTCGGCAGGTTGCCCTCGTCCGCCTCGAACAGGTGCGAGTGACGTTGCATGACGTGCAGCTCGTTCTCGTCGGGGTGCGCGTCGCGCAGGTCGATCCCGAGCTGCATCGCCGGATCGACGAGGGCGACGACCGTGGCGGCACGGAAGCTGGCGTTGCGGATCTTGAGGGGCACCTCTTCGCCTGCCACCTCGGCGATCAGCTGCGTGTGGAACCCGAACGTGCCGGGCGATTCACGCTCGACGCGGACATCCTTCGGCTCGACACCGAGGCGCGACGCGACCAGCTCCTTCGCGAGCTGCCGTTTGCGGTCGTGCTCGGGCAGCTTGGGGTCCCAGCCCAGTCGCGCCGTGATCCCGTCCGGAGTCTCGAGAAGCACTGATTGCATGATCCACCCCATCTCCGCGGGCCGTCCGCGCCTCCATCCTGTCGCGCCCCCGCCCGGGGCGGAAGCTCGCCACGCGGAGGCATTCGGCTGCCCGTGCTCGGAGATCTGCCGAGAATCGGATACCTCGGCCGCCGGCATCCGGATCCTCGCAGTTCTCCGCATCCGGGCGGATGCCGAACCTCGGGGATCTGCCGGGGATCGGACAGGATCCCGGCAAAGGCCCGGACCCGGGCAGAAAGCCGGACCCGGGCAGAAAGCCGGACCCGGGCAGAAAGCCGGACCCGGGCAGAAAGCCGGACCCGGGCAGAAAGCCGGACCCGGGCAGAAGGCCGGACCCGGGCAGAAGGCCGGAGCCGGAGGGAGCGCACGGCGCTGGGCGCGGAGGCCGCGCGCGGCGCGGTGGGAGGATGGGGGCATGACCAGGCGTGCGACGGTGGTCGGCAGCGGGCCCAACGGTCTCGCGGCCGCGGTCGCGCTGGCCCGGGCCGGATACGACGTGCGCGTGCTCGAGGCGTCCTCGACGGTCGGCGGCGGCACGCGCACGGCGGCACTGACGCTTCCCGGGTTCCACCACGACGTCGGATCGGCCGTGCACCCGGCGGCCCTCTCGTCGCCCTTCTTCCGTACCTTCGGCCTCGGCGAGCGCATCGAGTGGATCCACCCGCGGGCGTCGTACGCGCAGCCGCTCGACGGCGGGCGGGCCGCGATCGCGTGGCGCGACCTGGAACGCACCGCCGTCGGTCTCGGTCGCGACGCCCGTGCGTGGCGCGGCGTGATGCGCCCCCTCAGCCGCCACCTGGGCGCCCTCGTGGACTTCACCGGTTCGCAGCTGCTGCGAGTGCCGCGGCATCCCGTCACCGCCGTCCGATTCGGTCTGCGCGCGCTGCAGCTCGGATCGCCGCTCGGCCGCGGGACGTTCGCGACCGAGGAGGCGAACGCGCTCCTGACGGGCGTCCTCGCGCACGCGAACACCCGGCTGCCATCGCTGGGCGCGGCCGCGTCGGGGCTGTTCCTCGCCGCGCACGCGCACACGGCCGACGGGTGGGCGTTCCCCCGCGGTGGCGCACAGGCCATCGCCGACGCGCTCGTCGCCGACCTGTATGCGCATGGCGGCACCGTCGAGACCCGCCACCACCTCACCGACCTCGCCGGCTTCGACTGGGGCGACCCCGACGCGGGCGACCTGCTGCTGCTGGACACCACGCCGCGCCTGCTGCTGACGCACCCGGACCTGCCACGGCGGTACGGTGACACCATTCGCCGCTACCAGTACGGCGCGGCCGCAGCGAAGGTCGACTTCGCCCTCGACGCCCCGGTGCCGTGGGCGCACCCCGACGTGGCACTCGCACCCACCGTGCACCTGGGCGGCACGCGGGATGAGATCGAGGCGAGCGAGAACGCGGTCGCGCGCGGCGGCATGACCGAGCGCCCCTACGTGCTCGCAGTGCAACCCACGGTCCTGGACGGATCTCGCGCGCCGGCGGGCAGACACGTGCTGTGGGCGTACATCCACGTGCCCTCGGGGTCCACGCTCGACCCGACCGAGCTCGTCGTGCGCCAGGTCGAGCGCTTCGCACCGGGATTCCGCCGCCACATCCTGGCGAGCCAGGCGATGACCGCCGCGCAGCGCTCGGCGTTCAACCCGTCCGACATCGGCGGAGACATCCTGGGAGGAGCGTTCACGTTCGCGCAGGCGTTCCGCCGACCGGTCGTGTCGACCACGCCGTGGCGCACGCCGCTGCGCGGTGTCTACCTCGCCTCGGCCTCGACGCCGCCCGGACCCGGCGTCACGGGCATGCCCGGCTGGTACGCGGCACGGCAGGCGATGCACGACGCCGCGCGACGCGGCCTCGGCGAGCGCCACGAACTCGAGGACCTCTTCGGGACGTGACCCGATGGATGCACTGGCAGCGGTCGACTTCGAGTTCGCACGGCAGGTGCTGCAGCGGGGCATCGCCGCGCTCTACGTCGTGGCGTTCATCTCGACGCTGAACCAGTTCCGTCCCCTGCTCGGCGAGCACGGTCTGCTCCCGGCTCCCGAGCTCCTCGCGTGGGCGCACGCTTCGACAGGCTCAGCGACCGGACGGCGGAAATGGATGCTGCGCCCCACCGTGTTCCGCCACCTCCGGTACACCGACCGGCGCCTGGTCGGCCTGTGCACCGGTGGGGTCGCGGTGGCGGGGGCACTGGCCGCCGGCATCCCGCAGCTGGGTCCGCCGTGGGTGCCGATGCTGTGCTTCCTCGCGCTGTGGCTGGGATACATGTCGATCACGAGCATCGGCCAGACGTTCTACGGCTTCGGGTGGGAGATGCTGCTGCTGGAGGCCGGGTTCCTCGCGGCGTTCCTCGGCTCGGACGACCAGCCGCCGCCGACCGTCGTGATCGTGCTGCTGTGGTGGCTCGTGTTCCGGCTCGAGTTCGGCGCCGGCATGATCAAGATCCGCGGCGGCCGCGAATGGCGCGACCTCACGGCGCTGACCTACCACCACGAGACACAGCCCATGCCCGGCCCGCTCAGCCGCCAGGCGCATCTGCTGCCGCGCTGGTTCCACAGGGGCGAAGTGCTCGGCAACCACTTCGCGCAGCTGGTGGTGCCGTGGTTCCTGTTCGCGCCGATCCTCGGGCTGTGGATGCCGGGCTCCGTGCCCGCGATCATCGGCGCCGTGGCTGCGGCGATCGTGATCGCCACGCAGCTGTGGCTCGTCGCCACCGGCAACTTCGCGTGGCTCAATTGGATGACGATCGTGCTGGCATTCTCGGCGATCGGGCTGCCCGGCATCGGGCCCCTTCGACAGGCTCAGGGACCGGTGGCGGGGGCTCAGGGTCCGGTCGCTGAGTCTGTCGAAGCGCCGCTGTACTGGATCGTGGCGACGTGTGCGGTCGGGCTGCTGTACGTGTGGCTCAGCTGGGCGCCGCTGCGCAACCTGTTCGCCCGCCGGCAGCTGATGAACGCGAGCTTCAACCGGTGGCAGCTGGCGAACGCCTACGGCGCGTTCGGCACGGTCACGAAGGAGCGCATCGAGATCGTCGTGGAGGGCACGCTGGACGACGATCCGCAGACGGCGACGTGGCACGAGTACGCGTTCAAGGGCAAGCCCGGCGAGGTGCACCGCATCCCGAAGCAGTTCGCGCCCTATCACCTGCGCCTGGACTGGCTGATGTGGTTCCTGCCGCTCGGGCGGTCGCTCGACGACTGGTTCACGGTGTTCCTCGTGAAGCTCCTCGAAGCGGATGCCGCCACCCTGCGCCTGCTCGCCGACGACCCGTTCGCGGGCGAGCGGCCGCGATGGGTGCGGGCGGTGTCGTATCGCTACCGGTTCACGTCTCGCGCGGAGTTCCGCCAGACGCACGCCCGTTGGGTCCGCGAACGGCGGCGCCCCGTCCTGGGTCCGGTGTCGCTGCGCCGCTGACGCTGTCCGCGAAGGACTCAGGGCATCAGGTCGCCGACCTCGACCACAGCCCGGCGCCGGCTGCGGCGGGCGGTGAGGTCGACGATGGCCACGAGGAACGCGAGCGCGAGGAAGACGCCGACCGACAGCATCCCGAACGCGAACGCGTCGTGGAACACGACGAGGTTGTCGTGTTCCCCGGACTCGCGGTAGATCGCGGCGTAGAACATCGACAGCGCGACGGCCGTGCCGACGGCGGCGCCGATGCGCTGGCCGAGCTGACCGACGGAACCGGCGAGACCGCCCTGCTTGACGGGGATGTCGGCGAGGGTGAGCGTCTGGTTCGGTGCGATGACGAGGCCGCCGCCCGCGCCGCCGACGGTCATGACGACGGCGGCCAGATACGGCGTCCAGGCGGGGTCGCTGTACAGCGCGATGAGCACGAGGCCACCCACACACAGCAGCATGCCGACCAGGCCCCACACCACCACGACGCGCCCGTGCGTGTTCACGATGTTGCCGCCGACCCACGAGGTGATCGCGCTGGCCAGGGCGAAGCCGATCGACACCATGCCGGCGTAGACCGGCGCGAGGCCGAGTCCGAGCTGGAGGTACAGCGTCGTCACCAGGAACATCGCGGGCGTCGCGGTGAAGTACGCCGTCTGCAGCAGGGTGCCGTTGCGGAACGACTCGACGCCGAACAGTCCCAACGGCAGCAGCGGGCTCCGACCGCGCGCCGCGTACCGGCGCTCCCACGCGATGAACGCCGACACGAACAGGGCGAAGGCCGCCAGCATCCACCATCGCGCCGGGTTGTCGGTCGGGGCGCCGGTGGTGAACAGGAACGGCCACATCAGCGACACGACGCTGAGGCCGAACAGCAGCACGCCGATGGGGTCGAGCTGCACCCGACGCTGCGACCGCGTGCGCGTGTCGGGCAGCAGCCACAGCGCGCACGCGATGGCGATGAGGCACAGCGGCACGTTCATCCAGAAGATGAGGCGCCAGCCGTCGGTGGGGCCGCCGAGCGCGATCAGCAGACCGCCGAGCGTCGGACCGAACGCCGTCGCGACGCCGATCGTCGCCCCGAACAGCCCGAAGGCCCGGCCCCGCTCACGCCCCTGGAACAGCTCCTGGGTCATCCCGATCACCTGCGGCATCTGCACACCGGCTGCCGCGCCCTGCAGCAGTCGCGCGACGAGCAGGAACTCCGCGGTGGGAGCGAGCGCGCACGCGACGCTCGTCAGCGTGTACAGCGACAGGCCGACCACGAACAGCGTGCGCCGCGAGCGCTGGTCGCCCAGGCGTCCCATCGGCACCAGCGTGAGCCCGAACGTCAGCACGAAGCCCGACACGATGAGCTGCAGCTGGGTGGAGCTGGCCCCGAGGACCTCGCCGATCGCCGGCAGGGCGACATTGACCTTCGTCATGTCGAGGATCGTGATCGCGGCGACCGCCGCGCACACCCAGAACGCCCGCCACCGCGCACCCGAGCCCAGCGGGATCACGGCGGTGGTCGCCGGCACGGAAGCCGCCTTGCCGGCGCGGGACTGATCTGAGCTCGACATCGCCTTCAGGCTATCCCGGGGTCGCGTGCCCGGCTCCGGCGGCCCGCCACGATGCGCGGAACGCCGGTGCGGGCGAGAATGGTCGGATGAGACTTCTCGTCGCCGCCCTCGAGTCCGAGCTCGTCGCCTTCGAGGCGGATCTGCCCGGATTCGCGCGCCTCGTCACCGGACCCGGCAAGTTGCAGGCGACCTACGCGCTCACCCGCGCCCTGGATGCCGCGACCTACGACGAGATCGTGGTGGTCGGCACCGCCGGCGCGATCGATGCCCGGCTGGAGGCATCCGTCTACGAGATCTCGGCGGCGATCCAGCATGACGTGACCGACATCGACGGCATCGTCGGCCAGCACGTGTCACTGCCGAGCCACGTCGAGCTCGACGTGGACGGGGTGACGATCGCGACGGGCGACCACTTCGTCGACGACTCCGAGGCGGTCGCCGTCATCCGCCCGCTCGGGGCGGGGCTGGTCGACATGGAGACGTACGCCTACATCTGGGTCGCGCAGCGCTTCGGCGTGCCGATCCGGGTGTTCAAGGCCGTATCCGACCGCGCCCAGGACGGCGCCATCACCGACTGGCACGCCGCCGTCACCGCGTGCAGCCACCAGCTGCGCGACCGCGTCCGGGACGAATACGGCGTCTGAACCGTCTGCACTGCGGATCAGGTGCCGGCGCTCATGACACCCACTGGGTCTTCTGCCATGTGAGCGCGGCGAGCGTCGCCTGCCCCGACAGTGACGGGTGGAAGTAGTCGCGCGTGGACACGTCCGACTTGGTGAACGCGTAGTTCGCGACCGCGCCGCCGTCGTAGCGGCACCTGGCCGTCGCCGCGCACGCGTCCGCCAGCGCCTGGTTGAACTCGTTCACCCGTTGCTGCACGGCAGCGCGCCGCTGCACGTCGGCGGCCTTCGTGCTGGTCGGGTTGGCGAGCATCGACTGGCAGGTCTGCAAGAGTCCCCACGCCAGGCGGGCCGAGACGCTGGACTTGTTGAGGTCGTACAGCCGCTGCAGGCTCGGGATGCCGGCCACGAAGATCTCGGGCGCGGACGGGCTCGCGGCCAGCGTCGCAAGAGCCCCTTGCACGTTGGCCTTGAACGTCGCCGTCGGCGTCATCGCAGCGACCGTCTTGGTGCACGCGTCGTTGGCGCCGATCTCGATGGTGACGTACTGCGCGCTCTGGGTGACCGCCTTCTGGGCCTGCCCCGGCAGTGCTGCCGAGGTCGAGCCGGAGACGGCGTCGTTGTACGCGACGAGGCCCGTGGCGCCCAGCGCGAGCAGGCGCAGGAAGTGCGAATTCACGGACGCGGTCGAGCCTGTCGACCAGCTGTTGGTCGGACATGAGGTGAGACTCGAACAGGTCATGGCCGCCTGTGAGATCGAGTCGCCGAGCGCCGCCATGACGGGGCGCGGAGCCGCGTTCGCGGCGGAGGCCGAGACGAGCGTCCCGGTGAGGAGAAGAACAGATGCCGCGGCCGCGGCGAGGGCGCGACGCGCCCAGGTTGATGAGTGCACAGTCGACTCCGTACGTCGTCGTGACGGGTGAAGGCGCGGCAGAAGCCGTGGCCGGAGTGACCGGCGATTCTCGGGCGAGATCGCGGATTCCCCCAGGAGCGATCTGTCGCGAACGATACACCCGTGCATCACCGTGCGACAGTGGGGGTTCGTTCGAGTGCGCCGCGCCGCCGGCCTGCGGTCGGCGCCCGGTGCCGCCGGCGTCAGCGGGCGACGACCGCGGCCTGGCTGATGACGCTCGGTCCCTGCGGTGTCGCCTCGACCGCGAGCTGCGCGGGCAGCTGCTCCTTCATCGCCGCGACATGGCTGATGACCCCGACCGTGCGGCCGCCCTGGCGCAGCTCGTCAAGGGTGCGCATCGCGAGGTCGAGCGTGTCGTCATCGAGGGAACCGAAGCCCTCGTCGACGAACAGGGTGTCGAGGCGCACGCCGCCGGCGCGGGCGGTCACGACTTCGGCGAGGCCCAGGGCGAGCGACAGCGACGCCAGGAACGTCTCGCCGCCGGACAGCGACTGCGCCGGACGCGCCTGCCCGGTGAACCCGTCGAGGATCTCGAGGCCCAGACCGGATGCCGCGCCACGAGCGGCCCGAGCGTCGGTGTGCTGCAGGCGGTAACGGCCGGACGACATGTCGCCCAGACGGGTGTTGGCCGCGGCGACGATCTCTTCGAGTTCGGCGGCCAGCACGAAGGTCTCGAGGTCCATCTTCATCGTGTTGGGCGCGCGTCCGGCGAGCGTGTCGGCCAGTCGGGTGATGGCGGCGGCCTCGTCGGCGCGCACGCCGATCCCGGCGTACGCGTCGTCGATCTGAAGCCCCAGATCGCGCAGTGACGCGACCAGTGCGCGTGCACCGTGCTCGGCCTCGAGCGCCTCGGTGCGTGCCCGGTCGGCTGCCGAGAGCGCCGCCTGCGACTGCGCGGTGTCGACGAGTTCGTCGGGCGCCCCGGCGAGCTCGAGCTCGAGCTCCAGCATGCGCGCGCGGGTCGCGCCGAGCTGAGCGTCATGGTCGGCCACGCGTGAGGCCAGCCCCCCGACCACGGCCGGCTCGCGCAGCGCGGCCGTGGCGGCGTCGACGTCGGCGAATGGTGACGCCGTGACGCGCTCGTCGAGGTCGGTCCGTGCGATCCCGCGTGCCTCGGTCGCCCGGGCGTCGTCGTCGCGGGCGCGAGCGGCCGCGCGTGCGGCATCCCGCACCGCGGTGGTGTGTGCGACGCGGGCGGCCACGGTCTCGTATGCGCCGCGTGCTTCGTCGAGCACCGCGTCCGTGGCCTGGATCGTCGCGGCGAGTGCGGCGACCCGCGTGCGCGCCGCTGCCAGCTCGTCCAGGAGCACGGCCCGCGACGCCTCGGCTTCGGCGTCGAGCGCGGCCAGCTGCGCACGCTGCGACGCGAGGGCGTCACGACGCACGATGGCCTGCTCCGCGGCGGCGACCTCGCCGGCCACAGACCCGAGCCGCACGCGCAGGGCTTCGACGGACTCGCCGCCGGCTCGGGCGGTCGCGTCGGCGTGGCGCTCCCGTGCGGTGCGCGCCGCCTCCGACGCGGTGCGCTCGGCAATGACCGCGACGTCGCGCACGGTCTCCGCCGCGGCCAGCAGTTCATCGGTCACCGGTTCGTCGGCGGGTTCGGCCGGACGCGGGTGCTCTGTGGCGCCGCACACCGCGCAGGCCACGCCGTCGACGAGATGCGTCGCGAGCTCGCCGGCGTAGCCATCCAGACGCCGCTGCAGCAGCGCGGCGACGTGGGCGGCCGTCGCGGATGCGGCGGCAGCGGCGTCACGGTGCGCGACCTCGGCCTCCTGACGTGCGGCAGCCAGGCCTGCGGCCTCGTCGGCCGCGGCGAGGCGAGCGGCCAGCTCGGTGCGCCGGGCGGCTGCGGGTTCGAGCAGCGCAGCCTGTTCGCGTGCACGGGCGAGTTCGGTGTCGAGGCGGGCGAGCTCGGCCGGCACCGCGGCGCGCTGGGCGTCGAGCGCGATGATGTCGGCTTCGAGGCGCACCGCGTCGGCCGACACGCGCTCCCGCTCGGCTTCTTGCCCTGCCAACGCGGACTCCTGCGCCAGCGCGGCCGTCCACACGGCGAGGTCGCCGGTGAGCCGCTCCACGATCGCGGCGAGTTCGGCGGTCGGGTCGATGCCGGCTTCGTCCGCGGCGCGTTGCCACGCCGCGTCGGCGGTCGACGCGGTTGCGGAGGTCGCCGCGGCGGCGGCGTCCGCGCGACGTGCCGCGTCGAGCGGAGCACGCAGCGCCTCGGCCGCGCGCGCGGCGTCGAGGACCTCGCGGTCGGCCGCGATGCCGTCGGCCGCGCCTTCGAGCGCCGACAGCCGCTCGCGTGCGCGAACCAGCTCGCCCTGCGATCTGGCGAGGGACACCAGCGCGGCATGCGCGGTCTCGGCGGTGATGCGCGCGGCCTCGGCGTCGGCGCGCCGATGCACCGCGGTGTCGAGGCGGTACGCGGCCCGCTGGACGGCCAGCTCGACGGCCGCACGCCGTGCGGCCAGGTCTAGCGGTGCGTGCGCGGTGCCGGCGTCGGCGTCCGCACCGCTCGCTTCGTCGCCCGGGATCCCCGACTCCGCCGCAGCGCCGAGGTCGCTCGTCGCAACGAGCCGCTCCGCCTGGTCGAGCAGTGTGCGCGCCCGCTCTCCCAGAGCCTCGACCGCGTGCTGGGCCTGCTTGCTGCGCTCGCCGAGTTCTCGGGTGTACTCCTCGTATCGACGCGTGCCGAACAGCGCGCGCAGCAGCGACTGCCGTTCTCCGCCGGAGGCCAGCAGGAAGCGCGAGAACTTGTTCTGCGCGAGCAGGATCACCTGCTGGAACTGCTGGGCGTTCAGCCCGAGCACCTCGTCGAGCATGAGCCCGACGTCACGCGGCTTGGCGGCGCGGCCGATCCACTGGCCGTCGACGAGCTCCTCGAGCTCGGCGCGCGTCGGCTCGGTCGTCAGCCCGCCGCCGCGCCGGGCCGGGCGCTGGTACTCGGGAGCCCGGGTGACGCGCCAGCGGCGGTCGCCGACGGTGAAGTCCAGACGGACCTGGGTGGGGTCCTCGGGCTCGCAGTGATCGCTGCGCAGTCGCTTGTCGCCCGAGTCGTAGCGGGGGACACTCCCGTAGAGGGCGAAGCACACGCCGTCGAGGACGCTCGATTTGCCGGCGCCGGTGCGCCCGGTGATGAGGAAGATGCCGTCGCGCTCGAACGCCTCGAAGTCGACGGTCTGCGTCTCGCGGAACGGCCCGAACCCGGTGAGCTCCAGCCGATGCAGTCTCACGCCGTCGCCTCCGCCCGGACACGCTCATCGAGCAGGTCGCGCACCAGCGCGGCCTCGCGCCCGGAGGCGCCTTCGCCGTCGCGCACGTGTGCGAGGAACGCGTCGACGAGCTCGCCGTCGTCGCGGGCGCTGCGCACGCGATCGGCGTACGTCCGTGTCACGTCGAGCTGACCGGCGGGCGGGGTGTGCCGGACCTCGGCGCAGAACGGGAAGCGGCTCAGCAGCCGGCGCATCGGGTCGCGCTGCGGCAGCGCATCCGTGTACACCGCCCGCACCCAGTCGTCCGCGTGGCCGGCGAAACGCTCGTCGGTCAGCAGCTCGTCGAGCGTCGCCGTGAGCGTCGTGAGGGCGCGCGGGACAGGAAGCGGCATCCACTCGACCGCGCCGAGACCGTCGGCGCCGAGCTCGACGAGCCACGAACCGCGCGGCTTGTGCCCCTCGTCGAAGCTGTAGTGCAGCGGCGCACCCGCGTAGCGCACGTTCGGCGCGAGCTGCTGGCGCCCGTGGATGTGCCCGAGCGCCATGTAGTCGACGCCGGTGAAGGTCGACAGCGGCACGATGTCGAGCCCGCCCTGCTGGATGTCGCGTTCGAGGTGCGGGGTGGGCTCGACTCCGGCGGCGAAGCAGTGCGCGACGGCGACGATGCGGCCGCCACGGGTGGCGGCATCCGCCCGCACGATGTCCATCGCGTGCGCGAGCACGTCGGCCTGCGAACGGACTCCCGGCCATTCGCCGCGCATCAGCACGGGCTCCAGGAACGGGATGCCGTACACGTGCACGGCGCCGTGCTCGTCGTGGACGGCCACCGGCGTGCCGATCGCGGCGGGGTCGGTGAGGACGTGCACGCCGTCGCGCAGCAGACCGGCCTGGAATCCGAGTCGCGCGGCCGAGTCGTGGTTGCCGCTGGTGACGACGACGGTCGCGCCGGCGTCGGCGATGCCGCGCAGCGTCTCGGAGAGCAGCGTGTACGCGCCGGCCGCAGGCGTCGCGGAGTCGAACACATCGCCCGCGACGATGACCACGTCGACGTCGTGCTCACGGACCTGGCCGACCAGCGCGTCGAGCACATCGCGCAGCGCATCGAGCGTGGCGTGGCCGTGGAACGACCGCCCGATGTGCCAGTCCGAGGTGTGCAGGATCCGCATGCAGCCACCGTACGTTCGGGCTCCGACATCGTCGCCGAGGCTGGCCGCGCACCCGCCGAACACCGCCGAGCGGCCCGGTGCGGCGGTGCGCTCCCGCATCCTGCGCACACCGGACGTATCGTGGAACATGGCGCTCATCCCGGATCCCGCCCCGCTCTCGACCGTCGTCGCCCTCGTCGGCGCCGACAGCGACGCGCTGCTGACCGGCCTCGCCGATGTGCCGGCGCTCGTCGCGCTGTCGCTGCGCGACGCCGAGCCCGCCGCCGCGGCGCACCTGGTGGCCTCGGTCTCGCTGCCGTACGTCGTTCACGACGCGGATCCGCTCTTGCACGTCGCCGCGGCGTGGGTGGAGCTGTACGAGGAGCGCGCGACGCTCGGGTCACTGGAAGCAGAGATCGACGTGCTGCTGTCGCTGTTCGCCTCGGGCGAGGCGGTGATGCCCGACTACTACCTCGTCGCCGGGCCCGAGGCGATCGAGGGGACGTGGCGGCACTGGTGGCTGGGGGCGCTCGCGCACCACGCGCCGTCGCGCGTGCTGCCGGTCGAGGCATCGGGCTCCGCCGTGCGGTCGCGACTGCGAGCCCTTCCCGCGTCGCGGCCGTGGCCGGAGCCGTCGGCGTGGCTCCCCCGCGTGCAGTTCGACATCCCCGATCGTGTCGGCCTGCGCGATCAGCCGGGCGCCGCCTGAGCATGCCCGCGGTGGAGCGGTTCGCGCACGCCGGCGCGACGATGGTCGTCGAGCGCGAGGGGCACGGGCGCCCGGTGTACGTCCTGGTGCACGGGATCGGCATGGGCCGCAGCGTCTTCGCCGACCTGACGGGGCACCTGCTGCCCGACGGCGAGGTGGTCGCCGTCGACCTGCCCGGCTACGGCGAGGCGCCCGAGCCCGCCCGCGCGCTGACGATGGAGCGCACCGCCGATCTCGTCGCGGCGTACCTGCGGTCGCACGTCGAGCGCCCCGCGGTGCTGGTCGGGCATTCGATGGGGGCCCAGGTCGTGCTGGAGATCGCCGTCCGGCATCCGTCGGTCGTCGATCGGTTCGTGCTCGTCGGACCGACGGTCGATCCATCCGCGCGCACCGCGCCCCGTCAAGTGTGGCGGCTGCTGCGCGACCTCGCCATCGAGAGTCCTCGTGTGATCGTCCGCGGCGCGCGGGAGTATGTGCGCGCGGGTCCGCGGCTGCGCGCCAAGTTCCACGCGATGCTCGTGCACCGCCCTGAGGATGTGCTCTCGCGCGCACCGGCTCCGGCGCTCGTGATCCGCGGCGAGCACGACCTCGTGGCGCCTCGGGCCTGGTGCCGGCGCGTGGCTGAGGGGCTGCCCGACGGGCGTCTCGTCGAGATCGCCGGGCACGGTCACGAGACGATGATCCGGGATGCCGCACCCGCCGCGCGCCTGATCAGCGCGTTCGCCGCCGACGGCCCGTGACCGGCCGCGCGACTGCCTCCTGACGACGGATTCCTGCCATGCCGGGCAGACGCGGCAATGTCGGAACCCCCGCGTAGGTTCCAACTGTCGAACCAACGGAGGAAGCCATGTTCGCTGTATATGCCGCCGAACAGCAGTACCACCACGACATCCGCACGAGAGAGAACGACCGCCGTATCCTCGCCGCGATCCGCGAGCGCTCGGCCGTCGCTCCGCTGCGCACGGACGCCGTGGCCGCGCCCCGCACGGCCACGGTCGTGGCGGCGAATCCGCAGCGCTCCGCGTGGGCGCGGCCGATCGGTGTCGCTGCTTCGCACGAGCCCGTCACCGCGTGCGCGGTCGCCTGATGGGCATCGCTTGACGGCTGTCGCAGGTGCGCCCGTCGTCAGCCGCGCGCATTGAGGATGCCGCGGTGCGACGGGTTCTCGTCGAACCAGTCCGCGACGTACCAGCAGACCGGGATGACCTTGCGATCACCACTGCTCTCCAGCTCGGCGATCGCGCGCTCGACCAGCTCGCCGGCATAGCCGTGCCCACGGAACGTGGGGACGGTGTAGGCGCGGGTCATGGCGACGGTCCGGCCGTCGTCACGGTAATCCAGGACGCTCACGAGGTCGTCGCCGCGGTGCAGGGTGTACCGCGAGGCGTCCGGCTCGTTCGAGAAACGCAGCTCGCTCACCCGGACAGGGTACGCCCGGCCCGGAGGGGCCGGCCTCGCCGCACCGGATGTCGCAGGGATCGCCCAGGTGCCGCCTCCGTCACTCCGGAATCGATGCCACGGACGCCTGTGAACTCCGACTGCGCGGCCACGCGGGGCCTCCTCGCCGGGGACTGAGCAATCTGTCACATTCCGACACGATCGGGCCGCGGCATCCGAGCGATTTGACGTATTCCGACAAAGTCGGTCATAATCGGCCACATGACTGACAACGCGCTTTCTCTGTCCGCCTGGGAGGCGAACAGGACTGCCGGCATGATGATGGCCGGCCGCGCTGTCATGTGTTGTCGAATGTGCCACTAGCACGGTGACCCCCGTCGGACTCTTTCTCCGCTTCTGAACACGGATCGCATGGAGTCCCCCGAAGCACCGGTCCTGTGCGTCGATCACGCGCACCCGGTTCCGCTTCGCACACCGCCCAACGTCGGGCACCCGCCCTCACTGGGCTCCCGGCCGAACAGGGCCGCAGCACATCCGAACCCGGCACCGTCATACGGGTTCCTTCCGCAAGGACCATCATCATGTCGACCACCGCACTCCTCGACCGCCCCGCCACCACTCCCGTCCGCCACCTTCGCGCCGTGAACCACCCCGCCCGCGTCGAGACCCCCGCCGCCCCCGAGCCGGTGCAGCCGGCATCCCGCGCCCTGCCGGCCGGCACTGCGCCGCGCGGTTTCGCCCTGTACGTGGGCATCGACGAGGCCAAGGCCGCCGCCAACGGCGTCAGCCTGGGCGTCCTCGTCGACGCCCTGCGCCGCACCCTCGCCGAGCTCGCGCCGACCGCCGAGACCTACGCCACCGTCGCCCTCGCCCCCGTGGGCTCGGGCGGACGCGACGTCGATGTGGTGCGCCTCGCACTGCACGAGCCCTCGGCCATCGCCCGCACCAAGCAGGAAGAACCCGAGGACGAGGAGCACGCCGCGGGCGGCGTCGTCGTCGACATCTCGCGCAAGCGCGTGCTCATCGACGGCGAATCGGCCGCGTTCACGTTCAAGGAGTTCGAGCTGCTGCAGTACCTGGTGCTGCGCGAGGGACGCACGATCGAGCGCACCGAGCTCGTGACGTCGCTGTGGCAGGGCGCCACGGAGGACGACGCCCCGGGCGAGCGCACGATCGACGTGCACGTGCGTCGCCTGCGCGCCAAGCTCGGCCGCTACGAAGACATCGTCCGCACCGTCCGCGGCGTCGGCTACCGCTTCGACCGCCACGCCGACGTCGTGATCCGGTACGGCCACGGCACGCCCTCGCCCGACCGCTTCTGATCCGCGGGCGCGCTCGCACGACCAGTTGACTGCTCCCCTGTCGCTATGTGTCGCGGCCGGCGGCACCTCGTGACAGGCGAGCAGTGAATGGATGCCGGTCCCCCTGGCATTCGGGCCACGAGTGTGGGAGGTCCCGGCGTAGGGTGAGCAGCATGACCACGTCGCTCTCGCGCATCCCTCGCGCGAGAGACGCCGAGCGCTTCCAGGCGCGCGCTGTCGAGGGCGCCACGTCGGCGCGCGACCCTCGGCCGACGCCGGAACGCCCGCTCGAGACCGAATACCGGCCCCGGCACCCCCTCGACCTGCGGCGCACGGTCCTCGCCCAGCGGCACGGCGCCGGCGACCCGACCATGACGGTGTCGGGAACGGTCATCTGGCGAGCCAGCCGCACTCCCGCCGGCGTGGCGACCCTCGCGATCCGCGAGACCCACCCGGGCGTCGTGCGCGGTGCGGCGTGGGGACCCGGCCGCGAGTGGGCGCTCGCGCAGCTGCCGGCGCTGTGCGGCGCCGACGATGACGTGTCGGGTTTCGACGCGTCGCGGCATCCGCTCATCGCCGACGCCCACCGCCGCAACCCGGGCCTGCGGCTCTCCCGCACCGACCTGGTCTTCGACGCGCTCGCGAGTGCGATCTTCGAGCAGAAGGTCACCGGAATGCAGGCGTTCGGCGCCTGGCGCCGCATCGTCACGTGGCACGGCGAGCGCGCGCCCGGTCCGACGCCTCAGCCGATGTTCGCTCCGCCCACCATCGACGGCTGGCAGCACGTGCCGTCGTGGGTGTGGCACCGCGGCGGACTCGAGCCGCCGCAGTCGAAGACCGTCGTGCGCGCAGCGCGCCACGGCGACGCGATCGTGCGGGCCGTGCTGGCCGCCGAGGACGGCGAGGCGGTCGACCGCGTGCTGGTGAGCCGGCCCGGGATCGGCCCGTGGACCTCGGCCGAGACCCGTATCCGCGCGCTCGGCGACGCCGACGCCGTGAGCGTCGGCGACTTCCACCTGGCGCACCACGTCGGGTACGCCCTTGCCGGCGCGCGCACCGACGACGACGGGATGCTGCGGCTCCTGGCCCCGTGGCCCGGCCATCGTCAGCGGGTCATCCGGCTCATCGGGGCGAGCGGCGTCGTCGAACCCCGGCGGGCTCCGCGACTGCACCCCGAGGACCATCGCGACCGCTGACGCCGGGGCGTCACCACGCGGTGATGCGACGGGCCCTTGTCGATGTCGGAGGGGGCGAGCACACTGGGACGCGCCCCGCGGCCGGGCGAGGCATCCACCGCATCCTCAGGAGTTTCGACATGCCCAGCCTCAACCCCTATCTGTCATTCCGCGACCAGGCTCGTGAAGCCATGACCTTCTACCAGAGCGTGTTCGGCGGCGACCTCGACATCTCGACGTTCGGCCAGTTCGACGGCATGGTGCAGGACCCTGCCGAGAACGACCTCGTCATGCACGCGCAGCTCACGAGCCCCGACGGGTTCGTGCTGATGGGCTCTGACACCCCCACCGGGATGAGCTACGAGAAGCCCGCGGGCATCTCGGTCTCGGTGAGCGGTGACGACGAGGCGTCGCTGCAGGGATTCTGGGACAAGCTCGCCGACGGAGGCAGCATCACCATGCCATTCGACACCCCGCCGTGGGGCGGCAAGTTCGGCATGCTGACGGACCGCTTCGGCATCGACTGGATGGTCGCGCTCAACGCCGCCCAGTCCTGAGCCGCGCCGCGGCGTGAGACAGGCGCTGTCTTCAGAGATAGTCGCTGTCGTCAGAGATAGTCGCTGTCGTCGATCGTCGACGGGGCGGGGCCGAGCTCGTCGATCTCGGCCCATACCCCGTCGGGGATGGGCGACGCCGCAAGCTCGTCGAGCTGCGCGAGACGCTGCGCCGACGAGACCCCCACGACGGTGGTGTCGACGAGCGGTGACCGCAACGAGAAGTGCAGCGCGACTCCCGGCAGTGTGACGCCATAGGCGGCGCAGACGCGCTCCACCCTCGATACCCATTCCTGCAGCGCGGGCGTCGCCGGCCGGTAGGCGTACATCGCGCCCTCGCGGGCGCCGGTCGCGAGGATGCCGGCACCGAACGGTGCGGCGTTGAGCACGGTCATTCCGCGCTCGCGGGCATCCGCGAACACCGGTTCGGCGGAGCGGTCGACGAGTGTCATCCGGTTGTGGATGAGCACGGCGTCGAACACGCCGGTCTCCACATAGCGCGCCATCAGCGGCACCGGGCCCGCGGCGACCCCGATCGCGTCGACGCGCCCGGACTCGCGCAACTCGATGAGGCCCTCGACCGCGCCGCTGCGACCCATCGCCTCCTCGAAGGTCACCGTGTACGGGTCGTGGAGGTGCAGCAGTGGCAGCCGGTCGACGCCGAGGCGTGCGGTCGTCTCGTCGAACGAGCGCAGCACGCGGTCACGGTCGAAGACCCCGCTGCCCGGCTCGCAGTCCACCTTCGAGATCACGCGCGTGACGGCATCCGCACCGATCCGTGCCATCGCGAGCCCGAGCACGGCCTCGGAGCGTCCGCCGGCGTAGTTGTTGGACGTGTCGAGGAACGCGTGGCTGCTCTCGAACAGGCGTTGCGCGAACTCGACGGCGGACTCTTCCTCGGCAGAACCGGGGACGGTGTCGCGACCGAGGCCGGAGGTTCCGAGCGTGAGCGGGCTGACGTTGAGGGTCATGGCATCCGTTCGTGTGGGAGGTACCTCCAACCTATCGACCCCTCAGCCGCGTGGGTGTGCGCGCAGCCCTAGGCTGTGGGCATGGCGACGACGCGCAAGGGCTGGACCCGCGGACACTCCGGCTGGGCGCTCGGCACGGCACTCATGTTCACCCTGGGGATCGTATTCGGGCTCATCTGGGGCAACGTGCTGCTGGGCGTCGTGCTGGCTGCGGCCGTCTCGATCGGCTGGCTCATGGCGTACGAGTCGTGGCGGGGCCGCAACGTCGGACTGGAGAACCGCGACGACGACGGCGCGCAGCTGTAGGCGGCATCCACGGGGCTATCTCTCCAGCGCGCCGCGACGTAGGGTGAGCGCCAGGAGGTGATCCGCATGCATGCCAGCGTCGGCGACCGCGTGATCATCCACGGCCGCGTCGTCGGGGCGGCGGAACGCACCGGCGTGGTCGTCGAGGTGCGCGGGGGCGAAGACAACCCGCTGCTGGTGGTCCGCTACGACGACGGACACGAGGCGATCCTGTCACCGGGCAGCGACTGCGAAGTCCGCCACGCGCCCTGAGCCGGCGCGCGGCCCCGCGCTCATCAGAGCAGTTCCGGGCGCGCAGGCTGTTCGCCGAGCACGTGCTCGGCGAGGAACGCGAACACGGTCTCGTACCAGATGACCGCGTGCTGGGGCCGCGGCGGTGCGGGCGCGGTCGATGTCGTCGCGGGCCTCGGCGGCATCGGTGATGGCCAGCAGGTCGGTGGAGGGCTTCGCGCCCCAGCTGTTCCAGCCGCGCGCGATGAAGTCCAGCCCGTAGCCGGTCGACAGCGCGGGGTCGGGCAGCAGCACCGCGTAGCCGCGGGCGACCGCCAGCAGCGGCGCCCAGCGCCGGCTTCACGCGTTCCAGCTGTTGAGCGGCCCGCCGTGGAGGAGGCCATTCCCCCACCGTAACCCCGCAGCACAAGCCCGACGTCGGGCGCCCGGACGGGGGCAAGATGGGTGCAGACGAGAGGAGCAGCTGTGAGGATCGCGGTCGCGGGAGGAACCGGTGTCGTCGGACGCCATGTCGTCGAGGCGGTTCGCGCCGGGGGTGACGAAGTGGTGGTGCTCAGCCGCGGTGCCGGCGTCGACCTCATCGCCGGGACGGGGCTCGAGGCGGCGCTGGAGGGGGTCGACGCGGTCGTCGACACCGCCAACGTCGAGACGCTGTCGGCCAAGACCGCGACGTCGTTCTTCGAGCGGGCGACGGGCAACCTCGTCGCGGCCTCGGTGCGCGCGGGCGTGCGTCATCTCGTGGTGCTGTCGATCGTCGGGATCGATCTGATGCCGTACGACTACTACGCGGGCAAGCTGGCGCAGGAGCGGGTGTCCGAGGCATCCCCGGTGCCCTGGACGATCCTGCGCGCGACGCAGTTCCACGAGTTCGCCGGGCAGATGTTCGCACGCGGCAAGGTCGGTCCGCTGCACGTCGCGCCACGGGCGCGGGTGCAGCCGGTCGCGGCGCGCGAGGTCGGGCAGCGCCTGGCGGCCCTCGCGGCGCGGGCACCGCAGGGACGCGTCGCCGATCTCGCCGGACCGCGCGAGGAGCGCCTCGACGACATGGTCAAGGCGTACGCTGCGCACACCGGGTACCGCGGGTGGATCCCGTCGGTGAGCCTGCCCGGCAAGCAGCTGAAGGCGATGCGCGAGGGCCTGGCGCTGCCCGGTGCCGACGCGACACTCGGCACGCAGCCGTTCGCGGAGTGGCTCGCCGCGCTCGATCGGCCGTGACGCCCGGGCACCGGGCGCGGCGTGCGTCCGGCAGCCGCAGGCCCGGCCCCGCATGGGCGGGTGGGTTTGCACGCGTCCGCCGGGCTTCGCCACGATGGGTACGACAGCGCACGATGCAGGGAACAAGGGGAGCGCCATCATGAGGTTCGCGATCGCCGGCGGCACGGGGATGACGGGCAGGCACGTCGAGGCGGTCGCGCGCGAGCGCGGTCACGAGGTCGTCGTACTGTCGCGGGCGGCCGGCGTCGACCTGGTCAGCGGCGCCGGCCTACACGGCCGCCTCGTCGGCGTCGACACCGTCATCGACGTGTCGAACGTGACCACCCCGAAGCCCGAGGTGTCGGTGTCGTTCTTCGCCGGCGCGACCACGAATCTGCTGGCCGCCGAGCGTGCCGCCGGAGTCGGCCACCATCTCGCCCTGACCATCGTGGGAGCCGAGGCCGCCCCCGACGGGTACTACGCCGGCAAGCTCGCGCAGGAGCGCTTGGTGGCTCAGAGCGACGTGCCGTGGACGATCCAGCGCACGACGCAGTTCCACGAGTACGCCGGCATGATGTACCACCGCACGCACGCCGGAGCCCACGTCGCGCCCACCGGGCGCGTGCAGCCGGTCTCGCTGCGTGAGGTCGCGGCGCGGCTCGTCGACCTCGCGGAGGGCGAGCCGGCAGGACGGGCGACCGACCTCGGGGGTCCACGTGAAGAGAGCCTCGCCGACCTCGTGCGCCGCTATGCGCACGCCATCGGCCATCACGGCATGCTGCCGGCGATCGACATGCCCGGTACGCTCGGCCGCGCGTTCCGCTCCGGTGCGCTGCTGCCCGGCCCCGACGCGCTGCGTGGCACCCAGACGTTCACCGAATGGCTGGCCGCGCTGCCCGACGCGTGACCTCGGCTCCCCTGTCACCAAGTGTCGCCGGCGCAGGCACTTCGTGACAGGCGAGCAGAGTGAGTGAATGCTCCCCTGTCACCAAGTGTCGCCGGCGCAGGCAGTTCGTGACAGGCGAGCGGAAGGACGGGATGCCGCGGCCCGAGCAGACCCGCCGGGTGGCGGCATCCGCTCACATTTCTTCGTGCGTGAGGGGGTCGCCGTCCCAGAGGCGTCCGCGCTCGAGGGCGCTGATGGCGGCGAGCTGGTCGTCGGTGAGCGTGAAGCCGAAGACGTCGGCGTTCTCGCGCTGCCGGTCGGGGTCCGCCGACTTCGGGATGGGCGTGCTCCCGAGCTGGGTGTGCCAGCGGAGCACCACCTGCGTCGGCGTGACGTCGTGGACGACGGCGAGCTCCTGCAGGATCTGCTCGTTCAGCAGCTCGGTGCGGCGCGCGAGGGGGCTCCAGCTCTCGGTGCGTATGCCGTACACGGCATGGAACGCGCGCAGCGCCTCCTGCGGGAAGTACGGGTGCAGCTCGACCTGGTTGACGGCCGGCACGACACCGGTCTCTTCGATGAGCTCGGTGATCATGTCTTCGGTGAAGTTCGACACGCCGATCGAGCGCACGAGTCCCTCCTGCTGGGCGTCGATCATGCCGCGCCACGTGTCGACGTACTTGCCCACGCTCGGGTTCGGCCAGTGGATCAGCTGCAGGTCGATGCGGTCGAGCCCCAGCATCCCGAGCGATCCGCGGATGCTGTCGACAGCCTCCTTACGGCCGTGATGACGGCCGGGGATCTTGGATGCCACGAGCAGCGAGTCACGGTCCGCACCGCTGCGGCGCACGGCCTCGCCGACCTCGCGCTCGTTCTCGTAGTTGACCGCGGTGTCGAGCAGGCGGTAGCCCGAGTCGATCGCGGCGACGATGGCCGCGATCCCTTCCTCGCCACGCAGGTTGTAGGTGCCGAGGCCCAGTTCGGGGAACCAGGCGCCGTCGTTCAGGGTCACGGTGGGGATCGCGCTCATGCCTCCATCCTGGCCTGGTTCCCCGCGTGTCAGGGCAGATCCTCGACGTCAATGGTGCCCTGGGTGGCGGCCCGTTCGTCAGCGGCGGCGCTGTCGATGCGGTCGTCGTCGAGGTCGGGGTCGAGCGGACGGTCCTCGCCGTCGCCGAGTCCGTCGTCGAGCACTCCCTCGCGCAGCGCGTCGTCGGGCGTCACGTCGTCGTCGTCGAGCGGGCCTTCGTACGGGAGCTGATTGGTCATGGCGCTCTCCTTTCTCACTCCGAACGTACGAGGCGCCGCGCACCCCTGCAGGGGGCTTGCCGTGCGGCGCGCGAGCGGGTAGAGCTACGGGCGGGAAGCGGAGCGGATCCGCTCGCGAGAACCGGGGATGCCGCGCTCCACGCGCCGCCATGATCCGTCGTCGTCGCGCACGTCGTACGCGGGGAATGCGCACGCGATGCCGCGCGCGCCCATCAGGTCGGCGGAGTCCATGAGCTGGAAGTGCAGGTGCGGTGAGGTGGAGTTCCCGGTGTGGCCGACGCGGCCGATCACCTCGCCCGAGCGCACCGCGTCACCGACGCGCACCGCGACGGTGCCGGGGCGCAGGTGCGCGAAGCCGGCGTACACGTCGCCCGCCCGCAGGATCGCGTGATTGCCGAGGATCGCCGGGATCCTGTCGGGTCGGAACGTGAGCGCGTTCCACGTCATGCGCGCGAACTCGCGCACGGGATGGATCCACCGCCGTTCGCGCATACCGTCGGAGGCCGCGACCACGACCGCGTCGAACGGCGCGTGCACCTCGGCGTCCCACGCGTAGCAGCCATCGGTGCGGCACCCGATCGTCGCGGTGCGCAGCCGCGACCCCGGGTGCACCGGCACACCGGGCCGGTCGTCGACCTTGACGAAGTCGTACGCGTACCGCTGTCCGAGCAGATCGACGCCGTGGCTCGGGATGCGGGCGGCCGGTGTGGTCACGGCCATCCAGCCCTCGCCGCGCAGCGGGAACTCCACGACCACGGGATCGTCGAGCTCGCCCATGGCTCAACCCTGCCAGCGCGTCATCCGATTCCACCACTGCCGCGCGGTCGAGCGGCGCCTCAGTAGATCGACTCGGGCCCGGGGCAGGCCGTCGAGGCCGGGCCCAGGTCGTGTGACCGGGCGTCAGGGGACGCGGAGTTCGTGGATGGGTTCGCGGCGGGCGGCGGCGAGGGCGGGGACGAGTGCGGCGAGCAACGCGGTGGTGATGGCGAGGATGCCGGTGGCGGTGGTGAAGGCCCAGCCGGGTTGGGGGTCGCCGGCGGTCATCAGGGTGATGGTGGATGCCGCGGCCCCGAGCAGTACGCCGGTGAGGGCGAGGATGCCGGTCTGGGTGAGCAGCAGGCTGACGATGAGGGTGCGGGTGGCGCCGAGGGCGCGGCGGCGGCCGAAGTCTTTGCGGCGCATCATGACGAGGCCGTAGAGGATGATCGCGACGAGGATGCCGGTGACGGCGAGGATGACGAGCACGAGGCCGCGGGCGAACGTGCCGAGCTGGGTCTGCACGATCGCGCGGAGCTGGGCGAGGGCCTCACTGGTCTGCACGGTGATCTTGGTCGGATCGTCGACGGCGAGCACCGACAGCACGGCGTCCGAGGTGGGGGCGACCAGGTCGGGCCGGTCGGCGATGACGAGGAGGACGTTGACGGTCTCGCCCCCGGTCGCGTCGGGTTGCGGGATCAGGGTGACCGGTTCGAATCCGGCCAGGAAGTCGGGGGTGTCCAGCTGCCCGGCCATGCCGTAGCTGTCGCCGGTGGTGAGGGTGATCGACCCGGCGGTGTCGGGCAGCCCGAACTGGGTCAGCGCTGTCGGGGAGGCGTAGGCGAGCCCGCCGGGCACCGGAGACCGTGTGGGGATGCCGAGCCGGTCGAGCTGGGTGCCGTAGGCGAGACGCACCGGCACGCGGGTGCCGTCGGGGACGGCAGTGTTGGTCGCGTCGATCGCCGCGCTGAACGCGGCAGCCCATTCGATGCCGTCGATCCCGGCGATCCTCTCCAGCACGTCCGCGGTCAGGCCGGCATCGTTCTCGGCACGGATCTGGATGGTGCGGGTGCCGGCGTCGTCGATGGAGCCGAGGACTTGCTGCTGCGCGCCCACGGACCGGCCCGTGGTGAGCATGACCGCGACGATCATGCCAGCGATCATCAGGATCGTGACAGTGGATGCCACCGGCTGCGAGATCGCCGACGCGAACGCTTCCCGCACCACCGCGAGTGCAGACGCACCATGACTCCCGGTCGTTGAGCGAGCGACGAAGGAGCGAGACGAAACGCCAGAGCCTTGCGCAACGTCCGGGCGCGTTTCGTCTCGCTCCGCCCGTGGGGCGACCGGGGGCGTCATAACCGGATCTCCCGGTCGCACGCGGCGGCCACGTCCGGGGAGTGGGTGACCACGACCACCGCCGCACCCGACATCGCGTGATCCCTGAGAGCGTCGACGACGACGACGGCGGTGGCGGGGTCGAGGTTGCCGGTCGGTTCGTCGGCGAGCAGAATCTGCGGTTCGGACAGCAGCGCCCGGCACAGGGCGATGCGTTGCGCCTGCCCACCCGACACCTGTCCCGGCTTCCGACCAGGCGGCACGTCCACCCCGAACCTGTCCAGCAACTCGACCGCCCGGGCACGCGCCTGGTGGCGGGGCGCCCGGCGGTACAGGGCGGTCTCGGTGACGTTGTCGAGCACCGACCGGGATTGATCCAGTGCGGCATCCTGGAACACGAACCCGAACCGCTCCGCCCGCAACCGCGCTTTCGCGGCGTCCCGCAGCCCCGACACCGGTGCCCCGTCGACCAGGATCTGCCCGCCGGACGGGTGCAGCATCAGGCCCAGCAGGTACAACAGGGTCGACTTGCCCCGCCCCGACGGCCCGGTCAGCGCGACCGTCTCGCCGGCATGGAAGTCCGCGTCCCACCCGTCGAGCACCGGGCCACTATGCCGGCTGTACGCGAACGACAGGCCCTGGGCCTGCAGGACCGCGGTCATGACGCCGGCACCCGCACCCGGACGCCGGCATCCACCCCCTCGACCACACTCATCCCCCGCGCCGACGCAACCACGCTCACCGGCACCCGGTCACCGGCCTCGGTGACCACCGCGGTCTGCCCGTCCGCACCGGTCACCAACGCCGCCGACGGCACCACCAACCCCGCCACCGTCGGCACCGTCACGATCTTCGAGCTGAGCAGCGCCTGCCCGGTCACCGGCACCTGGCCGCACTGATCCCCGCAGATAACCCCGCTCTCGGGCGCGTCCAACGCGACGGTGATCGTCCCGGTCTCGGGATCCGGGGACTGCTCACCCGCCACCGCGACCCAGGTGTCTCCGCCGGGCGAGGTGATCTCCACTCGCGTCCCGGTCGGCATCATCGCAGCCTGCCCCTCCGTGACCGGCACGGCGAACACCGGAGCGGATGGCAACCCTGCCACCACATCCTCCCCGCCCGACAACATCGCCCCCCGGACGATGACATCGTCGTCCAACGCGACCCGGGTCGGCAACGTGGGCACGAAGATCACATCCCCCACGCCCACCACCCCCGACTGCGCTACACCCAGGGACTTCTGCCACGCCTTGACCGCCGAAACCGTCCCCGCCCCCGCCTTGCCGTCCACCGAACCATGGAACATCCCGAGCGCGGTCAACATGGTCTGCAGCTGCGCGACGTCCGGGCCCTCGACTCCCTGCCCGACATCCCGGAACGCCGGCGTCTGCCCCTGCGCCACGACCACGGGCCGCAGATCCACCGCATACAACGCCGACCCCTGGGTCACCTCATCACCCGGCGCCACCGCGATCGAGGTCACCACCCCGGCCGCCCGGTTCGCGCCCACCGGCACCGGCGTCCACGCCGCTGCCGTGTTCAACGTGATACTCGACCCCACCTCACCCTGGGCGACTTCCACCGTCGTGAACCCCGGCGACGCGAGCGCTTCCTCCCCCGGCGAGAGAAGGGATGCCGCAGCCCACCCCACCACACCCGCGGCCCCTGCCAGCAACAAGCCACCCACGACCCACCACGGCCAGCGACGGCGCCGCAGCGTGACATCGACATCGTCAGGACGCCTCACTCTCGCGGACCCTCTCATCAATACGCTTTCTCGGCCTGCAGCGTCACAAGACCGGGCCTCCAGCCGCACACGACACGTAGCTCGGGTGAGTCCCATAGCGTGGTGTCACTTCCCGCGGGGTCCTCGTCGTCGTTGACGTAGAAGGGGCCATCGTGGGAGACCCAGTTGTTTCCGCCAAGAAGCAAAGAAGTGAATCCCACGATGACCCACAATCAGTCTGCCTTGACGACCCTGATCGGCGAAGTCCTCGCCGATCCCGACCTCGCCCACTCGGACGTGTTCCGACGGATGCTGCAGGCTGGCCTGCAGGACCTGATCAACGCGGAAGCGACCGTGAAGATCGGTGCAGCCCCGCACGAGCGCACCCCGGAGCGCACCACACGCCGCAACGGGACCCGCCCCAAGACCCTCGCCACTCCGGCCGGGGAGGTGGATCTTGCGATCCCGAAGCTGCGGGAGGGGTCGTTCTTCCCGTCGCTGCTGCACCCGCGTCGTCGGGTCGATAAGGCGCTCTATGCGGTGATCTGCCAGGCCTGGATCGACGGGGTGAGCACTCGGAAGGTCGACCAGCTGGTCCGGGCACTCGGCAACGACACCGGCATCAGCCGGTCCACCGTGTCGAGGATCTGCGGCGAGATCGACGAGGCCGTGCAGGAGTTCCTGCATCGCCGGATCGATCACACCTGGTTCCCGTACCTGTTCCTCGACGCCACCTACCTTGACGTCCGCCACCGCGGCCGGGTCGTGTCCCAAGCTCTCGTGGTGGCCACCGGTGTCAGCGGCGACGGCAGGCGGGAGATCCTCGGTATGGCGCTGGGAGACGCGGAGACCACCGACTTCTGGACCGAGTTCCTCCGCTCCCTCCGCGATCGCGGGTTGAAGGTCGCCACCGACACCGACCCCCTGGGCGTTGCACTGGTCACCTCCGACGCGCACGCCGGCCTGAAAGCCGCGGTCAAGGCGATCCTGCCCGGATCCGGGTGGCAAAGATGCCGGGTCCATTTCGCCCGCAACGTCACCCAGAAGATCGGCTCGGCGCGTTCCAAGCCCGTCAACGCGCTGATCTCCACGATCTTCGCGCAGACCACTTCGGAGGCCGTCACCGCCCAATACCAGGCCGTCACCGACAGCCTCCGCGGCTCATTCCCGGAGATCGCGGCCATGCTCGAGGCTGCCGAACCCGACCTCACCGCGTTCGCACCGCTGCCGCGGGAGCACTGGCAGAAGGTCTGGTCCAACAACCCGATAGAACGCCTCAACCGCGAGATCAAACGCCGCGCCGACGTCGTCCAGATCTTCCCCGACCGCGACTCCGTCACGCGCCTGATCGGCGCCGTCCTGCAAGAGCAGCACGAGGAGTGGAGCTACGGCGAACGCCGCTACTTCTCTGACATCTCGATGCGCAAGCTCGTCCACATCCTGCACGACCACGCCGAGCCCGCCCGCCCCGAGCTCCACCTCACCGCCTGACCCTCACCCACCACAGGGAACAACAGGAGTGACACCACACCACGGGACTTGACCGACCCGAGAGATAGACTTTGGTCTATGAGTCAACCGGGGGATCTCACGACGCTGGGTGATCCGACTCGCGCGCGGATCCTGCGCTTGATCCGCGATTCGGACGGCGGCCGCGAGGTGGTCGGACGACTCGCTACCGCGCTCGGACTGCGGCAGCCGACCGTCAGCCATCACATGAAGACACTGCATGACGACGGTATCGTCGTGCGGCAACCGGAGGGTCGGCGAGTCTGGTATTCGATCGCCGACGACCATGTGGACCGCGTGGACGCACTGCTCGGGCGAGCGGCATCCCCGCCGTCGGAGCCTGATCTTGAGCGTATCGCGGACGATCTCGGCGTGAGGTTCGCGGGCGTATTCAGTCCGGAGAGCGTGCGGGCCAAGGTTCACGAGAGCTACAGCCTTCTCGCGGCGCGGTCGCATTCGCCGCTGTTGGCCAGCCGCACCGCAGTGTTCGCCGCGCAGCGACTGGATGCAATGCAGCGAACGGGCGGCACGCCGGCCAGCATGCCGACCGTACTCTTCGTCTGTGTGCAGAACGCGGGGCGCTCGCAGATGGCTGCGAGCATCCTGCGGCAATTGGCGGGCGACAAGGTGAAGGTGCGGACGGCGGGCTCCGAGCCGGCGGGCGATGTTCGCCACACGATCGTCACGACGCTGGATGAGATCGGCGTCTCCCTTGGGGCGGAGTTCCCCAAGCCGCTGACGGACGAAATGGTGCGAGCGGCTGACGTCGTAGTCACGATGGGCTGCGGTGACGCCTGCCCTATCTACCCGGGCCGACGCTATCTGGATTGGGATCTGGAGGATCCCGTCGGCAAGTCGCCGGCCCAAGTCCGAGCGATCCGGGAAGACATCGAGCAGAAGGTCCGAGTCCTCCTCGAAGAACTCTTGGCCGAGAGTTCATCCGATGGCCTCCGAATATAGATAGATCGTGGTCTATGCTTTCGGAGAAGAGAAAGCGAGGCCACCATGACCGACAAGCCCACCGTGCTATTCGTGTGCGTGCACAACGCGGGACGTTCGCAGATGGCCGCCGGCTACCTCCGTGCCCTCGGCGATGGTGCCGTTGAGGTGCTGTCGGCAGGCTCCGCGCCCAAGGACGAGATCAACCCGGTAGCCGTCGCGGCGATGGCCGAGGACGGGATCGACATCGCCGGGAACACGCCCAAGGTGCTCACCGTGGATGCCGTCCGCGAATCGGATGTGGTCATCACGATGGGGTGCGGCGACGCATGCCCGATCTTCCCCGGCAAGCGCTACGAAGACTGGGTGCTGGATGACCCGGCCGGCCAGGGCATCGATGCGGTGCGACCCATCCGCGACGAGATCCGCGCTCGCGTGGAAGAACTTCTGACGGACCTGTTACCGACGCGTGGTGCGGTATGAGCGGCGCGGCTGGACAGAGCGCGCTGCACGCGCCGGAGGCGGTTCTGCACCGCGCATCGGAACGCATGGCGCGCCAGTTCGCGGGCATGGTGAGCGAAGAGACTGTCGAGCGAGTCGTGTTCGAGTCGTACGCGGCACTAGCGCGCACCGCGCGCGTGCAGACCCACCTTCCCAGCCTGGCCGAGAAATTCGCGCACGACCGACTTACGGCGCTTGCACAATCCAGAGGGCTGATCAGCAAGGGAGTCCCCGAAGTGCTGTACGTGTGTGTGCAGAACTCCGGTCGTTCCCAGATGGCGGCGGCCCTTACCCGCAAGCTGGCGGGCGATCGCGTCCACGTTCGGTCCGCAGGCTCGCAGCCGGGAGAACGAGTACTGCCCGAAGTCGCGTTCGTGCTCGCCGAGATCGGCATTGACGTCACGGACGAGTTTCCCAAGCCGTTGACCGACGACGTGGTCCGCGCGGCAGACGCCGTGATCACGATGGGCTGCGGCGACGCCTGCCCGCTCTACCCGGGCAAGCGGTACCTCGATTGGCACGTCGACGACCCGTCCGATCTCGATCTCGACCGTGTCCGTCAAGTGCGCGACGACATTAAGGAACGTGTGCAGCACCTCCTCTCCGAACTGATCCCCGCCTGACGTCGTCCGTCTCGGACCTCGTCGCTGACACGAAAGAACTGACGTGCACCTTGTCGCCATCGGCGGCAGCGACGCGGGAATCTCCGCCGCGCTGCGCGCCCGCGAGCTCGACCCCTCGACGGAAGTCACCGTCGTGGTCGCCGACGCCTACCCGAACTACTCGATCTGCGGCATCCCGTATTACTTCTCGGGAGACGTGCAGCCCTGGCAGTCTCTCGCGCACCGGACCCATGCCGACCTTGAGGCGACAGGGATGAAGCTGCGGCTCAATACCCTGGCAACCCGCATAGATGCCGACGCTCGACGACTGACGGTTGTCGATGGGCATGGCGAATCCGAGATCGCGTACGACGAGCTGATCGTGGGAACCGGTGCGCTGCCGTCCTTCGCCGGCATCGCCGGTCTCGGCGACCTCGGGCCCGAGGACGGCGTCCACGTCATCCACTCGATGGGAGACACGTTCGCTCTGGATGCGCACCTCGCCGACCGGGCGCCGAGCAGTGCGGTGATCATCGGCGCCGGCTACGTCGGCTTGGAGATGGCGGAGGGGTTCCGGGCGCGCGGGATGCGGGTGACGCAGCTCCAGCGCGGCCCCGAGGTGCTCTCAACGCTGGACGCCGAACTCGCGGTCCTGGTCCACGAGGAGCTCGTCGAGCACGGTGTCGACGTGCACACGAACACGGTCGTGCGGTCGGTCGAGAAGACCGACTCCGGGCTCGTGGTGCACGCTGAGCATCTCGGCGAGCCGGTGTCGCACGCGGCGGACCTTGTTCTCGCGGTCGTCGGCGTCCGCCCCAACACGACTCTGCTCGAAGGCGCAGGGGTGCAGCTGGGCGCGGGCAGGGCTGTGGTCGTCGACGAGCAGATGCGCACCGGCATCCCGCATGTGTTCGCGGCAGGCGACGGCGTCGTCACGCATCACCGGCTGCTGGGGGTGACGTACCTGCCGCTCGGAACGACCGCGCACAAGCAGGGCCGTATCGCGGGCGAAAACGCACTCGGTGGCGCGGCGCGCTTCGCCGGATCGGTGGGAACCCAGGTCGTCAAGGTCTTCGATGTCGTCGCCGCGCGTACCGGACTCCGTGAGCACGAGGCGGCCGCAGCCGGCTTCGCGCCGGCGACCACACAGAGCACGGCGGATGACCACAAGCGCTACTACCCGGGCGCGCAGCCCATCAGCTTCCGCATCACCGGCGATCTCACCACGGGGCGCCTTCTCGGCGCCCAGCTCGTCGGGCGGCTCGGTACGGAGACCGCCAAGCGAGTCGACACGTTCGCCACCGCCCTCTTCGCAGGCCTGACCGTCGACCAGATCAGCGATCTCGACCTCTCCTACACGCCTCCGCTCGGGTCGCCGTGGGACGCCGTTCAGACGGCGACCCAGGTCTGGTCCCGAGCGCACCTGCCCCTCGGAGCCCACGCATGAGCGCGCGCCCCATCGTCCTGTTCATCTGCCAACACAACGCGGGTCGATCACAACTCGGTGCGCACCTACTGGACGTGATCGCGCCGGGCCAGTTCGTCGCGATCAGTGGCGGATTGAACCCTGCGGACGAGATCAACCCCGAAGTTGCGCAGGCGCTCCACGAACTGGGCGCCGACACGAGCGCGGCGCGGCCGCGGCGCGTGACGACCGCGGACCTGACTGCCGCCGACGTCGTCGTGACGATGAAGCCCGGACTGCGACTGCCGGGCCCGGTACGTGGGCGCCGTGTCGAGTGGGAGTTCCCTAACCCGCAGGAGTGGGATTTGGAAGGGGTGCGAGGAATGCGTGATTCCGTCGCGGACGCCGTCCGACGCCTCGCGGCCGAGCTGACGAACGACGCTGGCTGACCGATCAGGCAGATCCGCGATCGCTACGCGACCGAGTGGGTGGGGCGATAGTCGCAGACCGCGCACGTGCCATCTGCGACGAGCTTGTGTCCGTCGACCGTGCAGTCCCAGCCGCGGATCGTGAGCCGGCTCTGGCTGGCCTCCAGGGCGGTTCTGGCGCGTGCGCACGCGCCGCACGGCTCAGAGGTGCCGTTCGGGTGTTTCGTGCAGAACGGTGAGTTCGCGTTATGCGTGACGTGGGCCGTCGTCTCACGCGTCGCGTAGGCTCCGCTGTTCCTTTTAGATCTGGTGGAGGAGCCTGGGCCTACGTGTGCCGTCACCTCACCCGTCGCGTTATGCGTGACATCACGAGTGCGCTTGCCACCTACGGCGCGCGGTCCGACGCGGGTCGCGTCCGCCGCCCGCTGCCGATCGCGGTACTCCTTCTGACGCCGCCTGGCGCCCTCGCGGTAGCGCTCCACTTCCTCGGCCGTCGACTGCCGCAGCGTACTCGTCCAGCCGATGAGACAGTAGCCGTCGTCGACACGTTCCCAGAGTCCGGCCTGTTCGAGTTCATCGAACGCTGCCGGGTCGTCGCCGTCCGGGTGCAGGTATCTCGTGTACCGGGCCGGTACTGATCCGTCCGTGCCCTGACCGTTGCACCACATCAGCGCGCCGGCGAGCACACGGAACGCTCGGTCGGTGAGGTTGTCGATGCGGATGCTCCCCAGCCATTCGGCGGGAAGGCGGGCGTCGACCATGGTGATCAGAGGTGCTGGGGGACTAGGGCTCGACCCCGAACACCCGGAGCAGGGCGGCGCGGGGGATCATCCGCCGCGGTCCGAGCTGCACGGTGGGGATCGTGCCCCGCTCGACGCCGAGCCTGATGGTGCGGTACTCAACGCCGACCAGCACGGCCGCATCCTTATAGGTGAGAGCGAGTGAGTTCGGTGATCGGTTCATCTTGCATCTCCTTCGTGAGCCACCATTGTCATCACGCATGCACACGGTAGCACGAACGAGAGCCAGTTACGTCATGAATGCGTCATGTCGTACCTTGTTCATCCGAATCCGGCCTGTAATACTGGCGGCATGGTGGATCTCGAGGTCGTCGACATCAGCGATGAGCGAGTGCCCGTCGGTGATGGCGTGAGTGTTCCTGCGAGCTGGACGGTGGTGTTGCGCGGGGAGCCAGGTGTGCCCGGCGACATCCGTGTGCGTGCGGCATACGACCGAACCCTGCGTCGGGTGGTCGCCACCGAGGTGAGCGTCGCGCGCGGGGGAGTCGGCGATGAGGTGACGAGTCTCACGCTGCGAGAGGTTCGTGTGCAGTCCGCGCTGCAGGTGAGCGGGCTGAAAGTATCTACAGTTTCGGAACCTGGCGAGACAACCTGCTCGGGCGGGGACTACATTCGCCGCATGCAGAGCCGGAAGGACCGCGATCTCACGGCGAATGTCGTGGACGCATCGCGGACGTACGCGCTCGCAGGAGCGATCAACCTGCCGCCGCTCAAGGCGGTGGCCGACAGCCTCGGCATCAGCCAGAGCACCGCGACCCGGCTGATGAACCGCGCGCGGTCTGAGGGGCTCGCGCCGGGACTCACGGGCCGCGAGACGGACGTCGAAGGGCTGGCGATAGCTCCAGCGACAGGGGGTCCGACTCTCGGCTGAGAGGAGCGGTGGTATGCCCAGACGATCGAATCAAGATGGATCGGTCTCGCCATATACGACAAAGTCCGGCGAGACACGGTACCGAGTCGCCTACTGGGTCGACCGCCCCGACGGCGACGCCGTCCGCAGGTTCCGCCGAGGGTTCGCAACCAGGCGGGAGGCCCTCGCTGCCCTCGTCGACGTGCAGGTCGACATCCGTCGCGGCGTGCACGTCGACGAGACGCGTGAGACGTTCAACGCCTACGCGGAGAAGTATTTCGACTCGTTGCGCGTACGTCCGTCGACTCTCGCCGGCTATCGCAAGCACTTCCGCGTCCACGTCCTACCGTCGTCGATCGGGCGCGCACCGATCGCGGACATCACCAAAGACCAGCTGAACCGCTTCTACCGACAGCTGGAGCAGACCGGCAGGAAGGATCGAGGTCACCTCGGCGAACCGCTCGGCGCGGCGACGGTGCGGCACGTGCACGTGCTGGTCTCGCAAGTGCTGCAGCATGCTCTGGAGGATGGGCTGATTCGCTTCAACCCGGCCAAACGCGCATCGCCGCCCACGAAGCTCGAAGCGGCGCCGCCCGAGATGACGACCTGGTCCGCCGAAGATGCGCGCCTCTTCCTGGACTGGTCGGAATCTTCGGGCGACTACCTGTGGCTCGCGTGGCTCACCCTCCTCGGCACCGGCATGCGACGAGGCGAACTCCTCGGCCTGCGCTGGAAGGACGTCGATCTCGACAACCAGGTGATCACCATCGCACGCGCCATGTCGTACGTGAAGGAGGCCGGAAGCCGTCCGGTGATCGACTTCCGCGCCACGAAGAGCGGGCGCGTGCGCAACGTTGACATCGACCGCCGTCTCGCCGATGCGTTCCGCGCACGGCACGACATGCTCCGCGCAGTCTCCCCAGAGCTCGCACGAGGGGAGCAGCTCATTTTCAGCAATCGCTACGGTGCGCCGCACAACCCGACCCAGTTCTCGCGCCAATGGCGTGAACGGGTTGCAAAGGCGGTCGAGGCGCACCCCGACCTCGACACCCTGCACCTGCACGAGCTGCGCCACACCCACGCGACGCTGCTGCTGCGTGCCGGCGTGCACCCGAAGATCGTCTCGGAACGGCTCGGCCACGCCGACATCCAGACGACCCTCAACACGTACTCGCACGCCGTGCGGACTCTTCAGCGCGGCGCCGCAGATCTTGTGGGCGAACTGCTTGCTCCGGCAGCGGAAGAGGTGCGCGTATAAGTATGCGCAGAGTCGCTGCGCGTGCGCGAAATGTGAGGATGGCGTCGAACTCGCTCTTCGCCCTCGCTCGACAATCGGCCCGCTCAGCGGGTGAGGGCGGCGCAGTGCCCAGCGGCAGCGGTTGCTGGGCGCCGCACGGAGCGCAGCGGAGTGCGGGCTCTGCAAATAGCGAACGGTGGGAACGGAGCCGTCCCCACCCGCTATCCTCTCGCCGTCGGAGGGAGGTGGCAGCGCGGATCATGTTGGAAGCCGATCAGCCGACCTGATCGATTCGCAGAGGACGCCGGTAGCACGCGGCACGGAGCGGTCGACGACAGTACAGTGAGGGCTGTACTATTGCCGCGTGCTGACTCTTGCGAACCGTCTCGATGTGATGAATCGGCTGGGCCGTGCCATGGCGGATCCCACGCGTTCCCGGATTCTGATGATGCTGTTGGATGGTCCGAACTATCCGACGGTCATGTCACACGAGCTGGAGCTCACTCGGGCCAACGTGTCGAACCATCTCACCTGCCTCCGCGACTGCGGCATCGTGGTTGCCGAGCCCGAGGGGCGCCAGACGCGCTACGAGATCGCCGACGCCCATCTTTCGCAGGCGCTGCGGAGCCTGATCGAGGTCACCCTCGCCGTCGACGAGAGCGCGCCGTGCATAGACCCCGCCTGCAGCGTCGACGGTTGCTGCCCGGAGGGCGCCCGATGAGCGCCCCGGTGTCTGAACAGCGCCGCCAGGTGCTGCATCGTCGGGTGCGGTTCATCGTCGCTTTCACGATCAGCTACAACGTCATCGAGGCGATCGTCGCGATCTGGGCGGGTTCGATGGCCTCTTCCGCGGCGCTCATCGGGTTCGGCTTGGACTCGGTGGTCGAGGTCCTGTCTGCCGCAGCGGTGGCCTGGCAGTTCACCCGCAAGGACCCGGAACGGTGGGAGAAGCCCACAGTCCGTGCCATCGGCATCGCGTTCTTCGCCCTCGCCGGCTATGTCATCGTCGACGCCATCCTCACCCTCACCGGGCTTGCGGACGTCGACCACAGCCCGCTCGGGATCGGCATCGCAGCCCTTAGCTTGATCGTGATGCCGGTTCTCGCATGGTTCGAGTTCCGCACGGGGCGCGAACTCGGTTCCAGGAGCGTCCAGGCCGATGCCAAACAGCTCCTGCTCTGCGTCTACCTCTCCGGCACCGTGCTCGTCGGGCTACTCCTCAACAGCCTGCTCGGGTGGATGTGGGCCGATTCCGTCGCGGCGTTGGTTGTCGCCGGCCTCGCCATCCGTGAGGGAATCGAGGCCTGGCGTGGCGACGTCGAATCGCCGTTCGACGTGCTCAACGAGGACGACTGAGCTCACGGCTCGCCGATCAGGCGGCCGTAGGCCTCGCGAAAGCCCGGGCACGGAGCATCGTTGGGTCGCTACGATCTCGCGGTCGGAGGGCGGTCGAACCGTCGTCGTAGGCCACGAATTATGTCAATCGCGACCCTCAACTGTGCCACCAACTGTGCCACGGGATCTGAATCGAGTCGCGATCCCTTGAAAACACTGGGATCGCAGGTGCGGAGGATGGGGGATTCGAACCCCCGAGGGGTTTCATCCCCAACACGCTTTCCAAGCGTGCGCCATAGGCCACTAGGCGAATCCTCCGGGCGGTCCCGGAGGACCAGAGAACATCCTACCCCGACGCGGCTACCGTCCCCGCACCGGCGACGTCCCGGCGTAGACGCTGCCGGGTCGGATCACGAGCGACCGCGGTGCGAGCAGTGCCAGGATGCGACGCGAAGGCGGCACCGAGGCCAGCAGCGCGGCGCGGACCGCCGTCGCGGCCTCGGCCGCGGCATCCCCCATCCAGTACGAGCGCGTGCCGGCACGCGAATAGCTGACACGTTCGATCGCGATCAGGACGGTGTTCATCTCGGATGCCGGGACCCCGTGCTGCGTGATGAGCCGGTGTGCGAACGCACGCGGCGTCTCGCTCGAGGGAACTTCGATGCCGATGTCGATCGCCGCGTCCTGGACGGCCTGCCACGCCGCTGCGGCATCGCCGCGACGTGCGGCCGCATCCTGCTGGCGTCGCCGCAGTTCGCGCGCGAGGAACGGGAGCGCGAGCACGAAGAGGATCAGCACGACCACCCCGAACAGGGGTAGCGGGTCGATCGCCGAGCGTGTCGGGCCGGATTCGGATGCGCCGCGCTGCTGGTCGGGGTCCAGACGGTTCGGATCGACCGACCGCGACGGGGCGGGGGTCGGGCCCAGCGCCGGTGTGTCCGCACCCTGACTCTGGCCGGGCAGGGCGGAGGCGGGTGAGAAGGTGGTCGGCACGCCGAGGCTCACGGTCGGCTCGAACGGGATCCACCCGACGCCCTCGAAGTAGACCTCGGGCCACGCGTGCAGCTGCGAGCTCTTCACCGCGTACACGGTCTGACCGTCGATGGTCTCGGTCGTCGCCTCGCCGGGCAGATAACCGACGACGATCCGTGAGGGGATGTGGAGCGTGCGCGCCATCAGCGCGAACGCGGACGCGAAGTGCACGCAGTAGCCCTTGCGCACCTCCAGGAACTGGGCCACGGCGTCGGCGCCGCTGCCGTCGAACCCGTCCTCGACGGGTGCTTCGAGCGAATAGGTGAAGTCGCCGCCGCGGAACCATCGCTGCAGGGCGATCAGCTTGTCGTAGTCGGTGGCGGCCTCGGCGGTGACCTGCGCCGCAGTCTCGGCGATGATCGGTGGCAGGTCCTCCGGCAGCTGCGTGGTGTCGTCGAGCACCTGGTCGCCTCCCGAGACGAGCGCGCGCATCTGCTCCAGCGACGGGCGAGGCGGGTCGTACACGACCTCGTAGGACTGTCCCTGCGTCGAACCGTTGGCAGTGGCGACCGTGCGGTTGTACGGCACGGCTCCCCACAGACCGTCGAGGCCCGTGACCGCCTCGGCGGGGTAGGGCACCGGCGCCCACACCGTGTCGAGGTTCACGACGTCGATCTTGGTCGTGTATTCGGTGGTCTCGATGTCGTCGGCGAGGGCGATCTTGCCGAAGGCCCGGTCGCTCGACAGCGCCACCGTCTGTGAGCGGTCGGGCTCCCACACATCGCCCTCGAACGTGCTCAGCGTGGTCGCGCGCAGATAGGGGACGGCCGGGGCGTCGGTGCGCACCTTGATGACCACGGTGTCCTGCGGGCGGCGCAGGTCGTCGCCGAGCTGGAGCGTCGCGTCGATCCCGGCTCCCGGGCCGATCCCGCCGCCCGCGCGGGCCGGAGCGGGAAGCATCGGCGTGGCGATGACGGCGACCACGATCGCGATCGCACCGATCCCGACGGCGGTGGCGGGCACGCCGGCGGTGCGCTCGGCCTCGCGCTCGAGCGGCTTCTCCCGCGAGCGCGTCTCGGAGCGGATGAGGAACAGGATCGTGATCGCGAGGAACACGAAGCCCATGACGTCGACGTCGCCGGGGACGGCGATCGCCGGGATGAGCGAGACCGCGATGATCCCCACGGACCCGAGCAGCGGCATCCGCGCCGTCACGACCACGTGGTCCACGATGATCGTGAGCAGTCCCATCGCGCCGACGATGACGAAGGCGAGCGACTGCGTGGGCTCCAGGGGAGCGGCGCCCAGCGTGATCTCCTCCGACGCGTTGCCCACGAGGATCGGCACACCGCTGAACGTGTCGAGCGTCGGGATCACCCACAGCAGCGCCGTCTCGTGGAGGAACACGAGGGTCATGAACACGACCCACACGGCCAACTCGATGAGGGTCACCGCCACGGCGGGCAGGCGGAAGCGGCGGGCGTTGTATCCGGCCGCGAGCACGAGCGCCGCCAGGATGAGCGCACCGATCAGCCATGCGCCGGACTGCACCACGCGGGCGACCGGCAGCAGCGCCGCGAGCAGCGCTGCGAGGATCGCGAACGTGAGCAGGCGCTGCCCGCCGCGGCGGGCGCCGCGGTCGGCGTCATCCGAGGACATGGCTCACCCCGCGTCCGACCGCGTTGCCCCATGCCACCGAGAGGTCGCGATCGGGATCGATCCGGGCGATGTGCCAGCCGTGGTCGGCGGCGCGGTCGAGCGCGTCGTCGACGGGCGTCGTGGCCAGCACAAGCGGCATGGTGCTGTGGTGCGCGATCGGACCGATGGCGTCGGCGTCCACCGGGTCCAGCCGACCGACGATCAGCACGATCGGGCCCGTCGTCACCCCCGTGAACAGGCGGGGCAGCCGGCCCAGCAGGTCGTCGCGCTGCGCGGTCACCGTCGCGAACTGGGCGAGCATGCGGTCGACCTCGGTCATGTCGCCGCCGTCGATGCGCTCGGTGAGCACGTGGCCTTCGCTGTCGATCACTTCGACCGCGTATCCGTCATGCACGAGTCGAGCGACCGCCGACACGCACGCGGAGACCCCGGCCTCGAACGCGGGGTCGGCGCCGGGTGCGCGCAGCGCCTCCATCGACCAGCGCAGCGCCGAGCGATCGAGCACGACGGTCGCCTCGGGTGTGGACTCCTGCTCCTCCTGGCGCACCATCAACTCGTCGCGGTGCGCGGTGGCGCGCCAGTGGATGCGACGCATCGAGTCGCCGGGTGCATACGGTCGCGCGACCAGGTTGTCGGCGCCTTGGCCGATCTGGTTCGTCGTGGTGTGCAGCGTGCCGCCGGTCGCGCCGGCGTAGTCGACCAGAGGCGAGAGGTCGATCACCGCCGGTGCGACCGTGACCGACGTCCGGCCGGAGAAGGCGATGGTGCGCCGCGCGAGCCCGAACGGATCGGACGAGGTGACGGTGAGCGGTCCGAGGGAGTGCACCCCGCGCCGCGCGCCGGTGATCGTGTACGTCAGGTTGACGATGCGCTCGCCGCCTCCCGCACCGCCGCGCAGGCCTGAGCCGAGCGCCGGGAACGGGCCCTCGGTCTTTCCGCGCAGACCCTTCGGCAGGGTGTCGCGCCAGGTTCCCGGCGGGGTCGGCAGAGCCGTGCGCACGCCGACGCGCACCGACACCATGGTCTCGCGGCCGACCGACGCGACGTCGGGCACCAGCGAGCGCGTGACGACGTCGGTGCGGCGTCCGAGGTAGAGCGACGCGACGCTCGCGCCGACGGCCGCCAGCAGCAGGACGCCGAAGTAGGTGAGCTCGACGATGCCGGTCTCGTTCGCCACGATGAAGCACGCGACCGCGAGCACGATGGCGCCCGTGCCCCGCACGGTGAGCGGCCATGCCCGTCTCATCGCATCCTCCCCGATGCCCGGAGGTCGCAGCGCCGCGCGCTGCTGCCCCGTCCCCTTGTCCTTCGGCCCCGCCCCATGCTCGTGCCTTCGCCTGGATCCCCCTGGTCGCCCGTTCTCACTGCCGTGCGGCGATGGGCACGCGCACGCTCGCAGCGACGCGCTCGAGGATTGTCGTGATCGCGTCGGCCGCCGTGCCGGAGCGCGCGCCGCCCGCCGAACGGGTCGGGATGAGGCGGTGCGCGAACACCGGCAGCAACAGTGCCGTGACGTCGTCGGGGATGACGAACGAGCGCCCGTCGAGAGCGGCCCACACCTTGGCAGCACGCACCAGCTGCAGTGTCGCCCGCGGGCTGGCGCCGAGGCGCAGGTCGGCGTGCGTGCGCGTCGCCTGCGACAGCGACACCGCGTAGTCCTCGATCGCCGGGGCGACGTGCACGGCGCGCGCCCACGCGATGAGACTCGTCACCTGGTCGGCCGACACCACCGGCTTGAGCTGATCGAGCGGGTTGACGGTGTCGCGCTGACGGAGCATGAGCGCTTCTGAGCGTGCGTCGGGGTAGCCCATCGAGATGCGCATCATGAATCGGTCGCGCTGCGCTTCGGGAAGGGCATAGGTGCCCTCCATCTCGAGCGGATTCTGCGTCGCGACGACGAGGAACGGCTCCGGCACGTAGTGCGTGCGGCCGTCGACGGTCACCTGTCGCTCCTCCATGGCCTCCAGCAGCGCCGACTGCGTCTTGGGGGAGGAGCGGTTGATCTCGTCGGCGATCACGATGTTCGCGAAGATCGCGCCGGGCTTGAACTCGAACTCGCGCTCGACGGGGTTGAACACGCTCACGCCCGTCACGTCGCCGGGGAGCAGGTCGGGCGTGAACTGGATGCGGCGCACCGTTGCGTCCACCGAGGTCGCCAGCGCCCGCGCGAGCATCGTCTTGCCGACGCCGGGCACGTCCTCGATCAGCAGATGCCCCTCCGCCAGCAGGCAGACGAGAGCGCTGCGCACCGCGTCGGGCTTGCCGTCGATGACACTGCCGACGGCGTCGAGGATCGAGTCGGTGACCCGCGCGAACCCTTCGACCGTGAGTGTTCCGGACGCACGCGATGCGGCATCCGTCCCCGTCATCTGGGCATCCGTAGCGGTATCGACCATCGAGGCCTCCTGTTCCGCCTCCCATCAGGCGGTCGGGCGGGTGGATGCGGGCGTCCTCGCCCACGGCTCGATCCTAACCACGGCACGCGGCGGGCGGCACTGGGAGAACGCTGGATGCCGGTCCCACGGCCCGCTGCTAGACGAGCGCCCCGGTGGCCATGAGCAGCACCGAGGCGCCCATGCAGGTCAGCTGCACGCGGTCGAGCGCGCGATGGGACCGCATGAGAAGCCCCGCCGAGAGCACGGCGTAGGCGAGCGCTCCGGCCAGCAGCCCGGCCGCGATCAGCGACCCGCCGTCACCGCCGTGCGCGTGCGGGCCGGCGGGGACCGTGAGCGCGCCCGTCGATGCGCCGTGCGCCATGCCGAGCTGCAGGGCCGCCATGGCGACCAGCCCCAGTCCGGTGTGCGCCGTCATGCCGCTCCGCACGGTGGGCGCAGACGCCGCGCGGCGACGCGGCGAGCTCAAGGCCGCCAGCGCCATCGCCGCCGCGATGAGGACCGCCGCCCAGTACACCGGCGCCACGAGCCGGGTGAGCACGGCATCGAGCATGGCGGCGAGCATGAGAGCGGATGCCACGGCGTCGGGCCATCGCACCCGGCCGCGGTCGGCTGCCAGACAGCACGCGCCGATCGCGGCCGGGGCGATGGCCCAGGCGTGGAGCAGTTCGGTCACGGATCAACCGTGGTGGTGGTGCTCGCCGTGCGCGTGACCGTGGGCGCTCGAGTCGTGACCGTGGGCGCTGGGCGTGGGACCGTAGCCGCCGGTCGCACCGTGCACGTGGCCGGTGTCGGCCGAGCAGTGCGCGGACTCGGGGGCCGGCACGTTCAGCGTGGGGTTGCGTTCGAAGAAGTTGTACGGCTTCAGCGTGAACTTGGCGTAGTCCATGGGCATGACCGGCCAGTCCTCGTTGCGGGGGAAGTGCGTCAGGCCGAAGGTGTGCCACAGCACGACGTCCTCGCCGATCAGCGGCTCGTCGCCCGCGATGAACGCCGGGATGCCGCCACCGCCCGGGTGCTGGTTGACGAAGTCGCCGGCCGCGTAGCGCTCGGCCGGGTCGTACTTCGTGACGAACAGGTTCTTCGTGGCGAACGCGGCCCGCGAGGCGATCGACGACTCGTCGTCGGCGAGCAGCACGGGCGTCTCGGTCGGGAACAGCACGTACGAGGTCGGCTGGCCCATCGAGGTGGTCTTGTCGGTCGAGGCGATCTGCCACACGCGGTTGCGGGCGCCGTCGGCGAGACGGCCGGACTCCTTCTCTGAGGCGATCGGCGTGACGCTCTTGGTGAAGGCGTTGCCGGCGGGGTTGGCCGCCGAGACCGGCACGCGCACCGCGTCGATCTCATTGACCACGTTCGCGACGCCGTCGACGGTCATGTCCAGGCGCGCCGAGAACAGGTGCTGGTGGTACGGGGCGCCCAGGCCCGGCGCGACCTCGGACGCGAAGCCGTACGGTGAGCCGTCCTCGTCCAGTCCCGGGTAGGCGGAGGTGAACAGGATGCCGGTCAGCTTCGCCTCGCACTCGATCGTGCCGTCGAGGTAGAGGTACCAGAAGAATCCGTAGTCGTAGTTGCCGACCGTCGTGAAGAACGAGATCACCAGGCGCCGCGACCGGCGCACCTCCGACGCGCCCGTGAACAGGTCGGTGTGCTTCCAGAGCGAGCCGAAGTCCTCCTCGTGCAGGCAGACGCCGTTGCGCACGATGCGCGGCATTCCGAGCTCGTCCGGCAGGACGGCATCCACGTAGGTGATGTCGCCGACGCAGTCGCAGCCGAGCTCGAGCTCGTTCGTGTAGCGGCCGAACAGGTACTCGCCGGTGTCGAAGTAGTTCTGCCAGAAGCGGTTCGGCTGCGGGTCCGCGTAGGGCACGACCATCTCGCTGATCGACCCGCGGTACATCACGGGGCGCCCGGCGAACGACAGTCGGCGCAGGATCAGGCCCTCTCGGGTGTCGAACCCGATGCGCAGATCCCACTCGCCCCACGTCACGTGCTCGTCGTCGACGGTGAAGCTCGACCCTTCGGGCTGCGTGATGACGATCGGCTTGAGGCCCTCAAGCGGCGGACCCTGCAGCTCGGGGTCGTCGTAGTTGCCGCTGGTCTGCGGCACGTCGTAACCGGGGTTGTCGACGACCTTGATCACCGTGCGCGCGGCGACGTCGATGTAGGCGGTGAGGCCGTCGACGGGGTGCGCCCACGGGTGGTCGGCGGCATGGAACTGCTGGAACGCGAACGTGCGCAGGATGCGCCGGCCCGCCTCGTCCTGGAACCCGTAGCTGCCCGCCGACAACGGCACCAGCACGACGTCGTCGGGCGTGAGGCCGCGCGCGGCGAGCGCGGCGACCCACTCCTCGCTCTCGTTCGCGATGACGCCGACCTCCTCGAACTCGGCGTCGAGGATGGGCAGTTGCCCGGCCGTGCCGTCGAGGGTCGCGGTCGAGACCACTGCGCCGGTCGCGAGCGACACGACGAGATCGAGCGAGAGCGCCGAGCGCATGTCGAGCAGCTGCACGCGCGCCCGGCGCTCCGGCAGCGGCCCGGTCCCCGCCTCCCAGGCGAGCACATCCGGCTTGGGAGCCTCTTCGAGTCCGACGTAGGCGAACCGGGTGGCGTCGTTCGTCGTGTCCAGTCCGAGCACGATGGCGCGGACGGCTTCGATCTCGGCGGGAGTGAGCGAGGCCAATGGATGCCGCGGTGCCGGCGGTGCGGTGAAGCCCGAGTCGGTCGCGATGTCGGTGATGGTCATGGTTCTCCTTTGTTGCAGGTGCCGCAGTGCGGGGTGACGCGGGATCGGCCGCGCGCCTCAGCCGGCAATCGAGTCGGTCAGCTTGATGTAGGCGGCGGGGCGCCGGTTCTTGATCCACGCGGCTTGGACGTAGCCGATGACCGGCACGACCACCACGAGGCCGAGCAGGAACCAGCTGACGGCGCCGAACACGGGGTTCCCCTCGGCGTCGACGTCGCCGACCATGATCGGGAAGTAGGCCACGATGAGTGCGGCCGACAGCACGAGTCCGACGAAGCCGAGCGCCGGGGCGATCACGGTGTTCCACACGCGGCCGTCCTTCTTCGTCCTGACGAAGTAGACGATGACCGCGACGGAGGTGACGGCCATGAGGATGGCGATGGCGAGCGTCGCGACACCGGCGAACCAGGTGAAGACCTGCAGCACGGGGTCCAGGCCCAGCATCGCGAACACGGCGATGAGCACGACGGCGGTGGCCGTCTGCACCAGGGACGACACGTGCGGAGACAGGTGCTTCGCGTGCACGGCGCCGAGCTTGTCGGGCAGGACGCCCGCGTTCGCCATCGAGTGCTGGTATCGCGTGACGACGTTGTGGAACGACAGGACGCACGCGAACATGGCCGTGATGAGCAGGATGTTGACCGCGACCTCGCCGAACGAGCCGAGGTAGCGGGCCATCGTCGCGATGATGAAGGTGCCGGGGTCCTCGGCGATGACGTCGATGACGCTGCTCGGCCCCCACGCCATGACCAGGGCCCACGAGGCGAGCGTGTAGAAGACGCCGATGCCGATGACGGCCGCGTACGTCGCGCGGGGGATCGTGCGGTTCGGGTCCTTCGCCTCATCGCGGAAGATGGCGGTCGCCTCGAAGCCGATGAAGGCGGCGATGGCGAACATCAGCCCGACGCCGGGGGAGCCGCCGGCGATGTTCGCCGGCTCGAAGGGGGTCAGGCTGAGGCCCTCTGCCCCGCCGCTCGCCACGACCACGACGACCATCGCCAGGACGATGCCCACCTCCGCGACGAGCAGGACGCCGAGCACCTTGCTCGACAGGTCGATGTGGCGGAAGCCCAGGATGCCGACCACGGCGATCGTGAGCAGCGACATGAGCCACCACGGGAGCGCGGGACCGCCCACCGACTGCAGGGTGACCGACAGGATGTAGCCGATGTAGCCGTACACCGAGACCTGGATCGTCGTGTACGTCAGCATCGCGATCCACGCGCTCGCGAGTCCGGTCGAGCGTCCGAGACCGTAGCCGACGTACGTGAAGAACGCGCCCGGCCTGGGGACGTGGCGGGTCATCGCGGCCAGGCCCACCGAGAACAGGAGCAGGATCACGGCGCTGATCGCATACAGGGCCGGGAAGCCGATCCCGTTGCCCAGCAGCATGCCCAGCGGCGCGGCGCCGCCGATCACGGTGAGCGGGGATGCGGCGGCCACCACCATGAACACGATGGCGGTGACTCCGAGCGAGCCGGTGAGCGTCCGTGTGGCGGATGCGGCGACTCCCTTCGATTCGAGCTGGGTCATGACAGGACCTCCGAGACGAACGCGGGAACGGGATGCTGCGAGCATCGCGTCCCCCGATTGCGCGGCCGTCTCCCGCTGATGAAACCTCCCGCATGCCGAGTGAGATCGCCGGCGCAGCATGTCTCATTCGGGTGATACACCGGCGAAACACGGAGGAAGCGGATCGGCAACCGTGGCGGCGTAGCGTCGGGCGCGCACCACCGGAGGCGACATGACCGCACTCGAGCGCGCGATCGCGCGACCCGACCCCGTCCACGAGTTCGGGGCGCGCTCGCCGCTGTACGGCCTCGACCGGCGCAGCGTCGGCTTCCTGGACGTCCTCGCGCAGTCTGTCGCCGCCGTCGCGCCCGCCGCAGCCGCGACCACCGTGGTGCTGCTGGTGGCGGGGATCTCGCCTGCCGCGACCGTGCTGTCGATCGTCCTGGCGGGAGTGCTGAGCCTGCTCGTGGCACGCACGATCGCGCAGTTCGCCCGTCGGTTCGCCGCCGCAGGCTCCACGTACACCTACACGGCGCGGGGCCTCGGACCGGGCGCGGGCCTCGCCGCGGGGGCGGCGGTCCTCGTCGGCTACGGCGCCATCGCGATGTTCGCCATGCTGGGCGGCGCGTACTACATCACCTTCCTCCTGCGTCCGGTGTGGCCGGAGGCGGCCGGCCCTGGTGCACTCGCCGCGGTCCTCGCGGCGGAGGCGGCCTTCGTCGCGGTCGTCCTCGTGCGAGGCATCCGCATCTCGTCCCGCATCGCGCTCGTGGTCGAGGTTCTCTCGGTGACCCTCATCGCGGTGCTGCTGGTGGTGCTGCTCGTGCGCATCGGCCCGATCGACCCTGCGCGCGTGCTCGGAATCGCCGACTTCGACCCTGCGGCGCTGGTGGCAGGGTCGGTCATCGCCATCACCGCATTCGTGGGGTTCGAGAGCGCGTCGACGCTCGGTGTCGAGGCGCGGGCGCCGCTGCGGACGGTACCGCGCGCCATCGTGTGGACGGTCGTCCTGTCGGGCGGTCTGTACGTGCTCGCCGCGGTCGCCCAGGTTGCCGGCTTCGATGCTCTGGGTGCCCCGCTCGCCGAGAGCGCGTCGCCGATCAACGAGCTCGCGACGGCCTATGGTCTCGGCGGCTGGGGCCTGGTCGCGGACCTCGGGATCGCGGCATCCTTCCTCGCCTGCGCGATCGGATCGACCACGGCCTTCACGCGCGTGCTGTTCACGATGGGACGCGACGGCGTCCTCCCGGCAGCCGCAGGCCGCGCGCATCCGCGGTTCGGGACGCCGATCGGCGCGGTGGCACTGTCGTTCCCGGTCATCGCCGGGGTGCCGTTCCTTCTGCTGCTGACCGGGCTCGACGTCCGCGCCGCGATGCACATCACGATCGCGCTGGGCGGCGCCGGCTACATCGTGGCGTACATCCTGGTGTGTGCTGCTGCGCCGGTGTTCCTGCGCCGCATCGGCGAGCTGACGGTGGGGACCGCGGCCGCGGCCATCGTGTCCGCTGTCGCGCTCACGGGGGCACTCGTGACCTTCTTCGCCGTCGATGCAGCCTCCGGGAGCGCCGCACTGTGGGTCGTGCTCGCGGTCGCGCTGGCCGCCGGGGCCGCCGTCGTCGTCCGGCTGCGGCGCGGGACCCCGTCCCTGGCGCGCATCGGGTCGTACGACGAACCGGTGGCGTCGCAGGTGCTGGGCGGCGTCGCGCGCCCGGAACGGCATGGCGGTGACTGACGGGCATGCGGGGGCGCCGACGCTGACGGCACGTCAGCCGAAGGCGGTGCACAGTGCCCTCACCGTGCTCGAAGCCATCGCCCGTCTCGGCGCCGGTGCGACCGCGCACGAGGTCTCGCAGGAGCTCGACCTGCCGCGCGCGACGACGTATCGGCTCCTGAACCTGCTCGTCCAGGACGAGTACCTCGTCCGCACGCCGGACCTCTCCGGATTCGCGCTCGGCGCCAAGGTCGCCCAGCTCGCCGCCGTCGTGGCCCCGCCCGCGCGGCTGACATCGGCGGCCAGGGGAGTGGTTGCCGACACCCGCGCGGCGCTGCGCGGCGGTGTGCACGTCGTGTTCTTCGTGCACGGCCGGGTGAGCGTCGTCGATGCCGATCCGGACTTCCCGCTGTCGGACGCCGTGCGCCTCACGCGGGAACCGGAGCGCTTCGCGATCGGGCGTCTGCTGCTCTTGGAGCAGGGGAGGGCGGGCCCTTCGGCGGCCCGCGACTTCGCGGAGCTCGGTGCGACCCGGCAGCTCGGTGAGCTCGCGCCGGCATACGGATGCGTCGCGGTGCCGATCCTCGACGGCGCGGGCCGGTTCGCCGGAGCGCTGGGGTTCTCGGGTTCACGTGGCCGGGCCGACGATCCGTCGGAGGTGCTGTCGGTGCTCATGCCGGCGGCCGCGCGGCTCGGTCCGCTGGTGGTGTGACTCGGGGCCGGCGCGGACCAGGTAGACTCGACTCAGCTCTCCGCGAGGCGGCATCCAGGCCAACTCCCCCAGGACGGAAACGTAGCAAGGGTAACCAGGCTCTGCCGGGTTCGCGGAGAGTCTTACTTTTCCCGGCGGACCGTGGCCGCCGACGACTTCTCCTGTCGTCGTCCATCCCACGCCCATAGGCTGGACGTGTGGCGCAGAGCATCTACATCACGTCGGCTGAAGGCCACTCGGGCAAGTCCACCGTCGCGCTCGGCGTCCTGGACGCGCTGAGCCATGCGACGCCGCGCGTGGGCGTGTTCCGCGCCATCGCGAGATCGACGATCGAGCGCGACTACGTGCTCGAGATGCTGCTCGACCACGACGGCGTCGACCTGCCGTACGACGAGTGCGTCGGTGTCACGTACGACGACGTCCGGGCCGATCCCGACGCCGCGCTCGCGACGATCGTCGAGCGGTACAAGGCCGTCGAGGCGCAGTGTGATGCCGTCGTCATCGTCGGCAGCGACTACACCGATGTCGGCAGTCCCGCCGAGCTCGCGTACAACGCGCGCATCGCGGCCAACCTGGGAGCCCCTGTGCTGCTCGTGGTCGGCGGCCGCTCCGCGCAGAACCAGACGCAGCCCGAGCAGCTCGGCTCGTCGCTCGCGCGCACCCCCGCGGAGGTGGGGCAGATCGCCGACCTCGCGCTGGCCGAGCTTGCGCACGGGCGTGCCGAACTGTTCGCGGTCGTCGCCAACAGGTCCGACCCGGCGCTGACCGGCGAGACGATCGCGGCGATACGGCGCGCGGTCGCGGCATCCACGTCCGCTCCTGCCGCGGGCACCCCGCCGGTGCCGGTCTGGGCGATCCCCGAGGATCGCTTCTTGGTCGCCCCTTCGATCCGCGGCATCATGCGCGCCGTCGACGGTGAACTGCTCACCGGCGACCCCGACCGCCTGACCCGCGAGGCGCTCGCGGTCGTGGTGGCGGGCATGTCGATGGTCAACGTGCTTCCGCGCCTGCTCGAAGGCGGGGTCGTGATCATCCCGGCCGACCGCTCCGAAGTGCTGCTGGCCACTCTGCTCGCGAACGCATCGGGCACCTTCCCGTCGATCTCGGGCATCGTCCTCAACGGCGGCTTCGAGCTGCCCGAGCCGGTCACGCGCCTGCTGGACGGGCTCGGCTCGAAGGTGCCGATCATCACGACCGAGCTCGGCACGTACGAGACGGCGGTGCGGATCATGAGCACACGCGGGCGCCTCGCCGCCGACTCCCAGCGCCGCTACGACACCGCTCTGTCGCTGTTCGAGCAGAGCGTCGACACCGACGAGCTGCTGACCGCCTTCGGCGTGGCGCGGGCCACCGTCGTGACGCCGCTGATGTTCGAGTTCCAGCTGATCGAGCGGGCGCGTGCGCAGCGCAAGCGCATCGTGCTGCCCGAAGGTGACGACGATCGCGTGCTGCGCGCCGCCGCGACGGTGCTCAAGCGCGGCATCGCAGATCTCGTGATCCTCGGCGAGCCGTTCGAGGTGCGCGCTCGAGCGATCGAGCTCGGCATCGACCTCCAGGGGGCCGAGGTGCTCTCTCCGCTGGACGCCGTCCACGTGCACAAGTTCGCCGAGGAGTACGCGCGGCTGCGCGCCCACAAGGGCATGACGGTGGCACAGGCGGCGGACACCGTCACCGACGTGTCGTACTTCGGCACGATGATGGTGCATCTGGGCCTCGCCGACGGCATGGTGTCGGGCGCCGCCCACACCACGGCTCACACGATCCGGCCGGCGTTCGAGATCATCAAGACGAAGCCGGGCGTATCGGTCGTCTCCAGTGTGTTCCTCATGGCGCTCGCCGACCGCGTGCTCGTCTACGGCGACTGCGCCGTCATCCCCGATCCCACGAGCGAGCAGCTGGCCGACATCGCCATCTCGTCCGCCGCGACGGCGGCGCAGTTCGGCATCTCTCCCCGTGTCGCGATGCTGTCGTACTCGACCGGCGAGTCCGGTTCGGGTGCCGATGTCGAGAAGGTGAGGGATGCCACGGCCTTCGTCCGCACGCGGGCTCCAGAGCTGCTCGTCGAAGGTCCCATCCAATACGACGCGGCGGCGGATGCCGCGGTGGCGGCGGCCAAGATGCCCGGCTCGCAGGTGGCAGGGCGCGCGACGGTGTTCGTCTTCCCCGACCTCAACACCGGCAACAACACGTACAAGGCTGTGCAGCGCTCGGCGGGCGCCGTGGCGATCGGCCCGGTGCTGCAGGGGCTCAACAAGCCGATCAATGACCTGTCGCGCGGCGCCCTCGTCGAGGACATCGTCAACACCATCGCGATCACCGCGATCCAGGCACAGGGGGAGTGAGGCCATGATCCCCGTCCTCGTGATCAACAGCGGCTCGTCGTCGTTCAAGTACCAGCTGCTCGACATGGAGACCGAGCGCACGCTGGCGTCCGGACTCGTCGAGCGCATCGGCCCTTCGACAGGCTCAGGGACCGGGGTCGGCGTCGCACGGCACACCGTGTATGCGACTCCCACCGAGGGGCCGGCGCCGACGTTCCTGGACGCGACGCGCACGCGTGAGCTGCCGATCCCCGACCACACCGCCGGGTTCGCCGTGATGCTCGAGGCCTTCGCGTCGGACGGGCCGTCGCTGGCCGAGCGGCCGCCCGTCGCGGTCGGTCACCGGGTCGTGCACGGCGGGGCGCGGTTCTTCGAGCCGACGCTCATCACGCCGCTCGTGGAGATCAACATCGACGAGCTGTCGGTGCTGGCGCCGCTGCACAACCCGGCCAATCTCGCCGGCATCGTGGCGGCCCGGCGGGCGTTCCCGGACGTGCCGCACGTCGCGGTGTTCGACACCGCGTTCCACCAGACCCTGGCCCCCGCTGCCTACACCTATGCGATCGACGCGGAGGTGGCGGCATCCCATCGCATCCGCCGGTACGGGTTCCACGGCACGTCGCACAAGTTCGTGAGCGAGGCGGCGGCCGCGTTCGTCGGGCGTCGGCTTGAGGACCTCAAGCAGATCGTGTTCCACCTGGGCAACGGCGCGTCGGTGACCGCGATCGACGGCGGCACGTCCGTCGACACGTCGATGGGCTTCACGCCGCTGGAGGGACTCGTGATGGGCACGCGCTCGGGCGACATCGACCCGGCGGTGCTGTTCCAGCTCTCGCGGCGAGGGGGCATGACCATCGACGACCTCGACGACCTGCTCAACAAGCGCAGTGGACTGCTCGGCCTCGCGGGCTCGAACGACCTGCGCGACATCCGGGCGGGCATCGAGCGCGGCGACGAGCGGGCGATCCTCGCGTTCGAGGTGTACGTCCACCGGCTGCGCGCCTACGCCGGCGCCTACCTGGCTCAGCTGGGCGGCGCCGACGTCATCTCGTTCACGGCGGGCGTGGGCGAGAACGCCCCGCACGTGCGCGCCGGTGCACTGGAGACCCTGGGGTTCGCCGGCGTCGAGATCGACCACGACCGCAACGAGAGCCCGGACCGCGGCATCCGCGTCATCTCGACGGACGCGTCGCGCGTGACCGTCCTGGTCGTCCCCACCGACGAAGAGCTCGAGATCGCGCGACAGACCCTCTCCGTCTCCCGCGCGTAACCTGCCCCACGTACCCTGAAGCCCATGGACGCCCTTCCCGATCTCGCCGCATTCGACGCCGTGCTGTTCGACCTGGACGGCGTGCTGACTCCGACCGCCGAGGTGCACATGCACGCGTGGCAGACGATGTTCGAAGAGCTGTTCGCGGCGTGGGACATCACGCCGCCGTACACCGAGCGCGATTACTTCGACCATCTCGACGGCAAGAAGCGCTACGACGGCGTGGCGAGCCTGCTGCGTTCGCGCGACGTCGAGGTGCCGTGGGGCGATCCGTCCGATCCGCCGACGGCCGACACCGTGTGCGGCATCGGCAACCGCAAGAACGCGGTGTTCGAGCGCGTGCTCCGCGCCGAGGGGATCGCCGCGTATCCTGGATCGCTGCGCCTGCTCGACGCTCTGGCGGAATCCGCGACCCCGGTCGCGGTGGTGTCCAGCTCCAAGAACGCCGAAGAGGTGCTGGCGGCGGCGGGCATCCGCGACCGGTTCACGGTCGTGATGGACGGCGTGATCGCCGAGCGGGACCACCTCGCCTCCAAGCCCGCACCCGACGTGTTCATAGAGGCGGCGCGGATGCTGGGGGTCGAGCCCGCTCGCAGCGCCGCGGTCGAAGACGCCATCAGCGGAGTGCGCTCGGCTGTGGCCGGCGGATTCGGGCTGGTGGTGGGCGTCGATCGCGGAGTCGGGGAGCAGGACCTGGTGGATGCCGGGGCCCATGTCGTGGTGAAGGACCTGGAGGAGTTCGTACGATGATCGATCGCGATCGGTTCCCCGTCGACCCGTGGCGGCTGGTGGAGAAGTCGTTCGACGTGGACGACGCCGGCGTCACAGAGACGCTGTTCGCCGTCGCCAACGGCTACCTGGGGCTGCGCGGCAACCACCCCGAGGGACGGTTCGCGCACGAGCACGGCACTTTCATCAACGGGTTCCACGAGACCTTCCCGATCCGCCATGCCGAGCAGGCGTACGGGTTCGCCGAGGTCGGGCAGACCATCGTCAACGCACCCGACGCAATGGTGATGCGCGTGTACGTGGACGACGAGCCGCTGTCGCTCGACGTCGCCGACGTGCGCGAGTACGAACGCGTGCTCGACTTCCGCGACGGCGTGCTGCGCCGGCACATCCTGTGGACGACGCCGTCGGGCAAAGAGGTGCGGATCGAGTTCGACCGCCTGGTGTCGTTCGAGGAGAAGCACCTCGCGGTCATGTCGATCGAGGTCACGGTGCTCAACGCCGACGCGCCGGTGACCGTGAGCTGCCAGATGATCAACCGCCAGGACGGCGAGGACGTCTACGGCGGCACGCCGCCCACGCGCCGCGCCAAGGCGGCGTTCGACCCGCGCAAGGCCGAGCGCATCCACGAACGGGTACTGCAGCCTCAGGAGTACTGGCAGGACGACACCCGCACGGCGCTGTCGTACCGGGTCACCGAGTCCGGCATGACGCTCGCCCTCATCGCCGACCACATCGTCGAGACCGACAACGAGTACAGCGCCCGCGCGCTCGTCGAGCCCGACATCGCCAAGAACGTGTTCCGCGTGCAGGCCAAGGCCGGCGTGCCGGTACGGGTAACCAAGCTCGTCAGCTACCACACGTCTCGCGGCGTGCCGGCGCGCGAGCTGGTCGATCGCTGCCGTCGCACGCTCGATCGCGCCGAGAGCGAAGGCGTCGATGCGATCCGTGCCCGGCAGCGCGCATGGCTCGATGGGTTCTGGGAGCGCTCGGACGTGCGCATCGGCGGGCACGACGACCTGCAGCAGGCGACCCGCTGGTGCCTGTTCCAGCTCGCGCAAGCCGCGGCGCGCGCCGACGGCCAGGGTGTTCCCGCCAAGGGGATGACCGGCTCGGGGTACTCCGGCCACTACTTCTGGGACACCGAGATCTATGTGCTCCCGTTCCTCGCGTACACGACGCCGCTGTGGGCGCGCAACGCGCTGCGCATGCGCTACCTGATGCTGCCGGCCGCGCGTCGCCGTGCGTTCCAGCTCAACGAGGCCGGGGCGCTGTTCCCCTGGCGCACCATCAACGGCGAGGAGGCGTCGGCGTACTACGCCGCCGGCACAGCTCAGTACCACATCAACGCCGACGTGAGCTTCGCACTGGCGAAGTACGTGCGCGCCACGGGCGACGACGAGTTCCTCTACCGGGAAGGCGTCGACATCGCGGTGGAGACCGCGCGCCTGTGGGCCACGCTCGGCTTCTGGCGCTCGAGCGACGGCGTCGCCGACGCCAACGAGGCCGGCGAGGGCGAGGTGTTCCACATCCACGGCGTCACCGGCCCGGACGAGTACACGACGGTCGTGAACGACAACCTGTTCACGAACGTCATGGCCCGCTTCAACCTGCGTTTCGCGGCGCGCACCGTCCGTGAGATGGCGGAGGTCGACGGCGAGGTGTACCGGCAGATGGTCGACCGCCTCGCGCTCGAACCGGGTGAGCCGGAGGCGTGGGATCGGGCCGCCGAGGCGATGCACATCCCGTTCAGCCCGAGCCTCGGCATCCATCCGCAGGATCACGTGTTCCTCGAGCGCGAGGTGTGGGACCTCGAGAACACGCCGGCCGACAAGCGGCCGCTCCTGCTGCATTTCCACCCGCTGGTGATCTACCGGTACCAGGTGCTCAAGCAGGCCGACGTCGTGCTCGCCCTCTTCCTGCAGGGCAACCACTTCTCGCCCGAAGACAAGCTGGCCGACTTCGAGTACTACGACCCGCTGACCACCGGCGATTCGACGCTGTCGGCCGTCGTGCAGTCGATCCTGGCGGCCGAGGTGGGGTACCAGGACCTCGCGCTGGACTACTTCCGGCAGTCGATCTTCGTCGACCTCGCCGACCTGCACCACAACGCCTCCGACGGCGTGCACGTCGCGTCGGCGGGCGGTGTCTGGACGGCGCTGGTGTCGGGCTTCGGCGGCATGCGCGACCACTTCGGCGAGCTGTCGTTCGACCCGCGGCTTCCGGCCGCCTGGCCGTCGCTGGAGTTCACGCTGCACTGGCACGGCACGCCGCTGGTCGTCACGGTCACGCGCGACGAGCTGCGCGTGAACGCGGGCGACGGCGACCCGGTCGGGTTCAGCGTGCGCGGCATCGGGTACGTCGTCGGCGCGGGCGAAGAGGTGGTCGTCGCACTCGACGGTCAGGGTCCGGCCATCGCCGGCCGTCCGACGCTGCGCACACTCGGCGAAGCGCGTCGCGAGGACGGCTCGCTGCTGTCGGCCTCGGTGCCCACGGTGACCTCGACCATCCCGATCATCGTCGCGGAGGCAGAGACCGCCGCGCACGACTGACGCCGAAGCGGCCGCGCCGTCCGGACGTCGATCGGTGGATGCCGCCGCTCACGCCTGGGCGGCGGCAGCGGCGCGGGCGGCCTCAGCGGCGCGCGCGACCCACTTGGGCAGCTCGCCGTAGCGCTGGAACGGCATGATCTCGCCGGCCGCGCTGCCCTCGATCAGCTGGGCGAGACGGCGTTCGCGCGTGGCCTCCTGCTTGGCCGACAGCACCCAGTGGATCACCTGCCGGCGATAGGTGGGGGTGGCCGCGTCGAGGAACGCGGTCGCCGCGGCATCGGCCGCGACGCGGGCCGCCCATTCCGGCGGAAGCGCCTGATCGGGGTTCTCGTGCGAGTAGACGCCGGTGCGGTCGTCGCGGCGACGTGCGTAGGCGGCGAGCCCCGCTTCGGTCATGAGCCCCTGGGCGGTGAGCTGCTCGACGAGTTCGATGTTCACCTTCGACCAGTTGCTCGACGGCTTGCGCGGTGACCAGCGCTGGCGCACGGCGTCGTCGTCGATCCGCTGCGCGACCGAGTCGATCCAGCCGAAGCACAGGGCGACGGGCACGGCCTGCTCCCACGTCAGCGGGCGCTCGGCGACGTGCTTCTTGTACAGCCCCATCCACAGTTCGGTGGCCGAGTCGTGGTTCGCCTCCAGCCAGGCGCGGAACTCGTCGGGTCCCGAGAAGAACACGGCCGGGCGCTCAGAGGTCCCGCCGGGGGTGCCGATCTTCGCCATGCGCCGAGTCTGCCAGCCCCGGCCGACATCGAGCCGGTCTCGGCGGGATCAGGCACCCGCCGGCACGACCTCCGTCGGTGCCTCGAAGAACCGCAGCTCGTGCTCGGCCGATCGCAGGAACGCGTCCGACATGCGGCTGCGCTCGGCGGCGGACGCGCCCCGGGCGGCGGCATCCGCGATCCGCACCGCCTGTGCGCTCGCCTCGGCGAACGCGGGATCGCCGTAGGCGGCGAGCCAGTCGTCGTACGGGTGCGACTCGCGGCGTGCGGCGGACAGTCGCGTGCCGAGGTCGGCGTACACCCAGAAGCAGGGGAGCAGCGCCGCGACGAGCTCGCCGTACGTGCGGGCCGACGCGTGCAGGTGGTTCGTGTACGCACGGGTGGCGGGTGCGGGATCCGCGGGAGGGCTGCCGTCGAGGCGAGCATCGTGCAGCCGCTGCTCCTCCACGAGCGCGGACTGGGCGGATCGCGCCCAGAACGCCTGCTCGTAGGGCGTGGGTGCGAGGGCGCTCGCGCGGGCCAGCAGCCGCGCGTACTCGCCCAGGTAGCCGGCGTCCTGTGCGAGGTACCAGGTGAACGCGTGGCGCGGCAGTGAGCCGTCGCCGAGGCCGCGCACGAACGCGCACGCCTCGATGTCGGCGCGGACGGCGGCCGCGGCATCCCACACCTCCGCCGACCACGACGAGACCGCGGCGGTCCGCAGCTCGTGGAAGTGATCGATCGGGCCGCTGCCCTGCCCGACGTGCAGCGCGTCGGCGTGGGCGAGGGCGCCGGTGAGCCACTGCTTCGCGCGCACGAGAGCCTCGGGCCAGGTCGCCCCGGCCGCGCGGAGCGTCGCCATCGCCGACGACAGCGAGCACCCGGTGCCGTGCGTGTTGCGTGTCGCGATACGCGTGCCCGCGACCTCGTGCACGCCGCCGGGCCCGACGAGCGCGTCGGGGCAGTCGGCGCCGTCGAGATGCCCGCCCTTGAGCAGGACCAGCGTGCCGGTGGCGTCGTGCAGGCGATGGGCGGCGTCGAGCGCCTCGTCCCACGTGGCGGCGACCGGGCGACCGGTCAGCACCGCGAGCTCGGCGAGGTTGGGGGTGACGAGGTCGGCGTCGGCGCACAGGGCACGCAGCGCGTCTTCGGCGGCCGTGTCGAGCAGCCGGTCGCCGCTCGTGGCGACCATCACCGGATCGAGCACGACGACCGGCGGCCGCACGCGCGCGAGCCAGGCCCGGACGACGCCGATGATCGCGGCATCCTGCAGCATCCCGATCTTGACGGCGTCGATCTCGACGTCGTCCGACACGGCGTCGAGCTGCGCCTCGAGGAACGCCGGCGGCGGCACGTGCACGTCGCGCACGCCGCGCGTGTTCTGCGCGACCAGAGCGGTGACCGCGGCCATGCCGTACCCGCCCAGTGCGCCGATCGTCTTGAGATCGGCCTGGATGCCGGCTCCGCCCGTCGGGTCGGTGCCGGCGATGCTGAGGACGCGAGGGATGCCGCTCATCGGGCGGCTCCGACGGTCGCGGCATCGGCGGCCCGTCGCAGCGCCCGGGCTGCCGCAGCGGGGTCGTCGGCGGCCGAGAGCAGCGACACGACCGCGACACCGGCTGCACCCGCTTCGCGCAGGGGCGCGACGTCGTCGAGTCCGATGCCGCCGATCGCGATGCAGGGCAGGGGCGTCGCCGCGGCGAGGCGCGCGAACCCGTCGACGCCCAGCGCCGGCGGGTGGTCGGGTTTGGTCGACGTGGGCCGGATCACGCCGACACCGAGGTAGTCGAGCGTCCCGGGCAGGAAGGCGGCCGCCGCCTCGAGGTGCGCGGCGGTGTGAGCGGTCCAGCCGACGACGGCGTCGGCGCCGAGCAGCCGGCGGGCCGCGTCCGGCGGCAGGTCGCTCTGACCCAGATGCACCCCGTCGACCCGGGCTCCGGCGTCTCGCGCGGCGAGCACGATGTCGACACGGTCGTCGACGACGAACAGCGCGCGTCCGGCCGCGACATCCGACAGCGCGATCGTCTGTGCGAGCAGGTCGCGCGCCGTACCGCCCTTGACGCGCAGCTGGACGACGTCGACCCCCGCCTCGACCGCTGCGGCGACGACGTCGCGCGTGCGGTCGAACGGTAGGCGGTCGTCGGTCACGAAGTGCAGCTGGAGGCTCATCGGGCGTCCGCCGTCGCGACGACGGCCTCCACGACCGCGCGGCCGTCGAGGTCGGCCGGCTGCACCGCGTCCAGGGCATCCAGCAGGGCGACCGCGAACGAGCCCGGTCCGCTTGCGCACGCGGCGGCGCGCTCCGATGCGGCGGCGTAGAGAGCGGATGCCGCCACGGCGGCGTCCAGCGGCCGGCACACGCCGAGGAACGCGGCCATGACGGCGCCGAGTGAGCAGCCGCCGCCCGTCACGCGCGTCAGGAGCGCGTCGCCGCCGCCGATGCGGACGACCTCGGTGCCGTCGGTGACGAGGTCGACCGGGCCCGACACGGCCACGACGGCGCCGGTGCGCAGCGCGAGCTCACGGGCCGCGCCGGCCGCGGCATCCGTCCCCTCCGTCGCGTCGACCCCGCGACCGCCCGCCCCGGCGCCGGCCAGCGCGAGGATCTCTGAGGCGTTGCCGCGGATGATCGCGGGCCGGTGCTCCAGCAGCTCGGCGGCGAAGGCGGTGCGCACCGGCAGGGCGCCCACGGCCACCGGGTCGAGCACCCAGCGCTCCGTCGCGCGGACGGCCTCGCGTGCGCCGTCGCGCTGCTCGGCGCCGGGGGTGCCGAGGTTCACGAGCACGCCGTCGGCGATGCCGGCGAACATCCCCGCCTCGCCGGGCAGGTCGCACATCGCGGGGGCTGCGCCGACGGCGAGCAGCACGTTGGCGGTGAAGCCGGTCACGACGGCGTTGGTGATGCACTGCACGAGCGGTGCGGCATCCCGCAGCGCGGTGAGCGCGTCGGAGGGGGACAGGTGGACGGTGGCGGCGCGCGTGTTCATCGCGACATCCCTTCGCTCGCATGATCGAGATCAGGTTCGACGGGTGTGTTCTCAGCCCGCCGTGCGGGCACCCCGTGTCACTGCCGAGCAATCTAGCAGGCCGGGGATCGGCCGTCGCGATGTCGGGCCCACGCCGTAGGCTGGGGGAGTGACCACAGCCCTCTATCGCCGCTACCGGCCCGAGTCGTTCGGCGAGATGATCGGGCAAGGGCAGGTCACCGAGCCGCTGATGACCGCGCTGCGCAGCGACCGGGTCGGCCACGCCTACCTGTTCTCGGGCCCGCGCGGGTGCGGAAAGACGACATCGGCCCGCATCCTGGCGCGGTGCCTCAACTGCGCAGAGGGCCCCACCGACGTCCCATGCGGAAAGTGCGACAGCTGCGTCGAGCTCGGTCGCGGCGGCGGCGGATCGCTCGACGTCGTCGAGATCGACGCCGCGAGTCACAACGGCGTCGACGACGCCCGTGACCTGCGCGAGCGGGCGGTGTTCGCCCCCGCGCGCGACCGCTTCAAGATCTTCATCCTCGACGAGGCGCACATGGTGACGCCGCAGGGCTTCAACGCGCTGCTCAAGCTCGTCGAAGAGCCGCCCGACCACGTCAAGTTCATCTTCGCGACGACCGAGCCCGAGAAGGTCATCGGCACGATCCGCTCGCGTACCCACCACTACCCCTTCCGTCTCGTCCCGCCCGCCGCGATGCTCGAGTACGTCGAGCAGCTGTGCGCGCAGGAGCGTGTCGAGGTCGAGCCTGGCGTGCTGCCGCTCGTGGTGCGTGCCGGCGGCGGGTCGCCGCGAGACACGCTGTCGCTGCTCGACCAGCTGATCGCCGGGTCCGACCCTTCGGCGGGCTCAGGGACCGTTCTGGTGACGTACGCCCGCGCCGTCGCTCTGCTCGGGTACACGCCCGACGAGCTGCTCGACGAGGTCATCGACGCGTTCGGCGCATCCGACGCTGCCGCGGCGTTCTCGGCGGTGGATCGCGTCGTGCAGACCGGTCAGGATCCGCGGCGCTTCGTCGACGACCTGCTCGAGCGTCTGCGCGACCTGATCGTGGTCGCCGCGACCGGCCCCGGGGCCGCGGCCGTGCTGCGCGGCGTCTCGGCCGAGGACCTCGCGCGCCGGCAGCGACAGGCCGACGTCTTCGGCACGGCTCGGCTGTCGCGCATCGCCGACCTCGTCATCGCGACGCTCGACGACATGACCGGCGCCACCTCGCCGCGGCTGCAATTGGAGCTCATGGTCGCGCGCGTGCTGGCGAGGGGAGTGGATGCCGCCGCCCCGGCGGCCCCTGCTGCGTCTGTTCCGGTCGTTGAGCGAGCGAGGAACGAGCGAGACGAAACGCCTGTGTCCACGGTCGGGTCTGTGCCCGCTGCGGTCGCGCCCGCGCCCGCTCCGGCCGCGCCCGCTCCGGCCGCCGCCGCTGCGCGCGACCTCACGACCGACAGCCTCGTCGCCGCATGGCCAGAGGTGCTCACGCGGCTGGAGGGCATCAGCCGTTCGTCGTGGATGGTCGCGACCGGATCGCGGCCCATCGCCGTCACGGCCAAGGGCGACGACCAGGTCGTGACCCTCGAGTTCTCCAGCGCGAGCGACCTGACGAAGTTCAAGCCCAAGCCGCAGGGCCAGGGCGCGTTCCTCGACGTGCGCAGCGCCATCGAGCAGCTCTTCGGCAGCCAGGTGAAGTTCCTGCCGCGCCTGGCCGAACCCGGCTCGGGCGGCGCAGCCGATCGCGGACCGGCGACGGCTCCGCGGGCGCAGCCCGCGACGCCGGATGCTCCGGAGCCGGCGGCGACGACCCCGCGCACGACCGCGCCGAGTTCCTCCGCGCCGCGCGATTCGGTACCGGGTTCCGCAGCGCCGCGCGCTTCGGGACCGAGCTCGCCCGCGCCGCACGCCGCGGCACCGAGTTCCTCCGCGCCGCGCGCGACCGCGCCGAGTTCCGCAGCGCCGCGCGCGTCGGCACCGAGCGCCCCGGCGCCGCGGAGTGCGGCATCCGCCCCCGCCTCGAGGGCGCCGGCAGCGGCCGCGCCGGTCACGGACTGGGCGGTCGCGCCGATCCCGTCCGACGACGACGCGCCGCCGCCCGACCCGGGCCCCGCCGCGATGCCGAGCATGGGTCAGTTCGCCGTCGACGACGAGCCCGAAGAGGCGGCGCGCGCCCGCGTCGCCACGCTCGCCCGGCCGCAGGACGCCCCGCACGACGGCGACGTGCTGCCGCGAGCCGATCTGGCACCCGTGGTCGAGCGCGATGACGAGCTGGAGGACGACGTCGACCTCGACGAGTCGGGTGCGCCCGTCGACGCCCCCGTGCCCCCGACCGTGGCGCCGCCGATCGCTCCCGTCGTGCGCGCCCGCAACGACGGCGTCCAGCGCTACGGCGAGGCCGTCGTGCGCCAGATGCTGGGCGCGACGTTCGTCGGCGAGGAGCCCTACGAGCCGCCGACGAGGTTCAGCTAGCCCATGTACGACGGCATCGTCCAAGACCTGATCGACGAGTTCGGCCGCCTTCCCGGCATCGGCCCGAAGTCGGCGCAGCGCATCACGTTCCACATCCTGCAGACGCCGAATTTCGACGTCGCGCACCTCGCCGAGCTTCTCGCCGAGGTGCGCGAGAAGGTGCGCTTCTGCGAGGTGTGCGGCAACGTGTCCGAGCAGGATCGCTGTTCGATCTGCCGCGACCCGCGACGCAACCATTCGCTGATCTGTGTCGTCGAGGACGCCAAGGACGTCGCGGCGATCGAGCGCACGCGGGAGTTCCGCGGGCTCTACCATGTGCTCGGCGGTGCGATCAGCCCGATCGCGGGGATCGGCCCTGACGACCTGCGCATCGCGCAGCTGATGCAGCGCCTGGCCGACGGCACCGTGCAGGAGGTCATCCTCGCGACCAATCCGAACCTCGAGGGGGAGGCGACGGCGACCTACCTGAGCCGGCTGCTCCACACCATCGAGATCTCGGTGACGCGGCTCGCGTCCGGCCTCCCGGTCGGCGGCGACCTCGAGTACGCCGACGAAGTCACGCTGGGCCGTGCCTTCGAAGGCCGCCGGTCGGTCTGACACCATCCGCGGCGGAGCCCGATGTCCGGGATCGGTCGTAGAGTGGCGCTCGCGATCCTCGTGCCGGCCGTCCGCTCGGGCGATCCTGGTTCGATGACGACGACGGCCATGGAAGGCACCGGATGAATCCCGTCCAGCGGTTCGACACGCGTGCGTGGCTGCTCTTCGCCGCGATGGCGGTGCTGTGGGGCATCCCGTATCTGTTCATCAGCATCGCGGTCGAGTCGTACTCACCCGCCGCGGTGGTGGCCGGACGCACCCTCCTCGGCGCCATCTTGCTGCTGCCGTTCGCGATCCGCGCGAAGGCGCTGCGCCCGGCGTTCGCGAAGATCGGCTGGGTGCTGCTGTTCGGCGCGATCGAGATGGCGGGGCCTTTCCTGCTGCTCGGGCATGCCGAGCAGACGCTGCCGTCGGGCCTGACCGGACTGCTGGTCGCGACCGTGCCGCTGTTCGCGGCGATGATCGCGTTCGGCGGCGGCGACCGCTCGGTGCTGAGCCCATGGCGGGCGATCGGACTGTTCGTCGGGTTCGCGGGCGTGTTCGTGATCGTCGCGGGGCCTGGGCTCGCCGTCGAAGGCGGGGGAGGCCTCATCGCTGTGGGTGAGGTGCTCCTGGTCGCGCTGCTGTACGCGATCGCGCCGTTCGTCATCGCCACGAAACTGCGCGACGTGCCGTCGCTCGGGTCGATCACGCTCGCGCTGTTCGCCGTGGGGATCTTCTACACGCCCATCGCCTTCCTGACCCAGCATGAGGTCCCGACTCTCGCGAGCACCGCCTCGCTCGTGGCCCTCGCCGTCCTGTGCACGGCCATCGCGTTCATCACGTTCTTCGCCCTCATCGCGCGCGTGGGGCCGGTGCGCGCGCCGCTGTTCACCTATGTCAATCCCGTGGTGGCCATCCTGCTCGGCACGATCGTCCTCGGAGAGCCGCTCACGCCGGGGCTGCTCGTCGGCTTCCCCCTCGTGCTCGTCGGCTGCTGGCTCGCCGCGACGGGTGGCACGTTCCGTCCCCGGGCATCCGACAGCGACCTTCCCCCCGTCGCCTCGGGGTGATGTGCCTGCGGCGCCGGTCGGCGTCCGCCGTTCTCAGCGCAGCACCTCGACGAGGACGATCCACGAGATCAGCAGCGCCGCGACGATCGCGATGAGGGAACCGACGCCCAGCCAGACCGGTGCAGTGGACGCGCCCGCGACCAGGAGTGCGCCTCCGATCGCGTAGGCGGCCGGGGCGACGAAGCCGACCGCCGCCTTGAGGCCCCGCAGGCGGTTCTCAGGATGCCGGTTCTGGAAGATCCTCCGCGTGGCCTGCACCTGGAACACGCCGGCCGCAAGAGCGAGCAGGATCACCGCGACGCCGGCCGCGACCGGGTCGGCTCCCGGCATCAGGGCGATGGCCGAGGCGATCAGCGCCAGCACCAGCCCCGCAATGCCGGCCGCGAGCCGCGAGGTGAGCGAGGGCTCCTTGATGATCCGGCCGATGTTGACGCTGGCGGCGACGATCACAAGGCCCGCGAGGGCCGCCGTGGCGCCGGCGATGGCGACGTTGAAGTCCGACCACGCTGCGAGCTCGTCCATGCCGTGATGCTAGCGGCTCGCCGCGAAACTCGTGGTTGACGTGACCATGCCACTTGTGTCATCCTCGATATCGCCAACGATGACACAAGTGGAATGGCTGCAATGAAGCTCGAACATCTCCTGCTGGGCCTGATCGGGATGCACCCCAGCACCGGCTACGACATCAAGAAGTACCTCGATCAGCACGGGCGGTTCATGCGCTCGCGCACGACGATGAGTCAGGTGTACCGGTCCCTCGCCGCAATGGAGAAGGACGGGTGGGTCACGCACGACGTCGACCATCGACCCGGCGCGCAGGACGCGAAGGTCTACCGCCTCACCGCCGAAGGGGGCACGGTGCTGCTCGAGTGGCTCACCGGACCCTACTCGCCGCCCAGTCGCTTCCAGGACCCCGAGTTCACCGCCCGCCTAGGCTTCTCGGGATTCATGACGCGCGAGCAGGTGCTTACGCTCGTCGAGACCGAGCTCGCTGCCCGCCTCGAGCAGGTCGCCACGTACCGCGATCGCGACCGTTCCATGGCCGTCGACGCCGCTGTCGCGTTCGACGTCGACTTCGCGCGCAGCATGGGTGAGCGCATGCACCGGCTCGGCATGGACCAGATCGACCAGCACATCGCACAGCTGCGCGCACTGCGCGCCGACCTGCTCGACGGGCGGGCGCTCGCTCCGGGAGACGAGTCGGCGCCGCGCGCCGCCGTCGCGCAGGAAGTCGACTGATGCGCGCGATCATGGTGATGTTCGACAGCCTCAACCGTCACATGCTGCCGCCGTACGGCTCGGACGAGATCGTCGCCCCCAACTTCAGCCGGCTCGCCGAGCGCGGCATCACGTTCGACCGCTTCTACGCGGGTTCGATGCCGTGCATGCCGGCGCGTCGCGAGCTCCACACCGGACGCTACAACTTCCTCCACCGCAGTTGGGGACCGCTCGAGCCGTTCGACGACTCCATGCCGGAGCTGCTCGGGCGCCGCGGCATCCATACCCACCTCGCCAGCGACCACCCGCACTACTGGGAGGACGGCGGAGCCACCTACCACCCGAGATACACCACGTGGGAGTTCTTCCGGGGGCAGGAGGGCGACCCGTGGAAGGGCCGGGTTCAGCCTGCGTCCGGCGGGGGCTTCAAGGGCGCGCTCGCGCGACAGGATGCCATCAACCGTGACTATCTGCGCCGACAGGAGGACCACCCGCAGACCAAGACGTTCGACGCCGGCATCGAGTTCATCGAGACCAACAAGGACGCCGACGACTGGTTCGTCCAGATCGAGTGCTTCGACCCGCACGAGCCCTTCTTCACCTACGACGAGTTCCGAAGCCTGTACCCCCACGAGTACGACGGCGATCCGTTCGACTGGCCGCCCTATGCCCGGGTCACCGAGGACGAGAGCAAGGTCGAACACGCGCGCAACGAGTACAAGGCGCTCGTTAGCATGTGCGATCGCTCGCTCGGGCGCGTGATCGACATCATGGACGAGCACCAGCTGTGGGACGACACGCTTCTGCTGGTCAACACCGACCACGGGTTCCTCCTCGGCGAGCACGGATGGTGGGCCAAGAGCGTGCAGCCGTGGTTCGACGAGCTCGTCCACATCCCCGCCTTCCTGTGGGATCCGCGCTCGGGCGCCCGCGGCGAACGGCGCGAGCAGCTCGTGCAGACGATCGACATCGCCCCGACGATGCTGGAGTTCTTCGGCGCGCCGATCCCGCCCGACATGCTGGGCGTCCCCCTCGTGTCCGGTCCCGCGGCGACGGACGCGACGGACACTCCTGTCGCCACGACAGCGCGCGAGGGTGCGCTCTTCGGCATCCACGGCGGACACGTGAACGTGACGGACGGTCGCTACGTGTACATGCGCGCATGCGCGACGCCCGACAACGCGCCGCTCGAGGAGTTCACCCTCATGCCGACGCACATGCGTTTCCGCTTCGCACCGGCGGAGTTCGACGGCGTCGAGCTCGCCGAGCCGTTCTCGTTCACCAAGGGCATCCCCACGCTGCGGCTGAAGGGCCGCGCCCAGATCAACCCGTACGTGTTCGGCACGCTGCTCTTCGACCTTGAGGAGGACCCCGGGCAGCGGCATCCGATCGACGATCCGGAGCTGGAACTGCGGATGCTGCGTCTGCTGACGGCACTCCTGCACGAGAACGACGCACCCGCGAGTCAGTTCCAGCGGCTGGGCATCCCCGAGGCGGGAGTGCCCGGACCGGAGCACCTTCTCGTCGCACAGCAGGCGACGCTCGCCGCGCTGGCCGCCGAGCCGCTCCCGCCGCTCGACGCCTTCCCGGTCGGTGCGCTCGGCCTGTCGACGCCGATCGCCGAACTGCTCGCACATCCGATCGCCCGGGGTGTGCTGACAGAGAGGCTGCCGCAGCTCACGCAGAGCGAGCTCGTCTCGATGCTCGGGGACACCAGTCTCTATCAGCTCGCGGCGACGGTGACCGTGCCGTCGCCCGTGCTCCACCAGGTCGCCGGCGAGCTCGCGGCGATCTGACCTCGTCCGGCCACCCCGGACCGACCTCCCCATCAACGCAGATCAGGAAGAAGAGACATGTCCACCAACGACGACACCGCCGTCGCCGCACCGGTCGAGACCCCCACGTCCACAGTGCGCGCCGCCCAGGCATCCCACGTCCCCCACCGCTGGCGCTCGCTCACGACCCTCATCGGGGTGACGGTGGTCGACAGCACGGAGGCAGGGCTGACCACGACCCTGTTCCCGACGATCGCCCGCGCCCTCGGGCTCGACAACGGACACCTCGGCATCCTCGCCGCCGCGGGCAAGATCGTGGCAGTGCCGTTCGGGCCCGCCTGGGTGTGGGTCGCCGGCAAGACCTCCCGGCGTATCGCCCTGGCGATGTCGACCATCGCCGCAGGCGTGTTCGGCATCCTCGCGGGCTTCTCGAGCGGGTTCGGCATGCTGCTGCTGTTCAACACGCTCATGGCGGCGGCCCTGATCGGCGGTCAGCCGATCGCCAACGCCGTCATCTCGGACGCCTTCGACGACAAGTCCCGCGGACGTGCGGTGGGCATGTTCTACGGGATCTCGGCGGTGGTCGGCTCGATCCTGAGCCCCCTGATCGCACAGCTGTCGAACTTCTCGGACGGCTGGCGCTGGGGGATGTGGATCATCGGCGGCATCTGCATCCTGGCCGCTGTCGTCATCCTGACCCTCTTCGTCGATCCGGGCGTCGGGGCGTCCGAGAAGCAGCTGGCCGACCTCAGCGCCGACACGCGTGAGAAGACGAAGCCGACCTTCCGCACGGTGATGTCGCTGTTCCGCATCCCGTCGTTCGACGTCATGCTGCTGTCGCGGCTGCTCTCGGGGCATCTGCTGATCGCGGTGTTCGGTCTGCAGTTCCTGGTGACCGAGCGCGGCTTCGACAACGCGACCGCGGCGCTCGTGATGCTGCCGTTCGGCCTCGGGTACTTCGCGGGCACGCTCGGCGGAGGCTTCCTCACCAGCTACCTCGACCGCGTCCTCCCGATCCGCGGACGCGTGATCTTCCTCCAGTCGGCACAGGTGCTGTTCGCGGTCATCGCGTTCTTCGGCACGCAGTTCGACTACGCGAACATCGGTGTCTACGCCGTGTTCTGGGGGCTCATGGGCATGGCTCAGGGACTCAACCCGGGCATCAACCGCCCCATCGTGATGGCGATCACGCTGCCGGAGCTGCGTGGCCAGGCCTTCGCGATCTTCATCACCATCTTCGAAGCCATCGGATGGGCGCTGTTCGCGCTCGGAGCCGGACTGTTCGCCGATGTCGTCGGCATCCAGACGGTGTTCTTCTGGACGCTGGTGGTCCTGATGCTCGTGAACGCCGCCGTGCTGTCGGCGCTGTACTTCACCTACCCGCGGGACGTTCACCGGATCGAGAGCACGCTGAACGCACGCCGCGCGGAGCTCATCAGCTGATCGCCGCCGCGGGCTCCCGCAGTCGGAGCCGGCGGCGCAGATACGCCGGGTCGGGGGGATGCCTCGGCCCGGCGTTTCGCGTCGGTGCTCCCGTGCGGCGCGGGGCCCATGGGACCCGACACATGGCGGAGGCCGCATGAACGCCTCCGTAAGATGGAACGTCGGGTGCGGCATCCGGCCCCTCAAGACACGCGTGGAGTTTCATCGTGGCGCTGATCGTCCAGAAGTACGGCGGATCGTCGGTCGCGGATGCCGTGAGCATCAAGCGGGTCGCGAAGCGGATCGTCGACACGCGCCGCGCCGGGCACGATGTCGTCGTCGCCGTGAGTGCCATGGGCGACACCACCGACGAGCTGCTCGACCTGGCCGGTCAGGTCGCGCCGATCCCCGCGCCGCGCGAGCTCGACATGCTGCTGTCCAGCGGCGAGCGGATCTCGATGGCGCTGCTGGCGATGGCGATCCACTCGATGGGCTTCGAGGCCCGGTCGTTCACCGGCAGCCAGGCCGGCATGATCACGACCGCCGACCACGGCTCTGCCCGCATCGTCGACGTCACGCCGATCCGTCTGCGTGAGGCGCTCGACGAGGGCGCGATCGTCATCGTCGCC